>OCZT010001911.1_pt1 | contig 21582 bp, 23 predicted proteins | sample 1539031 | NCBI WGS metagenome assembly OCZT01 (sample SAMEA3539308, study PRJEB22396) | soil metagenome | biome: tundra; feature: field; material: soil | place: USA | collected 2010-05 | depth 0.15 m | reverse complement strand
TTCTCGCCTATATGAGTTCGTATACTGAATTTATCGGCGGCTTCCTGCTGATAGTGGGATTGCTAACCAGACCTGCTGCATTTGCGGTAATGATCAATATGGTCGTAGCAACCATAGTATCATTGCCAAGAGGTTTTGTTGGCGGAGCTGCTTATCCTTTTACATTTTTAATTAGTGCGGTTATTATTCTATTAGCCGGACCGATGATATATAGTATTGACTCACTGCTACTCCGGCCCGGTGAAGTCATCAGCGAATTGCATGAACAGGAGTAAGCAATTGTCTCTGCGCAATAAGAAATAATTGCGCACAAACTTTCATTCAACATGGTTAATTGATAAGTATCAGAATTTAGTGAATCCTGTAGTTTAATACTGTATGGGGACAGAAATTTCTATTAAAAATAGTTATATTTAACATCAATATTTTGTTAGGCGACTTCATTCTCAGTTCATGAAAGAGAAAGAATATCTGTGACAAAGAAATCCAAAATAATCTATGTGTTTTTTATCATTACACTTATCAGGGAAAACATGGAACAAAAAGCCTACAATGAATTATAATAGATAAACATTTAGCGGGGTTTTTATCAAGGTAGCATATTTTAATGGCACAATGAAAAAGGAACACGACGGGGTTACCCGTGTTCTCTATAATTTAATTGATGAAATAAACAAAACAAAGGAAATTGTACCTCTCTTTATCTCTGCCATTGTTCCACCTGCAAATGAACAGCCGGTTGAGATGTTTCACGTCCCGTCTTTCGCTTTTCCCTCTTATAAAGACTACCGCGTTGCCTGGCCTGGTAAGATTTTCTTTGAAGAAAAACTCGCTGACTTTAACCCCGACCTGATTCATATTAACAGTCCGTGCCCCTTAGGTGCCTCTGCCGTTAAATATGGTATAGTAAATAATATCCCTATGGTTGCCACTTACCATACCCACTTCCCAAGTTATGCAAAATATTACAAAGTAAAGGCTCTTGAAACACTTGGCTGGAAATATTTAAGAAACCTATATAATAAATGCCAGACCGTCTATGTCCCCTCATTACCTGTCCTGGAAGAATTGAAAGACCATGGCTTTAAAACTGTTGAATTCCTTCCCCATGGAGTAGATACCAAAATTTTTAACTCCGATGCTAAATCTGATAACTGGAAAAGAAACCTTGGGATTGAAAATAAATATGCTCTTCTGTTTGCCGGAAGACTCGTTTGGGAAAAAGGCCTTATAACTCTAGTAGAAACTTATAAATTATTAATTGCCCAAAGGACTGATGTTAAATTTGTTCTTGCCGGTGAAGGCCCCCTTAAAGATAAATTAAAATCGTTGATGCCCGATGCTTTATTCCTCGGCCAGCAGTCGGTTAAGGATTTGGCAGTATCCTTTGCTTCCTCTGATGTCTTCGTTTTCCCTTCAACTACTGAAACTTTCGGGAATGTTACCATCGAATCAATGGCTACAGGACTCCCCCCCATTTGTGTGAAAGAAGGGGGAGCTTACGGTATTATTAAAGATGGCAAAACAGGATTTATAGCCGAACCACGGAATGCTGCCGATATTGCCACCAAAATAAATACCCTTCTTAACAACCGGGAACTAAGAGAAAATATGTCCCTAAATGCATTACAATTTGCCCGCACCCAAAGCTGGGAAAGCATTTTCGAAAGATTATTTCAAAGTTATAGGAGTATCATCCGGAATTATAATCTTAAATCAGCCGCCTGAAATTTCCCTATACTCGTGAGGTATGCCTGCCCTTGAAGCCAAAGGGCTTATCAAGCGGGTCGTTGACGCAAAGCCGTTGCGCTGGTATTATAATAGGTTTTACCATGATCGCGGATCCCTTAAATGTGGGTGGATAATTTCAAAAGATGTTAAAATATAATGAGAAGTTAAAAAAGCAATTAAAGGAAATTTTCTTTTTATTGTTTCAATAATGCTTTTGTTTCTGAATCCTTCTTGTAACAATTCTTCGACTCTTACAACGGAACCATTTTCCCCAGATTTTCCTAATAATATCGGGAATAAATGGGTTTATTCATTTTATGACAGTTTATCTAATAAGTCTGACTATCTTACTATTACAATCGTTGGACAAACAGCAGATAAATCAGCAGCTATTTGGCAATTCAAATATCCGGATAGAATTGATACTCAGTATGTAACTGTCTCTGGCGATACAGTTCGCTTTAGCCCATACATATCATCCTCCTGGTCATCCTACAATAATAAAATCCCTTTTCCATTAAAGGTTGGGAATAATTGGAAAGGAGATTATGGAAATGATACAAATTATGTTGCAGAGATAAATTCCATTATTGTTCCCGCAGGCAGTTTTTCGAACGCTTACAAAATTATAGAGGGTTGGGGAGGATTAAATGATTATGGCCTTATTATTACCTGGTTTGTCCCGAAGGTTGGCATTGTTAGTCGGTATCATAAAGGTTGGAGTTTTGGAATGGCAAATGAAACTTTTACCTTAGTTAGTTATAATATTAACTAATAGATAATATTATTAAAATTAACAGTGTTCTTCCTAAGAACTCCAAATAACCAGGACGAATACTAAACATGTTTGTGTTTGGTTTCTACCCATTGGATGAACGATTTACCTTTTTGCTCTATCTAAAACAGTCTGTAAAAATTGGTGGAACTTTAGGGATTGGGATTGGATTAGGCAAATTAATTGGCGGATTTATATTCAGAGAAAAATTACCCGCCTGAACTAACAAACGAGAATTCTAAAATGAGATAATAAAATCATGACAATTAAAGCTGTAATATTTGGTGCCACTGGTATGGTCGGAGAGGGAGTTCTCCTCCGGGTTCTCGAACATCCGGACGTTGAATCCGTTTTGGTTATTGGCAGAAGATCGTGTGGTAGGAAGCATCACAAACTTAAGGAAGTAATTCATAATGACTTCTACAACTATACAGCCATCGAAGAGCATCTTATGGGCTATAATGCGTGTTTCTTTTGCCTTGGCGTCTCTTCTGTGGGTATGAATGAAAAAGATTACTATCGGGTAACTTACGACTTAACCATGCAGACCGCATCAGCTTTGTCAAAACTCAATTCTGATATGACTTTCTGTTATGTTTCGGGATCTGGAACCGATAGCTCTGAAAAAGGAAGGTTAATGTGGGCTCGGGTGAAAGGGAAGACAGAAAACCACTTAATGACTCTTCCATTCAAAGCAGTGTATTTATTCAGACCTGGATTCATGAAACCTGTCCAAGGTCAAAGAAATGTTAAGACAATTTTCAAAGTAGTTGACTATATATATCCGGTGTTTAAAATCCTTTTTCCCAATTCTGGGTGTAAGTTGGAAGATGTCGCTATCGCAATGATTATGGCTGTCAAAGTTGGTTATTCAAAACATATTCTTGAAAACAAAGATATTGATCATCTTGTTGGAACCAATATTGGACGTAATACGTAACCCCTCAACCATTCGCAATATTTTAATATATACTTTCAGGTTCTCCATGTTAATCAATTAGCTTACCATTCCAATATTATTGATAGTTCTGATGTAATTTTATAGATTTGTTCACATTAATTAACAAAATCGAGATTCAGATGAAAAATATTTTTTTTCTACTAGCATTAACAGTTTTAATATTCGGATGCGGTAATAAAAAACATGCAGAAGAATACATAAAACAGGCTAAATTAGGTATTGAGCAGAAAAAAATTCCTGAAACCGTAAAAGCTTACGAAACACTCGTCAGTGAATTTCCTGATGATTCACTTGCTCCTGAAGCACTCTATCAGTTAGGCACTCTATACCAGAATAAGATGGTTCCAAACTTTAAAGAGACTGAATCCATGGAAAAAGCGGTAACCATTTTTAAATCTGTATTCGAAAAATACCCGGACAGCAGACAAGCACAGGTATCTCTTTTCATGGCAGGTTTTATTCAGGCGAATGATTTAAAAAAATATCAGGATGCTACTTCCACATATAATTTGTTCCTGCAAAAGTATCCGAAAAGCGATATGGCTTTTGCCGCTAAGGATGAAATCAATAATATGGGTTTAACCCCCGAACAGATTATAGAAAAGAGAGATGTGACAAAAAAATAATGGAAAACAGTCAGGATTTTAGGTCGTATCTTAACCCGGCTATAATATCTAAGCTTAATTCCCTTGAGTTAAAAGCAAGGTTAGTAGTTGAGGGTTTTATGGTTGGGCTTCACAGGAGTCCCTATCATGGCTTCAGCGTTGAATTTACTCAGCATCGCCCTTATATGCAGGGGGATAGTCTTAAGGATGTGGATTGGAAAGCCTATGGCAAAACGGAGAAATACTACATTAAGCAGTATGAGGAGGAGACAAATCTTAAGAGCTATATTCTCCTTGATACCAGCAGATCCATGGGTTATGCCTCAGAAGGTAATATATCAAAACTTGAATATTCTTCAACTTTAGTTGCCGCTCTAAGCTACCTGATGATCAAACAACAGGATGCTGTGGGACTCGCTCTTTACGCCGAAAAGATAAATAAGTTTTTCCCTCCTAAAGCTTCCAGGGTTTACCTGCAGGAGATACTTAAGAACCTGGCTGTTGTAAAACCTTCGGATAAAACTAACACTGCTGCTTCTCTTAATTCTGTGGCTGAGAAAATAAATAGAAGGGGATTGGTGATTATCTTTTCTGATTTCTTTGATGATGTGAATTCAACATTAACTGCCTTGAAGCATTTCAGATATAAAAAGAATGAAGTGATCGTCTTCCACATCCTGGATCCTATCGAAAGAAGTTTCGCCTTCGGTAAGGATGCTGTTTTTAAGGACCTTGAAACAGCCGAGGAGATTACTACACAGCCTTTTCAGATTCAAAGAGCCTATAAGGAGGCAATGGTAGACTTTATAAATAAGATTAAAACAGAATGTTTTAATTCAAACATCGAGTACAATTTAATCGAAACGTCCATGCCGTTTGACAAAGCACTTTACAGTTATATTCAGAAAAGGACAATGCTATACTAAACCATTCCTATGATTTCGTTAAAATATTTAGTTGAAAGATGCTCCGCTAATTTCTCATTCTTTGCTTCTGTAATGATCCTGATTATAGGTTCGGTATTCGATTTCCTGAAGTGAACCCAGTGATCTGCAAAATCAATCCTGAGTCCATCCTCACTGTTTATATTTGCTCCGGAATACTTTTCTATCAGTTTCTTAACTACATCGTCAGGATTAGTATCCCCTAATACGATCTTCTTCTTAGCTATAAAATAAGAGGGGAGCGTGCCCTTAAATTCAGCCATGCTCCCACGGAATTCTGTTAATTGTTGTAAAATAAGCGCTATTCCTACCAGTGCATCCCTGCCATAATGAAGTGCGGGATAAATAACACCTCCGCTTCCTTCTCCTCCGATAATAGCGTTAACTTCCTTCATTTTCTTTACAACGTTGGCCTCACCTACAGCAGAACGGTATACTTTACAACCATATTTACCAGCAACATCATCAACTGCCCTCGTCGTAGACAAATTTACAACTGAATTTCCTTTCTCTTTTGAAAGAATGAAGTTAATAGCCATAGTTATAGTATTTTCTTCACCAAAAGGGCTGCCGTCATTACTGATTAAAACTAGGCGGTCAACATCAGGATCTACAACAACTCCAAGATCGGCTTTATGTTCTGATACCGCTTTCATTGTTTTGGTAAGATTTTCGGGAAGTGGTTCGGGAAGGCGGGGGAAAATGCCTGTTTTCTCACAGTCCAGTTCAATAATTTCACAACCGAATTGACTGAGAAGATCAGGGATCACATATACCCCCGCTCCGTTAACACAATCAGCAACAACTTTGAATTTTCTTTTCCGTATTTGGCTAATATTAACATACTTAATGTGCATGGCATCATATACATGTCTTTTTAGTCCCTCTTCAAATAAAGTAAGCTTTCCTGTTTTTTCCCAATGAACGAATTTATTCTCTGTAGAGTTGAGAAGTCCAAGCATTTTGATGTTCTCATCAGGGGCCATAAACTGCCCGGTACTGTTCAGCAGTTTCAGTGCATTCCACTCGTTAGGATTGTGACTTGCTGATATCGCAATCCCCCCCTGACTATTCAATGTTTTTACTGTATATTGGACTGTTGGTGTTGGACAGATGCCTATATCTATAACATTTAATCCCTTTGCAAGTAATGTACCGGTAACTATAGACTTCACCATTTCACCGGTTATTCTTGCATCTCTTCCTATTATAACTGTCCCTTTACCGATAAAATCAGCATAAGCAGAAGTATATTTTAATAATACCTGCGGATCCAATCCGTCTCCGACAATTCCTCTGATCCCGGAAATACTAACCATTAAAGTGGGCATCTTACCTCCTAATATGAAAATTCCGAATGCTAAAAATAGGAAAAAGAAATAATTTTATGGAATTATATTCCATTTTAATTTTTATTTTAAGTGTATGAATTTAGAAAAGAAGAAGATCATCCTCGTAAATAAAGCACTTGTAAAATTGTACGGAATCCCTCCTCGTTCGGAAATCCCGCCTGATCTGGTTGATATGCTTATTGGGACAATACTTTCTCAAAATACTAATGACCGGAATTCTTATAAGGCTTTTTTGAAACTCAAAGAAAAATACAAATCGTGGGATTATGTTGCAAAACAATCCCTCGCTAAAATTGAATCTCATATAAAAATTGCCGGATTGGGAAAACAGAAATCAGTAGCAATAAAAAACTTCCTTATATCAATATTAAATACACATGGGAAAATTTCTCTTGAGCACATAAAACCAATGTCGGATGAACAAATTCTACGGGAATTGACAAGCTATTCGGGCGTGGGTATAAAGACTGCGATGTGTGTTTTACTTTTTTCCCTGAGGCGGAATGTGTGTCCTGTGGATACACATGTACACCGAACAACAAACCGGATTGGGTTAGTAAAAACAAAAACTCCCGATAAAACTTCTGCTATATTAAACCGGAATATGCCGGAAGGAATTGCACATCAGTTCCATACAAATCTTATCCGGTTGGGAAGGGAAATTTGCAGACCGGCTGCCCCGAATTGCTCTATCTGCCCGCTCCTGAAAATTTGCGGATTTCCCGATAAAAACTTATCACACAATAAATCTTATAAAATCAATAATTTTATGCTGTTGGACAGTATAAGATAACTGTAATCACATTAAATTCTTAACTATTTATTATATATCCATTTTAATTTAATTTTCGGATTAAAAGATTTAATCCCAAAAGCTTACAGGAGATTTTAATGGAAAATTCTTTAGGTATTATTGGATATGACTTTGTTGAATTTTATGTTGGATCGGCAAAAATGTGGGCTTATTGGCATGCAAAAGCGTTAGGCTTTCAATATATTGCATTTTGTGGTTCCGAAACAGGGGTCAGAGATAGAGTATCCTATTATTTGGTGAAGGATAAAATTCAGATAGTACTTACTTCTGCCGCAAAACCAACCAATTATGAAATTACTTCTTTTGTCGATAGACATGGAGATGGTGTAAAAAGATGGTCTTTAAAAGTTAAGGATGTTAAAATTGCTTTTGATAATGCCATAAAGAACGGTGGCATCCCAATTTGGGGTCCGAAGAAATTCTCAGATGAAAATGGTTACGTTGAAGAGGCGGCAATTAAATTATATGATGATGCTGAAATTGTTTTCATCAATAGGGATAACTATAAGGGAATATTCAAACCCGGTTTTGGTGAACCTTTGCAGAAAATTCAGGTAAAGTGCCTCGATAGCGGTCTCCAGGAAATAGATCATATAGTAGGGAACGTAAGAGTTAATGAGCTTAAATTATGGGAGAATTATCTGAATAAATCACTGAACTTTGAAACATTTATCGAATTCGGAGAAGGTGATATTTCCACAAAATATTCTGCTTTACTTTCAAAGGTTGTAAGATCAAAGGATGGTGCCCCTGTTAAGAATCCTATCAATGAACCTTTCGAAGGGAAAAAGAAGTCACAGATAGAAGAATATTTAGAGGAATATTTCGGATCAGGTATCCAGCATATTGCTATTACTACTGACGATATTATTACAACAATTAAAAATCTGAAAGAGAACGGCGTCGAATTCCTTACCCCTCCGCCGGATACATATTACCAGGCTCTTAAGGATGGGAATTGGGGAATTACGGAAGATATCGATTCACTTAAAAAATACGGGATATTGTGCGATACCGAAGGGAAAGGATACCTGCTTCAGCTTTTTACAAAATCTATTGGTGACCGGCCGACTTTCTTTTATGAGATTATACAAAGAAGAAAAGGTGCGGAAGGATTCGGACAAGGAAATTTCCAGTCATTATTTGAATCTATTGAAAGAGACCAGCAGTTGAGAGGAAACTTTGACAAGGAAACCTGAGTAATAATATGTTAATTTTTGGAGGTGATTATGCCGTATTATGTTAAGGTAGGAAAAGTTCCTCCCAAAAGACATACTACATTTTATAAACCGGATGGTAAATCATTATATCGCGAAGAGCTCTTCAGCACCAAAGGATTCTCTGGTATTTATTCAAACAAATATCACCTTTATATGCCTCCTCAGGTAAATAATATAGGGGAACTGACTCTGGATTTAATAAAAGATTCGTCTGGGATTTGGAAGGACGCTCCTCTTCAGTACTATCATTTTTTTACCGGTAAAAAGAAATCAAAGGGAAATTTCCTTACTTCACGGAATGAGTTCTTGAAGAATGAACACATTACTATTTCAACTGCTTATCCTTCTGAGGATACCGATCTGTTCTTCCGCAACAGCTATGCACATGAGGTAATCTTTATACATCATGGGCAGGGAAAGTTTTTGTCCGAGTACGGTATTCTTCCTTTTGAGCCATGGGATTATATTGTTGTGCCGAAGGGAACTACTTACCGCATGGAGTTCAGTAGTTATGATGTTAATAAATTATTTATAGTGGAATCCGATTCTCCTTTCGAAATCCCGAAACATTTCAGAAACGAATATGGGCAGCTTACTGAAGATGCCCCTTATTATGAAAGAGACTTCAAGGTTCCCCAATTCACCGAACCAATTGATCATTTAGGAAGTTTTCAGCTTATACTTAAAGTTCAGAACAGATATTTTGAATACCGCCTTCCGCATCATCCCTTTGATGTAGTGGGCTGGGATGGATTCTTGTATCCGTATACTTTCAATATTAAGGAGTATGCCCCAAAGGTAGGTAAAATACATCTTCCTCCGCCAATCCACCTGGTCTTTACTACTCAGCATTTTGTACTATGCAACTTTGTGCCGCGGCTGTTTGATTTTCATCCCGACTCCATTCCCGCACCATTTTATCATTCGAATGTTGACTCTGATGAGGTGCTATATTATGTTTATGGTGATTTTATGTCAAGGACGGGTGTTCAGGAGGGTTCCATAACATTACATCCCATGGGTATACCACATGGGCCTCAGCCTGGCAGAACTGAAGCTTCCATTGGTAAAAAAGAAACCGATGAATATGCAATTATGATTGATACATTTAATCCCCTTAAAGTAACTTATAATGTAAAAGAAACTATGGTTGAGGATTATTCTCATTCATGGCTCGAGAAAAAATAAAATATGATACACATTCCTGAACACATACAATACCTTACACCTTATAAAGCAGGAAAACCAATTGAAGAACTTGCCCGCGAAAAGAAAATTACTAAAATAGTAAAGCTTGCTTCTAATGAAAATCCTCTTGGACCTTCACCTAAAGCAGTCGAGGCTATTAAAAAGAGTCTTGGTGAACTACACCGCTATACAAATCCTTCAGCTTTTACTCTTGTTAATGCAATTGCAAAGAAAATAAATAAAAGACCGGGTCAGATAGTAACTTGTTCCGGCTCCGATTCTCTCCTCCAGTATATCATTACTGCCTTCAGTGATAAAGAAGATGAAATAATAACTTCTGAAAGTACATTTATTGGCTGGTATGTTAATGCAAATAAATACGGAAGGAAGTCTTATTATACACCCTTGAAGAATTTCCATTATGATCTTGATGCAATCGCTGGTGCAATAAATAATAAGACTAAGATCATATACCTTGCTAATCCGAATAATCCTACAGGTACTATGTTTACAAAAAAACAATTTGAAAATTTTATAAGCAAAGTTCCTGATTATGTGCTTGTTGTACTTGATGAGGCATATACTGTCTACGCAGAATCTTATCCGGAATATATTAACGGACTTGAATATGATCTTGATAATCTTATTGTGTTAAGAACATTATCAAAGGCATACGGGCTTGCAGGATTAAGGATAGGTTTTGCTGTTGCAAAAGAATATTTGATTAAGGAAATATATAAAGTTAAGCTTCCATTTGAGCCGAACTGCCTTGCTCAGGTGGCAGCTATAGCGGCTCTTGATGATGAAGAGTTCCTGCAGAAGACAATCCGGCTTAATAATTTTTCACTTAATAGAATGAAGGCTAAGTTCGATGAACTGGGAATTGAATATGTCCCCACATATACTAATTTCTACCTTCTGCTGTTCCCCTCGGAAATTTTTGCGAATGATTTTAATAATGAATGTCTCAACAGGGGATTAATATTAAGACCCGTAAATACTTTCGGTATAAAAAATGGGATTAGAATAAATTCCGGTACCGGGGATGAAACTGAATTTGCGATTAATATTATAGGGGATGTATATTCAATATTAATTGATAAATATAAAGCCCGGATAGAATTTCAATTTAATATAAAAAAGGAAATTTAATGAAACTTGTCTCGTTTCTTTATAATCAGGAAGAAAGAACAGGTATCTATTACGACAATAAAATATTCGATCTGGCAGAAAGCGGTAAATCGATAAATCTGAATCTCCCTACTAAAATGGCTGATTTTCTTAAGGGGGAAAACGATTCCTTCATACTTGCTAGGAAAATCTATAATGCTGTTATTCAGGGGAAAATAACTTATTCTCTTAATGATCAAACTTATACAATGCTTGCCCCTGTTCCTCATCCTTCTTCATGTAGAGATGGTTATGCATTCCGGCAGCATGTTGCGGCTGCAAGAAGGAATAGGGGAATTGAAATGATACCTGAGTTTGATCAGTTTCCCATATTCTATTTTACAAATCATAATACAATTTTTGGCGAAGGGGATATATCTGTTGAAAATGATCACTTGCGAAACCTTGATTTCGAATTGGAGTCGGCTATTGTGATCGGTAAAAGAGGAAAAAATATTTCGTCAAAAGATGCCGATAATTATATAGCCGGGTATATGGTTATGAATGATTTATCCGCAAGAGTTCTGCAGATGGATGAAATGAAAATGAACCTCGGTCCTGCTAAGGGGAAAGACTTTGCCACCAGTATAGGTCCATGGCTAGTTACCCCCGATGAACTTGAAAATAAACTGATTAAAACCGATTTTGGGAATAAATATAATCTTAGGATGACAGCGTTCCATAATGGAAAACTGATCTCACATGGTAATATGAAGGATATGAATTGGACATTTGCTGAGATAATTGAGCGTGCATCATACGGAGTGAGTTTATTTCCCGGTGATATTATAGGTTCCGGTACTGTAGGTACCGGCTGTTATCTTGAGCTTAACGGTACCGGTGCATTGGATGCTAAAGCGAAAGGAGAATCATTTTCTCCTGTGTGGCTTAATGATGGCGATACAATTGAACTTGAAATATCAAGTTTAGGAAGACTTAAGAATAGGATTGTAAAAACAAATAATAATTTTTCAATTCTCGCTAAGAAAAAAACGTAAAATGATTCATATTGAACCGAAGGACACCTCATTACAGGAAGTCCATAAATTATTATTGGGGGGTGTGAGTCCGCGCCCGATTGCCTTGGTATCAACTTTATCTGAAGATGGCATTCCGAATCTTTCCCCATTCTCTTTTTTTAATGCTTTTGGATATAATCCTCCTGTTGTAGCTTTCTCTCCATCACGCAGGGGAAGGGACATGACTTTGAAGGATACTTATAATAATATTATGAAAACGGGGGAATGTGTCATTCAATCTGTTACATACTCAATGGTAGAGCAAGTAAGTCTTTCCTCTACAGAATATCCTGCGGAAATAAATGAATTTGAGAAAAGCGGGCTTACTCCAATTCCTTCCGATTTGGTGAAACCGTTTCGGGTTAAAGAATCTCCCTTCCAGATGGAATGTAAATTAAAAGAAATGATTAGTGTGGGGGAATGGGGCGGTTCAGCTAATATAGCAATTTGTTTAGTATTAAAGTTTCATGTTGCAGAGGATATTTTCCATAATGATATTATTCATCCCGATCTTATAGATCTTGTGGGCAGAATGTCCGCAAATTTCTATTCCCGCGCAAGCGGCAGTTCAATATTCGAAGTTGAAAAACCGGTGCTTAAAAAAGGGATAGGTTATGATCAGATTCCGGACTCCATTAAGCAATCTCATTTATACTCGGGAAATAATCTTGGTAAGCTGGGAAATATTGAAAAACTCCCCAATGATAAAGATGTGTCCGATTTTATTAAAGAGATTGAAGATCAGTACATAGAAAAATTCGAAGATTCTGAGGAAGCGTTCTTCAGATATAATAGAAAAAATGAATACAGAAAAATGCTGAAAACAGCCTATAGTTTATTTCATACTGGTCATCCTGAAAGTAAAACCTTTATTGAGCTTTCTGTTAAAAGTGCACTTGATAATAATGATACACTCTTTGCTTGGAAAGGAGCCCTTTCAGTTTCAATGCTGAAACTTGTATAAGGCTTTCTATGAAAACTCCGTTATGGATCCCTTCTGAATATAGAGTTAGAAATTCTAATATGAATGCTTTTATGACGTATGTAGGGCAGATAACTGGGAAATCTTTTACTAATTATGAAGATCTTTATGAATGGTCATTTTCTGATATAAAGGAATTCTGGAAATTTATTTGGGTTATCTCGGGAATAATCCATTCTCAGCCGTTTACTTCCATATTGAATAATAAATCAATGTCCGATTCTAAATGGTTTGAAGGAGCAAAACTAAATTTTGCAGAAAACCTCTTAAAATACAGGGATTCTCATACGGCTATAATCTCTGCAAGGGAAAATTATCCCAACATTAACACATCCTACAAAGAACTTTACGAATTAGTTTCTTCTGTTGCGGGAAGTTTAAAAAAGATGGGAGTTAAGAAAGGTGATCGGGTTGCAGGGTTCATAACTAATATACCAGAGGCTGTAATTGCTATGCTTGCTGCTGCAAGCATAGGAAGGTACTCGACAGCTTGGTAATAGGGCAAAAATGGAAAAATAACGTGAGGACCTTTCTGTTTGTCGTTTTAAGAGGGAATAAATTATTAACAAATGAACTTGCTGAAAAGATTAAACTAAATATAAAAATCTCTGCTACTCCAAGACATGTGCCCGCAAAAATAATTCAGGTTACCGATATACCACGAACTATAAGCGGTAAGAAAGTGGAAATTGCAGTAACAATAATTATTAACGGTGAGATGGTAGAAAATAAAGAGGCGCTTGCAAATCCGGAATCTTTATCCCAATTTTACAATATAGAACCATTAATTAATTAATCGGAACAATCATGAACTTTGAAAAAGAAATCAAGGAAGACATTGTAATTGAAAAAGTAAATCTTAAAAGAGCTACTTATAAAGAAGCTGAGGAGTTCAGGAATTTTGTTCAGAATGATATTGAAGCAGGGTGGCAAAAAATAATTATTGATATGAAATCTTGTGAATTTATGGATTCATCCTTCCTGGGTGTCCTTGTTAATTCCTTGAAGCAGTTAGAAAAGTCAAACGGCAACCTTAAATTGGCTTCAGTACACGATGATGCACAGACTATCCTTGATATCACCAGGATATCGGATTTATTTAAGATCTATCCGGATAAAGACGAAGCAATAAAAAGCTTTCGGTCCTTTTAATTATTCATATCTCAACTAAAGTTTGATAGCTAATAAATTCTAATCAAAGAGATATTCCTTGAATATATCAGCAGATTTGAAAAAAATAAAATCACAGTTCCATAAGTCCTTTTGGATTGCAAATTTTATGGAGCTTTTCGAGAGACTTGCATATTATGGACAGGCAACTATCCTCAGCATATTTCTGAGAAATACGTTAAAGTTTAATGAAGTACAGGCAGGACAGTTATCTTCTATTTTCGGGGGACTTATATATTTTCTTCCAATATTTGCTGGCGCTTTAGCTGATAAGTATGGATTCAAAAGAGCCTTCTCCTTCGCTTTCTTTGTTTTATCAATAGGCTATTTTCTCATAGGATCAACCGGCATGGTTATGTTTGCGGGTGTTTACAATAACAGCAACTTGTTTATTATATTATCCTGCATACTCGTTTTTACCGCAATAGGCGGATCATTTATTAAACCTAGTGTTCTTGGTACTATTGCTCTTACATCCAAACCGGAATCCAAATCATTGGGGTACGCAATATACTATTGGCTGGTTAACGTAGGAGCCGCTATTGGTCCCCTTATCGCATATTTTGTACGTAATTCGATCGGGATACAGGCTGTTTATATAGTTTCAGCAGTAAGCTGTTTTCTGATGTTTCTGGTTACTATGTTTTTCTTTAAGGAACCTCAAGAGGATGTTGCAAAAGAAAAGAAATCAATAATCGACATACTAAGGCATTTGGGGCTCGTTCTCAAAAGATTCCGTTTTATTATATTCTTGTTAATATTCTCTCTTTACTGGATGATGTTCTGGCAGATATTTATAATTATTCCTTTTTATGTAACAGATTTTATCTCAAAGGATGCCCCTTTTGAAATTATTGAATCGGTTGATGCATGGGGTATTATTCTCCTTCAATTGATTGTTAACCGTTTAACAAAAAATTTGGCACCTATTACAGCAATTATTGTGGGATTTGCCTTCACAATTTTGGCTTGGGGAGTGATAATGGTTCATCCTTCTATCTTTATGATTATTGCTGGTATGGTTATCTTCTCCATTGGAGAACAAACCCAGGCACCTCGTTATTATGAATATATTGCAGATCTTGCTCCTAAAGGACAGGCTGCATTGTTTCAGGGATTTGCTTTCCTTCCAATCGCTATAGGATGGGCTTTCGGAGGAACTCTTGGAGGTTGGCTTTATAAGTCTTTCGCCAAAGAATCAAACCAACCTTCTATGATCTTTCTTGTACTTCTTTGCATCGGGATATTGACAACTGTTTTAATGTATTTTTACAATTTATATATTAAAAAATACCCTGCCCGGGAAATAAGAGATGCAAAATTCGATTAGATAATTTCCATTCTGGGGGTTTTAATTATTATATAATATTTAATTTGATGCCCGTTTTAGATATATTTAATAATTAACTGAAGGGAAATATGGCTTATTTAAACGTATTATTTATTGGAGATATTGTAGGTAAACCGGGAATGGACCTTGTGCAGACCTGGCTTCCTGGTATTATTCAGAAATATAAAGCTGATTTGGTAATTGCTAACGGTGAAAATGCTTCAGACGGAAAAGGTTGTACTGCAAAAGAAGGAAAGATTCTCCTTGATCTTGGTGTCCATGTTTTAACAGGGGGTAATCATACATGGGATAAACATCAGTCACAGGATTACCTGAAAATAGAACCTCGAGCACTCCGGCCACTTAATTACCCAAAAGGAACTTATGGAAATGGCTACTGTATAGTTGATACAAAGAAAGGAAAAGCAGCTGTTCTCAATTTGCAGGGTAGAACGTTTATGTCCAGTATTGACTGCCCCTTCCGATCATCCGATTGGGTGCTCCCCAAAATAAAAGCAGAAACTAATGTGATTATAATTGATTTTCACGCTGAGGCTACTGCCGAAAAGATATCTATGATAAATTATCTCGATGGTAAAATAAGTGCTTTGGTTGGTACCCACACCCATGTTCAAACATCGGACGAAAGGATTTTTCCCAACGGAACAGGTTACATTACTGATGTGGGAATGACTGGTCCCTATGAATCAGTAATCGGCATGAAGACTACTCCGGCAATCAATAGGTTTATTTACCAAACACCCCAGAAATATGAAACAGCAGAAAATGATGTTCATTTGTGCGGGGTGTTTTTTAGGGTGGATCAGGAAACCGGGAAAACGGTGGAACTTGAAAGGATCCTTTTCCCCGAATTTATCAGAAAAATAAATTGATCATGGTGAACTTTCCTTTACCCAGAATTGATATCGACCCGGTATTACATGACCTTCTACTTCCTTTTTGCAGAATTAGGGAAGGTGAGATCTGGATCGATGAAAAGAATAAGCATAAAGTTGGATGTCTCGATTCTGCCAATTCTGCAAAGGTAAAAAAAATGATGGGTAAAGAAAACGCCTCTCTTGCTGTGCACGATCCCCCATATAATTTTGTTGCGTTTAAGGAAAAGAATTTATCGGAGTTTATTCAATGGTGTAAACTATGGATAAATATTTCCAACGAAATTCTTAAAGAGAATGCCGCTCTATATATATGGCTTGGAGCCGATCAGAATAATCACTTCCAACCATTATCTGATTTTATCCGGATGATGCGCTCTTCTGGTTTTACTTCAAGGAGTTTTATTACTATGCGTAACCAGAGAGGTTATGGTACGCAAAAGAACTGGATGTCCGTTAGGCAGGAGCTGCTCTATTATGTTAAAGGTAATCCGGGTTTTAATATTGTTGCTGAGTATACAGATATTCCTAAAATATTGAAGGGATATTACAAAACTGTTGATGGCAGGGAAACTGAGAATCTTGAAAGAAGTAAGTCTGCAAATATAAGAGCCGGCAATGTTTGGGTTGATATTCAGCAGGTCTTTTATAGGATGGAAGAGAATGTAAATGGATGCTATGCCCAAAAACCTTTAAAGTCGATTGAAAGAATTGTACATGCAAATAGCAATGAAGAAGAAATCATCGTTGATCTGTTTGCTCATTCGGGCACTACACTTATCGCGGCGGAAAAATTTAACAGGAGATGTTTCACTGCCGATATTGATCCTGTATATTGCGAAATTACCATTAGACGGTTGGAAAATTTTAGAAGTAACAACAAAACAGGATGGCAGAACTCTAACCCTTTTGCTGATGAGATAATTAATGATAAAAAAATTATAAATTATCTTAAAAAGAATTATAATCTCGATGTTTCCTCAATAAACTCAGAGAAAATTGCTGTATGATCTTAATTGACGGAAAAAAGATTGCTGCTGAGATAAAAGAAGAAATTAAGAATAAAATAATCGGTCTGGTTAATGAAGGGAAAAATATTCCCGGACTTGTAACTATCCTTGTTGGTGATAATCCCGGTTCTCAGATCTATGTTAAAAATAAAGGGAAAGCCTGCAAAGAAGTCGGTATAAGGTCTATATCAGAAAAATTAAGTGCGGATACTAACGAACAGGAGTTGCTTGACCTTATTTCTTCCTACAATGATAATAAAAATTACCATGGTATCCTTGTTCAGCTTCCTCTTCCAAAACATATTGATGAAGACAAAGTAATTGAAGCAATATCCCCTAAAAAAGATGTCGATGGGTTTCATCCAATAAACATTGGAAATCTTGTTATCGGGAAGGATACTTTTGTTTCTTGTACTCCCGCAGGTATTCAGGAATTATTAATACGCTATAATATTAAAACTTCCGGAAAGCATGTTGTCGTTCTTGGAAGAAGTAATATTGTTGGAAAACCTGTTGCTAATCTACTTATGCAGAAAAATAAATATGCAAATGCTATAGTTACTGTATGCCATTCTGTTACAAATGACCTTGAGCAGTATACAAGAACTGCCGATATTTTGATTGCCGCAATCGGGAAACCGGAGTTTGTTAAAGAAGATATGGTCAAAGAAGGGGTTGTAATAATTGACGTAGGAATAAATAGAATAAAGGATGATACTCATCCAAATGGGTCAAGGTTAGTGGGTGATGTCGATTTTCCTAATGTCTCAAAAAAAGCATCCTATATAACCCCCGTTCCTGGGGGAGTGGGACTTATGACAATCGCCATGCTGCTTCAAAATACTTATAAAGCTTATTTAAAATATGGTGGTTAAAATGGATTATCCAATTTCAGAAGATGTTTCTAAAGAGTTCCTTGAAAAAGTATTAAGGGACTTCTATTTCCAGGGCGAATCCTGTAAAGGATGGGAAACCAATGTTGTTACTCAGCCTAAAGCAGTTAAAAATATTGTTGAGACAGGAGCCTCAAGAATAGCTGCGGGACCCGGTATCGGTCATGTTCTCGCGGATAAAAATCTCGCGAGGAAAATTGATCATACATTGCTTAAACCTGATGCCAAACCGGCGGAAATTAAGGCACTTTGTGAAGAAGCAAAGAAATATGTTTTTGCATCTGTTTGCGTTAATCCTTGTTACGTGGCTCTCTGTTATGAGATACTGAAATATACTGAAGTAAAAGTTTGTACCGTTATAGGTTTCCCGCTGGGCTCTACTACTACGGAGGTTAAGAGGTTTGAAGCAGAGCAGGCGATATATAACGGGGCGACAGAAATTGATATGGTTATAAATGTCGGCCAGCTGCAGGAAGGAAATTATGATTATGTTTCAAATGATATAAAGCAGGTTGTTAATGCAGCACATAACCATAATTCAATCTGTAAAGTTATTCTTGAAACTGCATTGCTTACTGACGAAGAAAAGATCAAAGCATGCGTTATTTGTAAAGAGGCGGGAGCAGATTTTGTTAAGACTTCCACAGGTTTCAGCAAAGGCGGCGCTACAGTTGGAGATATTGCATTAATGAAATATGTAGTAGGAAGTGGAATTGGAGTAAAAGCTTCTGGTGGTATACGTAGCCGTGAAGATGCTGAAAAAATGATTGCTTCAGGCGCAGATAGAGTAGGCGCTAGCGCAAGTGTTAAAATCGTGTTAGGTGAATAAACCGAAAAAGGTAGCTATTAATAAACGTTCATGTATGTACTTGGCACTTATTTAACAGTTTCAAATATTTCACCGTCCTGATATAGTTCAAAATAAAAGTAATTTAAATTGTATTTTAGGAGATTATGGTATTAGATATCGTTGTACATAAAACCGACGACGGCTATACGGCAGAAGTCCCTTCTCTGAAAGGATGCGAAACATGGGCGCATGATGAAGATACTGTAATAACTAAGGTCGTAGAACTTGTTGCCTTCTATCTGAAAACGGAACAGAAGTTGTTCAAAATCGATAAAGCCAGAGGGAATAAAACGAAAACTGTTTATAAACTAATATTCAGTAAATCCTGATAGTGAAAGAATTTTTAACTGAAAATAGACTGAATAAATTTAATACCGTTGCCAAAGCACGGCAGTATTCCCTCCACATGGTTCTGGAAAATGTTCATGATCCCCACAATGTAAGCGCTGTATTAAGAACATGCGATGCCGCCGGCATCCCGGTTGTTTCCCTCCTCTATTATTTAGAAAAATTTCCAAGGATAGGAAGAAAATCCTCTGCCTCTGCTGTCAAGTGGATTGAAAAAGAAAAATTTACAGATATTAAAGAATGTTACAATAACCTGAGTAAGAAAGGATTTAAAATATATGCTACCTCGCTTACTGAGGGGGCAAAAAACTTATACGATGTCAACCTGACAGAAAAATGTGCCGTTGTCTTGGGGAATGAACATAGGGGAGTCTCGGATGAGGCAGCTGAATTTGCTGACGAAAAAATATATATACCTATGTTTGGAATGGTGCAGAGTCTGAATATCTCTGTCGCTGCTGCTGTAATAATTTATGAGGCTTTGCGGCAGCGTCTTGCTAAAGGTATGTACAATAAAAGCGCTCTTAATAAAAAGGAACTGGATTTAGTTATTGATAAATGGTGCCGTAAATAATGGAACAGTCCTTCAATAAAATAGATAGAGTAGAAGGATCACTGGTGATTCCCGGTGATAAATCTATTTCACACCGTTCAGTAATCTTTTCCTCACTGGCGGAAGGGGAGTCTGTTATTCATAACCTGGGAAATGGTGAGGATGTAAAATCGACTATCAGCTGTTTCTCCTCAATGGGAGTTAATTTTGAAAATCGTAATGAGGTTTTAATTGTAAAAGGATCCGGATATAAAAACCTTAAAAAACCAATGTCTCCATTGTATGCCAGTAACTCAGGTACAACCGCAAGATTAATTACGGGTATTTTGGTGAACCAGGATTTTGATTCTGAGATTATCGGTGATGAATCATTATCCCGTCGCCCTATGCAAAGAGTCATCGATCCCTTAACTTTAATGGGAGCAAATATTCAAGCCTCTCCTGCAGGTACTTTACCTCTTAAAATATTAGGCTCCATTAAAATTCATGCAATTGAATATGAACTTCCGCTTGCAAGTGCTCAGGTAAAAAGTTCAGTAATCCTTTCCAGCCTTCACCTGGATGATGAATCTAAAGTAATTGAGAAAATACAATCACGTGACCATACTGAACGCATGCTCGGTTTAAAAATCTCTTATGATGGTGGCAAAAAGATAATTCATGTTTCAAAAAAAGATTTTCCTGTTGCAAATGAATATTTCGTCCCCGGCGATATTTCTACAGCGGCTTTCTTTCTGCCCCTTGCCCTCTTAACTGAAAATTCTGAGTTAATAATTAAAAATGTTTCCTTCAATGAAACTCGTAGTGGTATCCTTAAGATATTAAAGACCATGGGTGGAAATATTGAGATAGAAAATATTCAACATAACTCCGGTGAGTTTTCGGGCGACCTTTTGATAAGAACAAGTAAGCTTCACAATATTGAAATATCACCAGATCTAATACCGAATATTATCGATGAAATTCCAATTTTAGCTGTTACCGGAATTCTTGCCTCAGGTAAATTCTCAATCCGGAGTGCTAAAGAATTAAGAGGAAAGGAATCTGATAGGATTAGTGCTATTTGCTTTAATCTCAAATTGCTGGGTTTAAATGTAATTGAATTTGAAGACGGATTCGAATTTGACGGTGAAATAAAGAACCAATTCCCTGTATTTCAAAGCTTTGAAGATCACAGAATTGCTATGTCCTTCAGTATTTTGTCTTTATTATTGTTTAATGGTGGAAAAGTGGATAAATTTAACTCTGTAAGTGTTTCAAATCCGGATTTTATAAAACAATTGAAAACAATTTCCAGGTAGTATTATGGCAGAAGTAACTCTTAGGAATATTTCCAAAGTTTTCGACGGGGGAAAACCAGCAGTAAAAGATGTAAATATTGAGATTAAAGATAAGGAATTTGTCGTGCTTGTCGGTCCTTCAGGCTGCGGAAAATCTACAACCCTAAGAATGATAGCTGGTCTTGAGGAGATCACTGAGGGAGATATCTTTATCGATGGGAAAAGAGTTAATGATGTGTCTCCTAAGGACCGCGATATTGCAATGGTTTTCCAGAACTATGCGCTATACCCGCATATGACAGTGTTTGAAAATATGGCCTTCGGTCTGAAGCTGAGAAAATTTCCGAAGAATGAAATTAAAGCCAGAGTTACCGATGCAGCTAAGATACTAGGACTCGAAGACTTTCTGCAAAGAAAGCCAAAAGCACTATCAGGCGGACAAAGACAAAGAGTTGCAGTAGGACGTGCTATCGTTCGCAAACCCAAAGTGT
>OCZT010001910.1_pt1 | contig 21587 bp, 20 predicted proteins | sample 1539031 | NCBI WGS metagenome assembly OCZT01 (sample SAMEA3539308, study PRJEB22396) | soil metagenome | biome: tundra; feature: field; material: soil | place: USA | collected 2010-05 | depth 0.15 m | reverse complement strand
CGTATGAAGAGAAATGAATCGAGGGCGCAAGTCGCCATTGCCGTGCGCGCTTGTCGGGAGAAGAAGGCTGCGGACATCAGCATCCTGCGACTCGACGAGCAGGCCAGCGGGTTCACCGACTATTTCGTGATTTGTTCAGGCGCCAATCCGCGGCAGGTGCAAGCCATCGCCGACGAGGTGGATGAGAAGCTCAGCGCTACCGGAGTGGAACCCGCGCACCGCGAAGGCTACAACCATGCCGATTGGGTCCTGCTGGACTACGTGGATTTCGTGGTGCACATTTTCTCTGAGAGCGCGCGGAAGTTTTACGATTTGGAGCGGCTGTGGAAGACGGCCAAGCGGCTGCAACTCGCCGACCTGGAGAAGCCTGCCCGCAAACCCGCAGCCAAGAAGACCGTTGCTCGCGCGAAGCCAGCCAAGGCGGCAAAATCGGCAACGAGGTCTGCAGCCAAGACTGCGCCTCGAAAGCGCGGCACGACGACGCGTCCGCGCAAGAGTTCCTGAGCCGTGAAGCTTCGCATCGCCTGGATTGGCAGGACCCGCAGTTCGCCGATTCAATCTCTCACCGCGGAATACCTGAAGCGGCTCTCGCGCTACGCCGCCTGCGATGCGCAAGAGCTGACATCGGAAGCCGCGCTGCTAAAGCTGGTGGAAAAAAGCACAAGCCGCAAACCGCCAGTGCTGGTGCTGCTGGATGCCCGCGGCCGGCAACTCACCTCGGAAGAGATTGCCAACTTTCTCCAGTATCACCAATCGCACGACACCCAGGAGTTGCTGTTTGCGATCGGTCCTGCCGATGGCTGGAGTGACGCCACGCGAGCCGCCGCGTCTAACATTCTGTCCTTCGGAAAGGTGACGCTGCCGCACGAACTGGCGCGCGTCGTACTGTTGGAGCAGCTCTATCGGGGGTTCACCATCCTAAAGGGCCATCCGTATCATGGAGGACATTAGAGCAGTTCCAGGATGAATGTACGGGTGGTGCGGGCCTTGAGAGGGTGTGTGAGAACTCTGCCGTCCCCAAAGGGACTCGTCATTTTTTCCACTTTACCCAGGGCTTACGCCCTGGGCTATTATTATTTCGCCCCTGCGGGGCTTGGATTTTGCACAATCATCCCACCGTGCAAACTCAGAACGAGTTCTCACAAGCCCTTCAGACTCGCGTCTAGGGATAAGAAGAAAAAAAGCTTTACCACCTGAGGTCGCGGACCTCAGGCCGCGGGATTTCCCGAGGCCAGCGCTAAAGCGCATGATCAAAGTCGAAATTTTTTCCCCGCATAAATGCGGGGGCTCCCACCAAGAAGCACATTCCCTGGAAGCGCCGAAGAAAGCGTCATCGCATATACTCGTCGAAAACGGGGGACGAGTGACTACTGCTGGCTTGAAATCCAAGCATGTTCACGCAAAACCGAGGAAGAGGGCTACGTTCCAGCCGGGGACGGGCCGGTTCGCTCAACCGGCGAAGCGAACCCTTGTTCTCGGTCTGGTCCTGGTAGTCGCCACACTCGTTCTTTACTACCCGGCGATTCATCACCCGTTCGTCAATTATGACGACGACGGCTATGTAACGGAAAACGTCCACGTTCAAGCGGGGCTCAACTGGGACACGGTCGAGTGGGCTTTCACCACCTACGATCAGGCCAACTGGCATCCTTTGACCTGGCTGTCTCACGCCTTGGATCGCCAATTTTTTCAGCTCGATCCGGCTGGCCATCACGGCACAAATTTAGTGCTTCATGCCCTGAATGCAGCGCTGCTGTTCTGGATACTGCTGCAAGCCACCGGGTTCATGGGCCGCAGCATCATGGTGGCTGCGCTGTTTGCCCTGCATCCCGTCAACGTCGAATCTGTGGTTTGGGTTGCCGAGCGCAAGAACCTGCTCAGCATGTTGTTTTTCCTGCTGGCGCTGGGAGCTTACCGATGGTATGCGCGCGAACCCCGACCCGGGCGCTACTCCGTCGTCGCATTTTTGTTCGCGCTGGGACTCATGGCCAAGCCGCAAATCATTACATTACCCTTCGTGCTGCTGCTTTGGGATTATTGGCCATTGCGGCGGATGTTCGCCACAGATCAGGAACCTTCTTCCGCGATAAAGGCGCCAGACGCGATTCCCGCCAGAAGTTTTTCCCAATTGCTATTGGAGAAACTCCCGCTAGTCGCGCTGTCCGCCATTAGCGCCGTGATCACCATGAAAGCGCAGTTGGTGGGCGGCGGCTTCAATCCGGATGTGTCGCTTTCGGCGAGACTGGCCAATGCGATTGTTTCCTACGCCCGCTACGTGGGTAAGGCGGTTTGGCCGATCCACCTGGCGCCTATGTATCCCCATCCCGGCAATTCGCTGCCGAAATGGGAGGTCCTCTCGGCGTTGCTCTTTCTGCTCATGGTCACTGCGCTGGTCACCGCCGCACGGCGTCGCCGGTATCTCCCGGTGGGATGGCTGTGGTTCTTGGGGACCTTGATACCCATGATCGGCCTAGTGCAGGTAGGCAAGCAGGCGATGGCGGACCGTTACGCGTACCTGCCATTTATCGGCTTGTTCCTTATGATCTGCTGGGGCGTGGCGGATTGTGTCGTGGCTAGTAGTCAGTGGCTGAAGGGCCGTCGCGGGGAGGTGAAAACCGCGAGCGCAGAAGCAGCAGCTACAAGCCATCTCATAAGTACCCGACCGGCGCAAAGCGAAATGCCTCAGGGGCTAAAGCCCATTCCAAAAATGGCCACTTCCGGCACGGCTGAAGCCGTGCCCTTTCAAGGCCAGATTTATCAGATGCCTTTTAGTCGACAGCCCATCAGCGCTATTTTGCTGGCAACAGTTTGCGCCGGCGTTTTACTGGCGCTGACGGTGATCGCTCATCGGCAGATCGACTACTGGAAGGACAATGTGACGTTATGGTCGCGCACGTTGCAGGTCACGAGCGGCAATTACGAAGCCGAGGAAGATTTGGGAGAGGCGCTGCAGGCCAGGGGAGAACAGCAAGAAGCCATGACCCATTTCTACAAGGGCGTGGCGATCAGACCTTCCTTCGCTATCAGCCATATGAATATCGGATTTTACGACCAGCAGCACGGCCAATTACCGGAGGCGATCGAGCAATACCAGATCGTGATAAGCGCGACCCAGTCCCTTCTACAGCAGAATTCGGGAATCAGAGCTTCGGCATTCGCTAACCTGGGACATGCCTATCTTGACTTGGGAAATCTGGCGCAGGCCCAGGAGAGCTTGCAAGCGGCAGTGGGCCTCAATCCTCAAAAGATCGGGGCCTGGCTTGACTTGGGATTGGCCAGACAAAAGTCGAAAAACTTTGACGGAGCCATCCAGGCGTATTCGGAAGGCATGAAGATCCAGCCTACGGATGTCGGTTATCTGCTGCTGGCTCGCGCCTTGGAGCAGACTGGCCGTAAGGACGAGGCTGCAACCGCCACGCAGCGGGCCAAGGTCCTGTCAGGAAATTTCGCCGAGGCCCAGCGCGTCGCAGAGAGACTTTTGGCACAGTAGGGGTGCAGAATGAACGTGAACCGCAAATTAGACCCTGAGCGCCGCTGGGAGCTGGGGCAATCTCAATGACGCGTCCTGAAGTCTCAGTCCGCCGCACCGCCGGGTTTGTCTTCTACAACATCGCCGCCACGCTCGTCCTGCTCCTGGTACTGGAGGGGATGGCTAGCATTTACTACACCTTTCACGATGCCTTCGAGTCGCGGCCGTTTGCGGAGAGTCTCTACACCGAGTATGATCGCGACCTCGGATGGGTGAATCTCCCGAACGTATATCTCCCCAACGTTTACGGGCCGGGGAAATACCTAAGGACGAACTCGCAGCGGTTTCGCAACAACGTGGATTTCACCAAGCAGGTGCCGTCCGGCAAGACGCGCATCATCTGTTCGGGCGACTCCTTTACGCTCGGTTACGGGGTTGACAATGATCACACGTGGTCGCAACTTCTCGCGACGCGCGCCCCGAATATCGAGACCGTCAATATGGGTCAGGGTGGGTACGGAGCGGACCAAGCTTATCTCTGGTACAAACGCGACGGAGCGGCGTTTGACCACGACATGCAGATTTTTGCGCTCATCTCAGCCGATTTATACCGAATGCAGAACCCGTCGTTCATCGGATATGGGAAACCGCTGCTCGCGGTCAAAAACGATCAGCTCGTCATCACCAACGTGCCTGTTCCGGTTTCGATGGAGGCTTGGTCGCCCAGGTTAGCGCGTGCGCAAAACGCTCTGTCCAACCTAAGCATCACCCGGATCCTCCGCAGGACGCTGAGGCTCGATACTGCTGCTGCTGTGACCCCGACGGCGAGCAACCAGGAGACGGCCCGGGTCTTTTCGTACATGCTCGACGATCTTTGTAAGGCGAACCGGGTGAAGAACAGTGTGCTCGTTCTGGTTTACCTTCCGACACGAGAGGACTGGATATTGGAGGGGTCCTGGCGAAAGGTTCTAGCCGATTACGCGCGCCAACGCGGCCTTCTGTACCTCGACCTCTTCGACGACTTCCACCGCCTTCCTCCCGACGAGTTAGACAGAATCTTCATCGCCCGGGGGACGATCGATTTCCGGGGAGCCGCCGGCCATTATACTGAGGCGGGAAACGCGTACGTCGCCGATCTGATCTATCGACGGCTGCTTGCGAACCCTGAAACCGCAGCCAAGTTGCACACCCAGCCAGTCAGCGCCGCGCCTTAGCCCTGGTGGCGTTCATTTCCAGCAGAGGTCTGGCGTCAGCGACGCTGGTTTTCTATGAGCGTTGCGGCGTGTGCCTTAGCACGTTCTTCATCGGCAGAGCGGCCATCGAGGTGATAGAGCTGAGCTAGATTTAGCCAGGGCTGGGGAGCATCTGGTGCAAGCCGGATCGCTTCTTCTTGATACGAGATGGCTCGCTGGACATCGCCAAGGATTTCATAGGCGCGTGCGCGACCGGTCGCCACATTGTAGCGAAATGAGCCTCTTCCAGTGGCGTTGGTGACTTCCGGCGCGGCGCTTCGAACCGCCTTGTCGAATGCAGCCAGCGCCTCCTTTGGCTGTCCCAAATGGAGGAAATAGTACCCTAGCTGGACCAGCGACAACTCGGGTCTTGCCTGGAGTTGAACCGCTTTCTTCAGCGCCTGAATCGCATCCGCATCGCGGTTTTGTTTTCGATAGAAGTCCGCCAGTGCTGACCAAGTGAATTCGTCAGGATGAAGCGAGACGGCCGCACGATATTCGCGTTCCGCCTCCGGGAAACGACTCAACTGGTCGAGGACGTGGGCGCGCACCAGATGAACGATTGCGCTGCCGGGAAAAATCGCAATGGCCTTATCGGTTGCCGCGAGCGCCTCGTAGTTACGATCCAGAGCAGAAAGAACACTGGCCGCGTTGGCCCATCGGTTGAACGCCCCGGCGCTATCCTGCGCCGGTGTACTGGCAGGCAACGGCGCGGTTGCGCAATCCACTTTCGAGCGGAGGATCAGGTCCTCCGTCTCCGGCTTGCGGCGCACAAACACCGCGGAGACTTCGTCCAAGTAAACTGGCCGCCAATCCCGGCTATTACAGAAGTCCTTGAGCCGGACAAATTGGAGGCCATCGTAGCGCGCCAGGGAAAGAATGATGCTGTTGATGTCGTACTGGTCCGCTTCCCGCTGCCAAATAGCTGAATCCGGCGAACTTTCGAGCAGGTGACGAGCCCGTTCAATGCGTTCGGTTCCAAACAGCGTGTCCCGCCCGTCGATATAGTCACGACGCTGCGGGCCGAGTGCCCAGGAAAGGTATCCCCCGGCGTTGTACCCGTTGAAGATTTCTCCCGGCACGTTCTCGCTCTGGATGAATTCAACCGCACGTTGCGGGAACCACCAGCTTAAACCCGCCCCAAAGGTCGCATTGTCGGTGTCGCCGCCAAAATAGTGGCGGTTCGTGACGAGATCGAAGGAGCGCGCAGAGGCGAGCGCTGCCAAAAGTGCCACCGCCCCAATTGCAACGAACGAACCTATTTGTGACGGTCGAATGTGAGAACTTAGGCGGAGCACTGCCTCCCACAGAATTGATCCGCCAACAATGACCACCACGCAGGAAAATACAGCCCCCATGCGAACATGACGCACAGGCGCGTAGAGTGCCGTCAGCAACAAGATTGCCCCCCACCATTGCGCACGAAACAAAGCAACCACGGCGGCGACCACGGCGATAGCCAGCAGCAAATAGAGAGCGCCGCGGGTATCCCGCAGCCACAGCGCGCGGCTGAAGGCGACCCAATTCAGGGGCAGGCTTGTCCACTCCGCGATCGAGACTTCCTGGTGCCCGGCGGCACGGGTTTGGAGCAGCAGCGCACGGTAGACCCCCCAGCCCCAGGGATTCACCAGCGTCACGACGGCCGCGCACAACAACCATCCTGATGCACGGCGCAACCTTAGTATGGCGGCGCGGCGGCGCGCCTCACCTAGAATCGTCTCCGACAATTCCATGCCGGCATAGGCGAGCATCAGCGCGAGGCCCGCGACAAAGCCGAAGTGAACATTGACCCACACCAGCATCAGTAGCGGCAGCAACCACAAACGAGCTCGTCCCGTCTGGTAGTTCTCCCAGAGCAGCGATAGAAATGCCGCGAAGAGCACGACGCTAAACGCGTCGGCGCGCGGGGGGGTGCGTAAGGCGATGAGAGGTACGGCGAGGAGGGCAAGGCCGGCGCTTAACGGGCTGCCTCGGCGGAGCAGCAAGGCGACAGCACCGACGCAGGCCGCCGCCCCCATACAAGAGACTAGTGTGTAGCCTCCTATAAGGAAGGCAAGGTAAAAGATCACTCCCGCTCCGACGGGGTAGATCCAGGGCTGTCCCTGCGCGGTATAGGAAAGGACGTCGACGGAAGGGATTTGATGGTGTTGCACCACCCAGCGTCCGGTTGCCAACTGCCAGCCGGTATCGTAGTCCGCGACCGTGCGCAGGCCGGCCAGGAATGCGTAGACGAGGGCAATGCAGGCGAGAACAAGAAACCAGCGCCGCTGGAATGCAGGAGGATCGGCCCGCACAGCGGTTGCGCTGCTTACTCCGAGGCTGGCGACTCGTCCCTGTTCAGCCTTCCTCCCATGTTTTTTGTCGAGTCTTGGCATTCCGTTGGGCAGCAAACAGCTTCCCCTAGGTTTCACAACCAGCGGCAGGTGAATGACTTCTATCTAGGCGACTTCAGTCGCAATCCTGGGAGCGACCTCAAGCGAAGCCAACAGCGGAGTAAGCCGCCACCCTCTGAACCATTCCACGCTATGGCGTAATCTGAAAGACCACACCATTGCCGTAGGCTCCAGCGTACGCAGTGCCGTAGAGCTTACCGCTCGCGTCGAACACCAGGTTGCTGCGTGGATATCCCCCATCGGGGCCGCTGGTAAAGTCGTGCAGCGAGGTATAAGTCCAACCGCCGGTTCCGTGGGTCAGCTTGAAAGCGGAGCCGAAGCGATACGCCCCATCGCCCGCCGTCGTGCCGTAGAGGTTACCAGCGCTGTCCATCACGAGGTTGGCAACGGGCCCCTTGGCAAGCCCACCGCCTGACCCGATAAAGTTATAAAGCACGGTATAGGTCCAGCTGCCGCCCGAAGGCGTCAGCTCGAAAGCCGTGCCGCCGCCGCCCGAACCTCCGTATTGCGTAGCGCCATAGAGATTGCCGGACTGGTCAAAGATGAGGCCGGCATAAGGACTAGCTCCGTCCGGCTGGCGTTGAAAACTGTGGAGAGTTTTCTGTGTCCAACCGGAGCCTGAGGGACTCAATTCGTAAACGGTACCGCCGCCGAATGCGCCGCCGGAGGAAGTGGTACCGTAGAGGTTGCCAGCTTGGTCGAGAGTTACGCCCGCCCAGGGAGATGCCCCGTCTGCGCCTCCCGTGAAGGTGTAAACAACGCTCTCTGTCCAGCCGCTACCGGCGGGCGTCAGCTTATAAACAACGCCGCAGCCTGCCGTACAACTTCCACCGCCGCCACCGAACGTCGTGCCGTAGAGATTACCTGCCGGGTCGAAGACAACCGTTGCACCGTAGGGATTCGATCCATCACTGTGTCCACTGAACTTATAAAGCGGGGTTTCAATCCAGGGGCAATATGGGGTGTGGCAGAATGTGCCTGGCATCTGCAGAGTGAAGACGGTGCCGCAGCCGGTGTGCCCGTAGGCCAGGCATGGTCCAATTCCCCCAAAGCCAGTCGTACCGTAGAGTTTGCCGTCGCGGCCGATGACTAATGTGGAGTAGGGAATAACCCCGTTACTAGTCACAGTAAACACGTAAAGCGGGGTCAATGCCCAGCCGGTGGGTTTATGCGCCAGCTTGTAGGCCGTGCCGGTACCGGTGTCGCCCTCAAAGGTGGTTCCATACAGAGTTCCTGCTGCGTCAATCGTAAGGCCGAAGTTGGGCTCTTGTCCGTCGATCCCGCCGGTGAAATTGTGAATCACCTGGAACGTCTGGGCCTGTATTGCTTCGGTTGCACCGAGCGTCAGCACAAACATGATTGCTAACGCCAGCCCGGCCGCCGCCGCTCGCAGGCTGGTCCCGAAAATCCAAATCCGATGTTGTCCTGGGCTCACCACACTCATTACTCATTCTCCATTTCCAAGGTCTGAAGATTGCTTGCCAAGAGCCGTCCCAAGGTAGCGACGGCACGTCGCTCTGTGTGCTACCGTAGTGACCCGATTGTGCACTCCTTGCCTAGTGTAAAGCAACCGCGGTGCTTACCAAGCGCGCTGCATGTGGCCATAGCACCGGCATCCCGGAAGACAGCCAGCATCAATCCGCACTCTCTTTTCTTTTGAACACATCGATAAACGATCGCGATCGGGGCTGATAAGTTTTGGCAGCGTCTCCCCAAACGTAGTCTGTCGGCTCGTTCATATCCACCGTTCCGATCATTTCGTACTGACTGTGCAAGTACGCGTTAGCCCAGGAGAAAACCAGCGTCTCCGAGGCCGGCAGCCTGCCGAACGACAACGGCACATTGACGAACACCACAAACTCGGGCCGAGCGGCTTCAACCTCAGCGATCATTTCCTTCTGCATCTCCAAGGCGTAACTCTGCCGTTCCATCAGGCTATAGGTATAAAGGTAACCCGTCGCGGAATGCCGGCGTGCATAAAAATAGATCTCTGGCTCGGAACCCAAAACCGCGATTTGGGCCCCTGGCGAGGCGTGACTCTTGAGGTAGTTTCCCACCTGCACTGCTTCCGGAAATGGATTTGAGCCGTACACGGTCTGGCATGCCGTCAGCGAATCCATTTCAAAGTAATACTCTCGTTGCAGCAATATGGAGTCCGCAAAGGCCATAAGAAAAACGAGCACAGGCACGAATGACCACGCTCTGTGCCGGCCTTCAAGAAGGCTCTGCCTTGCCGAACTCACCGCAACACCCGCCAGCAGCGCTATTGCGGGCAGCATGAGGATGAAGTAGTGCCTGCGAAAATAGAAGCCCGGACACACCGCCAGGCATGAAAAGAGAAGAAACCCTGCAAGGAAGGAGCCATGAGCACGGGCTTTACGGTTCCACAGTAGCGCGCTGAGACCCACTCCCGCGATGGCCCAAATCCAGAACGCGGGTCTTACCACTTCGGCAGCAAACAGGCGGAAGTAATGCGCACCCTCTCCGATCCCGACGAGGGAGGCATATTCTCGCGAATACAAAAACGTCCAGAACCAAAACTTGTGGAAGTTGCCCGCGGCAAAGAGAGCCAGACAAGTCACGGCAAAAGGCAGGACCGTCCCAAGCACAAAGGCCCCGGCCTTCGGCGCCAAGCCTCGCCAGTCGAGCCGACCGTCCCGGTACGCGCTCTTCACCAGATACAGACCGCAAAAAACGGCAAACAGAATCCCGGGCTGTTTCATCAGGAAAGCCAACCCAAGCAGCACTCCGCTGCAAAAGAAAAGCCAGATGCGTCTGGTCTCGATCGCCTTGAGCAGGAGCAGGATACCCCCTAGCGCTGGGAGCACGACAAAATGCGTAGCATGACCCGCGAGACCCACCACGGATGGACTGGTGGACAGCAGAGCATAGCTCGCACCAGCGACCAATCCAGCTAGTGGGCCGAACAGACGCTGGGCCAAAAGAAAAACCAGGAACGTGGTCGCGGCATTGACCAAGAGCAAACCGAGATGAATCGCGCTGGGCGTCTGCCCTAAAACTGCGAGGATCAGGGAATACGCCGCGAAGGTCCCGGGCAACTTCATGCTGTAAGCAAGCTGGTACGGAGGTACACCCTGGAGCATCAACTGTCCGGCGTAGGCGTATTCGCCTTCGTCCCGCTCCAGGGGGCACTCCCGTAGGTGGATGCGAATAATGGCAAAAAACAGAATTACCAGCAGCAGCAGTCCGTAACACCAATACTGCGGCGCGGTAAGCTTCATCCCTTGCATCACCAATCATTGTTATCACATGGCATTGGAAAACGCGGTCACAGCACAGTCCAACAGAAACAGACTATAATTCTCGGAACTTAGGAGGGTTTGTGGTTTCTGCAGGCGTCCAGCCTCTAGGACGGGTTCAACCCCGGCCAAAGGCACGTGCTTCCGCTTTGCCGAGGAAGTCGATTCTGGCTCTCGGACTTCTCCTGCTAGCCGGAACAGCGGCCGTTTATCTACAGGTACATCGGCACCCTTTCTTCAATATGGACGACAGCGGTTACGTAAGTGAAAACCCTCATGTCACCTCAGGATTGAATTGGACGACCGTTAGTTGGGCGCTCACCACCTACGACGACAACAACTGGCATCCCCTGACGTGGATTTCTCATGCTCTTGATTGCCAGCTCTTTGGGCTGGCTCCTGCCGGTCCGCATGATGTGAATCTCGCCCTCCACCTGATCAATGTCGTGCTGCTCTTCTGGGTCCTGTGGAAGGCGACGGGCTATGCCGGGCGAAGCCTAATGGTCGCGGCGTTGTTTGCGCTGCATCCACTCAATGTCGAATCGGTGGCCTGGATCGCGGAACGCAAGACCATGCTGAGCATGTTATTTTTCCTGCTCGCGTTAGGTGCTTACCGCTGGTATGCCTACAAGCCGCGAATGGGGCGATACATCGTGGTTGCGCTCCTATTTGTGCTCGCTTTAATGTCCAAGCCCCAGGCAATTACCTTCCCTTGCGTTCTCCTGCTTTGGGATTATTGGCCGCTGGGTCGCCTTCGTCTCGGTACCCAGCAATCTGGTTCCCGTTCGGAAACGGATATTCCGCCCAGAAGCCTCTACCAGTTGGTCAGGGAAAAAGTTCCACTTTTTGTTCTTTGCCTGATCGACGCTTACCTCACAATGAGAGCGCAAAGGGTGGGCCGTCCCGCGTATTGGCCATTCACGTTCCCAGTTCGCCTGGAAAATGCAATCGTTGCCTACGCGCGCTATGTGCAGAAGATGTTCTGGCCTTCGGACCTGGCCCCCATGTACCTCCACCCGGGCAGTAGCATACGGCTGTGGCAGGTATTCGCAGCTCTGAGTTTCCTGCTGGCAGTAACGGCGCTGGTGGCGGTTTGCTGGCGTCGCCGTTACCTCACCGTCGGCTGGCTGTGGTTTCTGGGATCGATGGTGCCAATGATTGGCCTCATGCAGGTCGGAAGGCAATCCATGGCCGACCGGTATGCTTACCTGCCATTTCTGGGACTGTTCATCATGCTCTGCTGGGGCGTGGCCGACTGGGCCCAGGCCCGGCATCTACCCGGCACGTTGCTGCCGACGGTCGCCCTCGCTGTGTTGGCCAGCTTGGCGGTCCTCACATATCGTCAAGTTCGCTACTGGGCCGACAACGTGACGCTCTGGTCACACACGCTGCGAGTCACCGACCGAAATTGGGTTGCCGAGGTCCAGGTGGGCGCAGCGTTTTTGAATAAAGGCCAAGCAGGACAGGCCGCTCAGCATTATTCCAAGGCTCTGGCGATCAATCCAACCTGTGCTGACGCCAATCTCGGTATCGCGGTCTACGAACATGAAACTGGCCACCTTCGGGAGTCTATCCCTTATTACGAGAAGTTTCTGGCGGCACCAGACAGCGATCGGTCGCAGCGCTACAGGGCCCTCGCTAACTTGGGTCATGTCTATCGCAGGCTTGGGGATGCCGAGCGCGCCCGGCAGTACTTTGACGAGGCGGCGAAAGTAGACCCAACACTCCCGTAACTGCCAAGTCTTAAGATCTCTCGCACCGGCTATATGTAATTGAAAACGTTAATGTTAAAGCATTTCTGTCGATTCGCTCCTCAGGCTTAGAGGCGAGAATATTCCCTGGCGTGAGACAGCCTCTCGAGCTGTCCGTGAGCCCTCTCAGCGTACGCCCAGCCTGGGGCGTACTGGAATGACTGGTGCGGTCCAATTTGCGAGGCTAAGAGCGCGCTTTCGTTACAAAGTGGACACAGAAGCCGGAGTGTTCAGATATGGCCAAGCTATTGAAAGAACGCGGGCTACGCGGAAACGGGATGGGGCACGTTGCAGGGAAATTCCCTAGAACAAAGTCGCAAAGACCTGCACACTGGAGGTCCTCAAGTGACGAATCTACAGACTTTACGATGGCATGAGAATTGCTCTTCTACAGGTAGCCTCTCTCGCTATGGGGCTACACAGTAGGTACATTTCCGCTTTGAACCTATAAGGAGGGTTTGATCTTGAAAATGCGTATCGCTTCGCTGTCACTGCTCACAGTATGCTGCTTGATGCTGGCTGTTTCTCCGGCTATGGCCACCGTACTGTACTCCAACGGTGCTTTCAATGGCACCGCCGATGCTTGGACCATTAACTTTGGCTTCGCCGTTAGCGACTCGTTCACGGTGGCAGGTGGCTCCAATATCAACAGTCTTAACTTCGTTTACTGGGATGCCTCCAGCTCCGATCTTCTGACCACCGTGGACGTGGCGTTCGGAAGCTCGTCGTTCGGCGGTTCTATCCAGACTCTGACCGGCGTTACCAACACCTTGCTGGGATCTAACCAGTATGGTTACAACCTGTACCAGGCAGACTACTCGTTCACCGACATTCCGTGGTCGGGCGCTGGCTTTGTGAGCCTGTCAAATGCCTGCTCCACCTCCGGCTGCTCTATTAGCAACCCGATTTACTGGGATGAAAACAGCGGACCGTCTTCGGCCTATGAGAACAGCCTGGGATCGGTTCCTTCGGAAGCCTTCACGCTGGGCGGCGGGGGCACCACGACCACCACCTCCGGCACGACCCCTGAGCCCAGCAGCATCATGCTGTTCGGTTCTGGCATCCTTGGCTTGGCTGGCGTACTGCGTCGCAAGCTGACCCGCTAATTAATTCCGACCCTTCCCCCAGGTCTTTATGAAAGCCGGAGCCCAGTGCTCCGGCTTTCTCTTTGGTGTGCCGAGCATGTTCGACAGCATGGAAGTGAAAGTCCTCCGCCCAACCTGATTTGGAGGTGAAGGGTTAGCGAAGCGCCAGGGCTTGGTCGCGAGGCGAAGTCTGAAAGAAGCGTGGAGCAAAGGCGCGGGCCGATGAATAACTATGCCGATCGGACTCTTTCCGCGAGCGTAAAAGTGGTAGCCTTGTCGACGGAGACGAGCCATGGAAACGCTCTACTACTCGCGCCTGCAATCGCCCGTAGGGCCGCTGCTCATCGGGGTCTCGGACGAGGCGCTGGTCGCGTTGGAATTCGATCGTGGACTGCCGCAAAAGATTGGCGGCCTGCAAGTTGAGTGGGAACAATCTGAAGTTCGCACCCGCCCGGTTCGGCAGCAACTTCAGGAGTACTTCTCCGGCCAGCGACGCCAGTTCGAGCTCGCCCTGGATCTCCGCGGCACGGACTTCCACAAGCGCTGCTGGCAGCAACTGCTGCAGATTCCTTACGGCGAAACTTGCTCGTACGCCGACATCGCGCGGGCCGTGGGCAGTCCCAAAAGCTTTCGCGCCGTCGGACAAGCGAACCACCACAACTCCGTCGCCATAATCGTACCTGCCATCGTGTGCTCGCCGCCGGTTGCTACCTCGGGGGATACGGAGGTGGACTTCCCGTGAAAGCGTATCTACTGCGGCTCGAAGGCGCATCGTTCCGCGAGCGCTCTGAGGCTTCGGATGAGACGAAGCAGTTGGCCTTTAGCGCGAGCTGAATTCAATCTCGGGGGTGGCTGCCAGCAGACTGCGCGTGTAGGCATGCTGCGGCGCAGTTGTGATTTGCTCGGTGGCGCCCACCTCGACCAACTCTCCGCGCTGCATGACCGCGATACGGTTTGCGAGATAGCGCACGATGGGCATGGAGTGCGAGATGAACAGGTAGGTCAACGAAAAGTCGCGCTGCAGTTGCTTCAGCAGGTTGACGATCTGCGAACCGACGCTCACATCCAGCGCGGAAACGGGTTCGTCGGCGACGATGAATCGCGGCCGCAATACCAGGGCCCGTGCGATCCCGAGGCGTTGCCGCTGCCCTCCGCTGAATTCGTGGGGGTAACGCTGGAGAGCTGAGTCATCCATTCCCACGGCACGCATCACCTCCGCTGCGCGTTGGCGGCGGTCGCCACGGCCATCGGTTCCATGGATGGCCATGGGCTCGCAGACAATCTGCTCGACCGTCATGCGGGGATCGAGCGAGCCGAACGGGTCCTGGAAGATGATCTGCATGTCGCGACGCAGGCGGCGTAACTCAGTTCCGCCGGCGCGCAGCACGTCGTGACCATCGAAGAACACCTCACCCGAATCCGGCTCGATGAGTCGTAGCGCCATCCGCCCCAACGTGCTCTTGCCGGAGCCGGACTCGCCGACCAATCCCAGAGTTTCTCCGGCCTCAATCGCCAGCGACACGTCGTTGACGGCGCGCACCTGCCCCGATGTCCCCGCTCCGAACATGGTTTGACCGGAGCTGAAGGTCTTGGTGAGGTGCCGGGCTTCCAGCAAGGGCATGCTGGCGATGGTAACAAATGGCTGTGACGGTAGAGCAGTCCTTGGAGCGGAGAGTGTAGCGGCTAGAGGGGGCCTTCGACTCCGCACGAGCAAAAGAAGCTCGGCGCTTCGCTCAAGGATGACAACGGTCGATGCGGTGCACTCGCTCAATGACGACGAATATTAAGGTGTCATGCTGAGAAAGTGTTCGCCGGGTAGCGAACGCGAGTCGAAGCACCCCTATAGTCGAGCCGAGCTTCTGGGCAGAGCGCTGGCGCTTCGGTGTGTTGCCGGAACCTAGCAGCCACGGACCGCATGAGTGTCCCTCTCGCGGTCGGAGTAAAATCTTAACAGTCATGGCCGAACTCTTTACGCCCGCCCAGCCTCCAGCGCAGCAGCGCAACTGGATGCCCATCATCGTGGGACTGATTGCCGTGCTGGTGGTCGTCGGGATCATCGTTGTCCTCACTCGCAGCCACGGACCAACTGGCCCGCAGACCAATCCTTATGCGGCCAAGCTACAGCTCTCCAATCCGAAGCTGAGCGCCGCGGAAAACTATGTCGGCGGCACGGTCACCTATCTCGATGTAGACATCGCTAACAAGGGCGACCAAGCTTTGATTGGCGCCGACATGAAGGCGGTGTTCAAGAACACATTGGACCAGGTGGTGCAGACCGAGACCCTGCCGCTGCACGTGCTGGTGGAAAACCAGATGGGCGGATATCCCGACCTGGTGGACTTGGGCCGCTCGCCAATTGGTCCAGGCCAGACCAAGACCGTTCGAGTGACCCTGGAGCACATCTCTGCCGACTGGAACCGGAGCTACCCTGAGATTCAGTTGGTGAATTTGAAGCTGAAGTAAGAATTCCGGGGCTCAAGAGACCGTGTTGCGACCTCATATCGGTTTGCCACAGTTGAAGGCAGTAAACAAAACCAGCCCCGAAAAGGGGCGAAAGAGCTTAGCCCAGCGCCTACCGGGGTCCCCAAGCCACGCCGCCTTTGCGTGGCTTGGGGTGGTTGAGCGCTGGGTGAAGTGGGAAATAGATCCGAGTCCCGTAGGGACGGCAGAGGTTGCGACACAGTGTCTGAAGCCCCGGCGTATTTCATAGGACGGACCCCACCGTAAAGAGAGGGCGTGTGAGAACTGTGCCGTCCCTCAACCACCCCAACAAGCGCAAAAGCGGCGCTTGTTGGGGACCCCGGTGAAGGGACTCGTTAATATTCCCCCCGTTACCCAGGGCTTACGCCCTGTTGACCACCGCCGAAAAGGGCAACGTTCGCAATCCTGGAACCGCTCTAAACTAAACTCAAGCTGGAGAGAGGCGACAATACTATGGCGCAACAAATCGTTTCACTGGCGATCCTGGAAGCGCTGCCCGGGAAAGAGGAAGAACTGCTGGCGAAGTTACGCGAGCTCTATACCATGATGCATGCCAAGGGCTACTGTCGCGATACGCTGCACCGCGATTCATCGCGCCCCGGCCGCCTTCTGCACGTGCGGCAGTGGACCTCGCCGGAGATGCGCAGCGAAGCGCAAGTCGATCCGGACGTGCATCGCTATTGGCAAACGTTGCCGGAACTATGCACCATCCCGATCGTTTACGAGACCCTGGAAAAGATATTCGAAAGCTCGGACGGGTGACGAATGTGGCCATCCGCCATCAGCCAACGCGGCCGCTGGCAAGTCATATCCAGGGGTGAGGGGGTCTGTGCGTTTACTACCCGGACTTCACTCCCTCATTCGAGAAGGCTCGCTCGAAAAAATGTTGCAGGTTCGGGAACGTTGCGCGTTCAATGCGAATGGCTGGTAATCCGGAGCAGTAGGTCGCTCTCGGGTCTTTGGCCTGTATTCGTTACGTACCCAAGTTTCGTGCCAGGGAGGCACCGTTATGCGAGGCACTCGTTTACTTCAACTGGCTTTCCTATTGGCTTTCTTGCTGGCCCTTCCTCTCGTGGCGCAAGCCCCCACGGACAATGTGCTGACGAATGCGGACATCGTCAAGATGATGAAAGCGGGTTTTCCGGAGAGCATCATCCTGCGTGAAATCCAGATGTCCAGCACCGATTTCAGCACCAGCCCCTCTGGCCTGATCGAATTGAAAAAACAGGGCGTATCGGAAAGGATTCTTGGCGCGGTCCTCGACAGCCGAATGGGCCCGAGCAGGTCCGAGCCAGAATCACGCGCGACACCGCGCATTGTCGCGCAAGCAGCAACGCCGGGTCTTCACCATATGCCCACCTTTGAAGCGGACATGCGGATCAATTCCACCGCCAATGGCAAGCTTTCAATGGGCCACAATCACATCAAGGTGGAACGGTCCGGGGTACCTGTGTTCGACCTGCAATGGAAAGAAATCGCTCCTGGTAAAGCCAATAACTGAGTGTTCCTGCCCTCGATCAGATTCTCCGAATGCCGTCCACGATCCGCTTTTGAAGCGCTTGGCCGGCAGCCTCCATCGACAGCAGCGACTTCTCATACACGGGAAGGAACTGTTCCTGATTGATCGCGCCACCCGCTTTTTCGCATTGGCGCTTAAATGCCAACCGGATGTCGTTGATCTTCTCGCGCTCCACCAGCACCGCATCCTAGGATTCGCGCACCGTGGGGAGATAAGCATCGATCAGCAGTCCGATACGTTGGAAATCGTATGCCGGCTTGCCCTCGGCCAACTCCATATCCAGCGCTTGGTTGTACGCGATTTTGCCGCACATGACAGAAATCATAGGCAGATTGTGGGTCGCCATGCGATTCAGCCATGCGGACGTAACCGTATATAGTTCCTCACCCCGCGCTCGAAGGAGCTCTCGGCTACGTTGTTCTGTTTCGTGCCTGAGTTGTGTGTCGTACCGTTTTGCAGCAGAGCGGTTGGTAAAGTAGACGCCCACAAGTGTAAGGCCACCCCCGCTACAGCCGACAATATCGCCGTGACTAAAGTAACGTATTGCTGTTGCATGACCAACTTCAGTCCCACTCCGTTTGTTCCCTGAGGAACTCTGCAGCGCACTCTGGATGGCACAAGCGTTCGAGTCGAGTTTTGCCGTCTGCCGCAACCCACACCAAGTCGTCGTGCTCGCGCGTGTCATCCCACTCAAGCGCGCGAACGGCGATCCGGAGCTGCTGCTCCCGCGTGAGCTGCTTGCTCGATTTTAAGAAGATTAGACCATAACCGTACTTGCCACGTTTGCCTTTTCGCATCGGGTGATTCCGGTAATACTCCACGAAATCCTTGTTGACCGTGACGATGAGGCACTTCCGCTTGACAGCCTCGTCAATGGCGCGGGTGTCTTCTTTTCCTGCAATACCAAAGTCCCTAACGGTGTAAACGTGATCTTTGGGGCTAAAGACATAGCCAAGATCGCCGTTGCACTCGTCCAGAAACACTCGCTTTCGTGCCATAGATGGGGTTGCATCCTACTCTTCTTGTGGTTGCGCTTTTGGCACCTCGTGCCGTGGGCGGGCATACTGACGTGCATTGTAATTCACGGGTTCGATGAGGGCCTGTCTCGCTGCGCCGGGCGATTTCCGGTACTCTTGACCCCACTGAAACATACTCCCTACTGATTCCGTATTATTCTCGGTGGGCATTCCGTCTTAGGAAAACTGGATGGCGACCGTTCCTAACCTCTCTCAGTTAGAAAATCGCAAGAACTCGGTCCGCTGGTATGCGACTGGCTTTGCGGCCGTCGCGTTGATCGTCGCGGCGCGCCTTCTGCTTCATCTCCTCACCGCCAACCGCTACGGCATCTTCCGCGACGAACTCTACTACATTGCCTGCAGCCGGCATCTGGACTGGGGCTACGTGGACATGCCGCCGTTCGTTCCGGCGTTGACTTGGCTGTTTACCGGGCTGTTCGGATCTTCGCTGTTTGTCATCCGCCTCATCCCGGCAATCGCGGGCTGCGGAGCCATCGCCCTCACGGGCTATCAGGCCTACCAATTCGGCGGACGCCGCTTCGCGATGGCGCTGTCGGCTTTGGCAATGGCGGTTTCACCCGTGTTCGTGATTAACGGCCACCTGCTAGGGACTAACAATTTCGAGGCGCTGTTCTGGATGGGCTGCGCCTCGGTCGTCATCCGCATAATCCAGACCGGCAATCAGAAGCTGTGGCTGTGGTTCGGTGTCCTGGCGGGCATCGGTCTGCAAAACAAGTATTCGATGGCCGTGTTTGGGCTGGGTATCGTGGTCGGGTTGCTATTCACGCCGGGACGTAAGGCCTTCACGCACAAATGGATCTGGATGGCTGGCGGGATCGCATTCCTGATTTTCCTGCCGAACTTGCTGTGGAATGTCCATCGCGATTGGCCGTTCGTGCAGTTAATGCACAACATCCACGCCAGCGGTCGCGACGTTGCCCTGAATTCCATGCAATTCTTTTTGCAGCAGATCCTGATGGTGAACCCGTTCGCGTTCCCGCTGTGGCTGGCGGGATTGGGCTGGCTGTTCTTTGGCCGCGAAGGGAGGCGCTATCGCGTTCTGGGCTGGGCGTACCTGGTCACGGTTGGTGTCTTCATGATTCTGCACGGCAAAGATTACTACGTTGCGCCTGCGTATCCCATGCTGTTCGCGGCGGGCGGCGTCGTCTGCGAAAACTGGATCGAGCGCACCCGACGCGCGTGGCTGAAACCCACATTTGTTCTGGTGCTCGTGATTCCGGCGCTGGTGTTCTTGCCACTGGTTGCACCCGTCATCAGCCCGGAGCGATTTGTTGCGTTCACGCGAGCCATTCACTTTGCGCCGCCGGTCAGCGAGCACAGCCACGCGCGGTCTCCGCTGCCGCAGTACTATTCCGACGAACTTGGTTGGGAATCCATGGTGGCCGAGGTGGCCCGCGTGTATCACAGCCTTCCGCCTGACGTGCAGGCCAAGACCGCCATCAAGACCGGCGATTACGGACAAGCTGGCGCGATCGACTATTTCGGGCCGAAGTACGGCTTGCCGCAAGCAGTCTGCTTTCATCAAAACTACTGGTACTGGGGAATTCACGGGTACACGGGCGAGAGCATAATCGTGGTCGATGAAGACAATCCCGAGCACCTCAAGAGCATCACCGAGCACGCCGAATGGGCGGGACATTTTGAGTATCCGTACGCGCTGGAGAAGTTCGACATCTGGTATGCCCAGGGACTGAAATTGAGCCTGCACGACGTCTGGGAACATGAGAAACACTGGGACTAGTTCGAAGACAGCGGTCCGGCGAGGAACTGCGCGCGCCGTAGCCCCGAAGGAGGAGGCGTTGCCCAAACGCTTTGCGCGCAAGGGCCGGATAGCGCCGACCTCAAGCCGGAGCTACGCTGTGGCCATGCAAACCCAAAGTCAGAACGAAAACCGGAACGAAAACCATTGGCAACAAGTGATGGCGCGCGATGCCCGGCAGGACGGACGCTTCGTTTTCGCGGTACGTACCACCGGCGTTTACTGCCGCCCATCGTGTCCCAGCCGTCGCCCGCGGCGCGACTCGGTTGAGTTCTTCCCCGATCCGCGCGAAGCCGAGCGTGCCGGTTACCGCGCCTGTCTGCGTTGCAAGCCAACGGAAATCTCCGCCCAGGCGCAATACGTGCTTCGGGCGCGGCAGTTGCTCGACAACGCCGAAGGCGTCGTTACCCTCGCGCAACTCAGCCAGCGTGTCGGGCTCAGCCCGTTCCATTTGCAGCGGCTGTTCAAGCGCGCCACCGGCCTCAGCCCGCGCGAGTATCAATCAGCGCGGCGCATGCAGCAGGTGAAGGCCGAGCTGCGCAAGGCAGGCGATGTGACTACCGCACTGTACGACGCCGGCTTCAGCTCGCCCAGCCGTCTCTATGAGAAGTCCGGCCAGCAGCTTGGCATGACGCCAGGCGCTTACCGGCGCGGCGGTGTGGGCGCGACGATCGCGTTCGCGATTGCGCCGACTCCGCTGGGACGAATGCTGGTTGCTGCCACCGAGCGTGGGCTGTGCGCTGTTCGCTTTGGCGAGAGCGCGACCGAGTTGGAGCACGACCTGCGAAGCGAGTTCCATGCCGCCGAGTTGCACCGTGACGATGCGGCCATGCGTCGTTACATCGCGCTGCTGCTGGCCAGCCTCGACGGCGAGAAGACCACGATCGACTTGCCGCTCGATGTGCGCGCCACCGCCTTCCAGCAGAAGGTGTGGGAGACGCTGCAACGGATTCCGCGCGGCGAGACGCGCAGCTACACCGAGATCGCGCGCGCGATCGGCGATCCGAAAGCGGTCCGCGCCGTGGCTCGCGCCTGCGCTTCGAATCCAGTGGCGCTGGCCGTGCCGTGTCATCGCGTGGTGCGCAGCGACGGCGATCTGGCAGGATATCGCTGGGGGGTGGAGCGAAAGAAGAAGCTGCTGGAAGGCGAGCGGGCGAACTAGCAGCCATCGCATGAACACTACCTGGGGTTGAATCACCTCAGCGGCTGAACAGGCTGCTGAAAATCTGGGGAACGCTTTTGGTGGGAGCCCCCTGCTTCAGCAGGGGGAAGCTGCACTTCAGTCCAGCGGAAAAAGGTTTGATTTCAAAATGGGCTTTAGGGCGTGTGTGAGAACGTCTGCCGTCCCTACGGGACTCGGATCTATTTCCCACTCTACCCAGTACTCCGCCTGCGGCTCCGTGCTGGGCTAGGGCCTGTTAACACTAATTCGTAGTTCTGTGATATGCTGCGATGCATGGAGATCACCGAAGCGCAGTACCAGCATATTGCCTCCAGTCTTCCCCGGCAGCGCGGTAACGTGAAGCTGCCCAACCTGCAACTGCGCAACGCACTGCTCTATGTCGCCGAGCACGGTTGCAAGTGGCGCGGGCTGCCCAAAC
>OCZT010001908.1_pt1 | contig 21590 bp, 18 predicted proteins | sample 1539031 | NCBI WGS metagenome assembly OCZT01 (sample SAMEA3539308, study PRJEB22396) | soil metagenome | biome: tundra; feature: field; material: soil | place: USA | collected 2010-05 | depth 0.15 m | reverse complement strand
AAGGGGTCTGCGATGCGGCCGAGGCACCAGCCGTGACCGCCCGCTCGATCACCGCACCTGGGCCCTCGCCGATTAGGAGCATCCGCCCGGTGCCTCCCCCCAAGGGACTGGGGGATGAAGTTGCCACGGGTCCGCTCACTCGGACTGGCCCGGCATTAGGTCGACGGCGCCGCTAACTGAGTGGGTCCCGAGAGAAGCGGGGGACGCCACGCGACGTCGGAGCCAACCCCCCACCTCGGACCCTAGGGATTGGCCGACCCGATCCGGCGCGGTCATCCTCCGAGACCCGAAGTAGAAACTGGCTGAGCGCGATCGACTGAGGCACCATGACGCCATGCCTTGGCCCCAGCCTGCCTCCCGGAGGCAGGACCGCGGTGGGTTGCGTCGCCGACTGGTACGCGTGGGGGTAGCGGTCGGCGCGGCGGTGGCAGTATTCCTTCTCGCCGCGTTGGGATTCGAGCTCTCGCTGCCCGGGGTGGCGGACGCCGAGGCACGGGTCTCCCAGATCGTCCGCGCCCACCACGGCTCGCTGGGGCAACCGCCGGTGCCCGCGAAGCTGGGGCTGGCGGTGGTGGCCGTGGAGGACGAGAACTTCAACGCAAACATCCTGGTGGATGTATTCGAGGGCGCTGCGCGCGCGGGGCTGGCCAGCCTCAACACGAAGGGTGATCCAGGCGGCAGCACCATCGAGCAACAGCTGGCCAAGCAGCTGTACGCGCAGGGGGCAGGACTGCCCGCGTCTCTGAGGGAGATGGGCCTGGGCGTGAAGCTCTCGCTCTCCTACTCCAAGCCGGAGATCTTGACCATGTACCTGAACGCGGTCTACTTCGGCCACCATTACTGGGGGTACGTGGACGCTGCGAAGGGGTACTTCGGGGTGTACCCGGCCCGTCTCGACTGGGCGCAGGCGGCCATGCTGGCCGGCCTGCCTCAGGCACCATCCGCCTACGACCCGTTGCGTCATTTCGCCCTGGCGAAGCAGCGTCAGTACCACGTCCTCGAACAGCTGGTGGTGAACCACGACCTCAGCCGAGCACAGGCACTGGCAGCCTACCGCGAGCCGCTAAACCTGCGTGGACATGGCAGCCGCCCCTAACGCCCAGTCCCGACCGACCGCCGGGCGAGCGCTGCCACAGAGGGATCCGCAGCGGCGCGGAGGCGACAGCCGACCCTCGGGAGCGGGCGGAGAATTGCCAAGGCTGGAGCGGCGTCCGTGGCGGGATCGCCCCGGCGCCGGCCCGGATTAGCCGATCGGCCCCATTGGGGGTTGAGGAGGTGGCTCTCGAGTAACTCCGGTAAGCCTTTCCAGACCCAGGCGCCAGCTCGGGAGCAACCGTCGACCCAGCGGAACGATTCAGGTGCCGCCAGCGGCTGAGTGCGCCCCCTGAGTTCAAATCTGAGCCGCTGTTCCCGGGCTCGCCGGCCCAGTGCGCCACGGGGCGCAGCCCCACGCGGAGGCCGTCTAATGGACCGTCGGATCACTGGCCCCCACCTCGATGTTTAAACTTGGCTCTCTCGACGCATCTCTGGCGCGCGGCACCGCGCTTTTTTTCCACGACGCACCCCCCAGGGGGAGGGCGACTCCTCGGTAAACCAAACGTCCGACGAGATCAATTCAGACGCGCCAGCCGCTGTCTCGCCGTCGACCTCGGACCGGGTCCCGACCGGTAGGCCCACCAGCGTGCGGGAATTGATTTGGAGCAGCGTGGTCAAGGGGTAGCCGATCGCCAACCAGCCTGAGTAGCGGGGCAAATTGATCCTTGCCTGCACCTTCCTCTCCCTGCGGGATCAAGGCGCCATCGACCTGACGGTGGAGCGCTCGAAGCAACTCTTCGTCACGTCCTCCAAGGTCAAGGTCACGGTGAATGGAGGGGCTGCGCCGTCAGGGATGGAGGGGAGTCTGCTGACCATCGCCCAGAAGCGGAACGACATGACCGGCATCGTCGACAAATGGGTAGTGGGCGGGTCCGCGGAGCCCAGGTCAGAAGTTCTCACAAAGGCCTTGGACGGCGCGGCGGAGGTGGGCCGAGTGGAGAAGGAGGACGCCCATCGCAACATGCTCTCACGGGCCGTTAGTGGCAAGTTCAAGCCCGTCCTCCCCGAGGATCGCAGCGCCCTGATCAATCCGCCGGCCGAGGTGCTGGTGAAGCCGAGCTCTCCGCCGAGCTGCTCAAGAAGATCCAGAACCAGGTAGCCGTGCACGAGTCGAAGGACGATTGACGCCCCCGACAGACTGCATGGCCCCGCGACCAAGGTGCCTCGCTGAAATCACCCGCCCGGGGAGTGCCCCGCTGGCTGCGGCCGCCCTGGCCAACACCGCCCAGCGTGGCCCCGCGACCGAGGTGCCCCGCTGGCTGCGGCCGCCCTGGCCGACACCGACCAGCGGCGGCTCTCCAACCGCCAACCGCACCCGGAGAGGGTGAGTAGGCCTCTGGCTTAGAAGCGTCCGCGACGCTGATCGGACTTCTTTCGCCCCTCCGGGTCATAGATCGTGCGGTAGAGCGGAAGCACCCACCACCGCGCCCCGCCGGCTACCGGGGCGACGTCATGCTCCACCACCCGGGGCTCTGGGTGTGGCCCCGGACGGCCACGGCGGTGCCATTCCGCCAAGGCGGTCGCGGCGTCCCGCCAGAGGTCCAGCGCGGCGGACTGGTCGAGCAGCACAGGATCGTCAGGGGCGCGCCCCAGGTGCTCGGCCCAAAGTGCCAGCCGCAGCGACCGGGCAAACACTCGAGCGCCGTCCCCCAAACGCCCGGGATCTATCGGGGGCCTTGTGTCCAAGGTTGCGTCCAGCACCGCGCAGGAGAGCTCTGAGTCGTGGGTCCACGACCGCCGGTTGAAGTTGTCGGAACCAACCATGGCCCACGTGTCGTCGATGACGCAGACCTTGGCGTGCACGTAGATCGGCCAGCCGGCAGCGTTTTCGACGCTGAAGATGCCCACCCGGCGACCCCCGGCCTGGCTCAGGATGCGGAGGGCGGTCAGCTGACCGATACGGTTAGGCGGACCAGTGAGGGCGCCGTCCGCGTCGGGATACCTGGGCACAACGGCGATCAGCCGCAATTCGCGGTGCTGACGCAGTTGCGCCGCCAGGATGGTCGCCACCTCAGCCGACCACAGGTATTGGTCCTCGATGTAGATCAGGGAGCGGCCCCGCCGGATCGCCTTGGACAGGGCTCTGGCCACGCTCTGTTCGCCTCGCTTGGCGAAGGGGTAGGCGTGGTGACGCTCCGGATAGGTCCGCAGAACCTGCACCTGATGGACGCCCGCCACCGGTGGAGCCGGCAGGGGTCCCGTGAATGGCGTTGGCCGGCGGGGCTCACCTGACAAGTGCGAGAGGAGGGCCCGCCAGGGGTTTCGATCGTCGAGCGGGGTGGGGTCGTTCCAGCGTTCCCGAAAACAGATCTCGAGCTGGGCCACCGCGGGGCCGCTTACCTCCAGCTGGATGTCGTGCCAGGGCGGGTGGGGGCCGTACCGCCGATCCATCGGCTGAGGCTGGGGATCGCCGCGGTGGTCGATGTCATCCCGGCGGCCGTGGCACAGGTCGATCCCGCCCACGAAGGCCACGTCGTAGCGCGGAGGACCGGTCCGATGGACGATGAACAGCTTCTGATGGTGGGAACCGAACGGCAGGACCCGCTGATCCAGCATCACCTCGCCACCGTGGCGATTGATCTGCTCCTCCAGCCGACGGTTGGAGGCTTCGCTGAACGAGAGCCTCTCCGGGTGAGAGCGCCAGACCAGCCCCCGGACCTCAATCCCTCTCTCGGCCAAAGACGCCAGGAGGTCCCCCACCGTGGGACCCCCGGCTTGCAGGAGCTCATCACGGTCGCCGCGCCAGTCGACGAAATGGACGGAGTCACCTACGTTCAGCTCGGACAGCTCCTCCACCAGCCTCTGGTAGTAGGTGGCGCCATGGATCAGCGGTCGGACCAAGTTCCCATCGGTCCAGGCCGTGCCAGCGGCGGCCACGGTGTCGAGGTCGGTGTCCGGATTTCCCCGCTCGAAAGGGGTGAGAAACCAATCCCAGATCGAGTCCGCGTTCATCCTTCTATCGTCCGGACGATAGAAGGAACTGAAAACCAGCTGCGCGGGATAGCAGACCCGATCCCGACCCGCTTTCGGTGGCCACAGCCTTCTGTTTAGCACCAAACCGTGCCGCAGCCGCGTGGGCACCACACTTATTGCCAACGCCCCACGAGTGGGGTTGGCCGACTTGGTGCTGCCATCTCCTAATCGGGCAGGAAACCGCCTGGCCGCCCGCAGTCCGCCCTCCGCTCCGAAGGGTAATAAAGACAATTGACGCATCCCACGATGCGTCCCCCACCGCTTGAATGGACACCGTGACCGGTAGTCCCACCTGGGGCTCCCAGGCTGTTCGCATCCCGTCTCCTCCCGGCCCGTCTGAGTGATCCAAACGTAGGTCCACGCTCGCCACGGGAGACGCCGTGAACTCGACCTCCCCGGGGCCCGCGCCGGTGCCCCCATCCCGATTTCGGCGACCGTAGCTCGCCGCTACCTACTGGGCCGACAGGGCCCCTGGCCGGGGAGGAGATGTAGGGCCTCGACCGAGTGACCACTCGAACTGAGGGAGACGGTCACGGGCCTTGCTCATCGCGTACCTGGGCGCGGCCCTCGAGGGTCAGCCGGGTGTGAACTCGAGGGGCCGCTTTCCAGTGCAGCTCTACGCGGAGGTCGTGCCGCCCGACCGTCACGAGCCCCTGGGTGCGCGGGACCGATGAGGAGGTGACTTCACCTCGGGCCTCGATGCCGCCGCTGCCGCTGGAGGTGCTGCTGCCGCTGGCGGAGCCAAACCAGATCCCCATCGGAACGCTGGTCTGAACGCCGCCAGCGATGCACTCGACCACCGGCCGATCGATGGCCCGTCCGTTGAGCGGGACGAGGCCCAGGGAGAGCACGAGCCCAGCGCCGACCCGCGAGCGCGATCGGACGGCAGGTTGGCGGGCCCAAAGGAGGGTGCGCTCGGCGCCCGGTGAAAAACGCCAACATCCCCGGGGGTGGCGAGCACAGAGGCGGATGCCCACTACGGTCAACCACCAGCAGACCGCCAGGGCTGAGCGACGCTCTGGTCGGCGCTGCGAGACGACAGAGTTGGCTCAGGTAGTGGCGCCGCGCCGACCCGCTACCTTCAGTTTCACGTCGGCATCGACGCGGAGTAGCGCGCCGACCACCGGGCAACCGCGCGACCGACCCCGATCAGGGCGAGCAGGAAGACGATCAGGATCACCCCGGCAGCTCCCGCCACCTCGTGCTCCAGCTTGGTGGGCAGGGTCGCATTCAGGTAGACCACGTAGGTGAGGTAGCCCAACGGAGCGTGGAAGAGACTGAGGGTCGGATCCTGGTCTGTAAAGCCGACCGTGTAGAGAAGAGGAGCGGTCTCCCCCAGGGAGATCGCGAGCGCCACCACCAGTCCTGACGCGATCGCCGGGATCGCTGGCGGCAAGACCGCACGCCGCAGGGTGGTCAGCCGGGAAAGGCCCAGGGCTGCCGCCGCGTCGCGAAGCGTCGTCGGCACCTGGATCAGGGCGACCTCGGTCGTTTTGACCACGTACGGCAGCACTAGTGCGGACAAGGCGAGGATGCCGGCCAAAAGCGAGAAGCCCCAGTGGAGGGCCTGGGCGAGCACGATGTACGCGACGAAGCCGACCACTATCGAGGGGATACCCGCCAGGGTCTCGTACCCAAGGCGCAGCAGGGAGCCGCGGCGTCGGGGCGCGAACTCGGCCAAGTAGATGCCGGCGGCGATGCCGACGGGACCCGCCACGAGAAGGACCCCAAGGCAGAGCACGAGGCTTCCCAGGATGGCGTTCTGGAGCCCTCCGTTGGCGGTGGTGGCGGTGATGAGGTGGAGACTCAGAGCGGGCCATGCCTGCTGGAGGAGTCCGCCAACGATCGCCAGCGCCGGTGCCACCACCACGAGCAATGCGAGGACGCAGAGGGACCAAAAGGTCAGGTCCCGACCGGTCCGAAAGACTCTGCGCACGGCTCAGATGCCTCGGCCGATAGGCAGGACCAGATCTCCGGCGGCCCGCCGGATGATCAGCCGTCCCAGGAGGTTGGTGGCCACGGTGATCAGCAAAAGCACGCAGGCCAGTGCGGCCAGCGCATGGATCCCCATCCCCGTGGCATCGGTGAGAGCCGAGTCAAGCAGGTCGACGATCGTCCCGGCCAGGGTCGAAAACGGACCGTAGACATTGCTCGGCAAGCGATTCAGGAGATCACCGCTAATCATCAAGACCGCCATGGTTTCGCCCAGCGCCCGCGCCCACCCCAGGATCGCCGCCGCCAGGATTCCCCGGCGCACGTAGGGCAGGGTCACCACCTTGAAGGTCTCGTACGGGGTCATGCCCAAGGCCATCGCGCCCTCCTTGGCCAAGATCGGGACGGTGCGCATCAGCTCCCGAGTGGTGGCGGCGATGATCGGAACGATCATCACCGCCAGCACCAACGAAGTGGTCAGAAGCCCCTCGCCCGCTCCCACGCTGCCCCGAAAGGGGGGGATAAAGCTGAGCACCCGGGAGAGGGTTGGATAGATGTCGTGCGCCAGAAAAGGCCCGAAGAAGAGGACGCCCCAGAAGCCGTAGGCCACACTGGGAATGCCCGCCAGGACCTCCACAAATACGGACACTCCGCTTCGGAGCCGCCAGGGAAGCCTCTCCGTGAGCGCCAGCATGGCGCCCACCGCCACGGGAACCGCGATCGCCAGAGCGATCAGCGACGAGGCCAGGGTTCCGAATATGAACGGGAGCGCCCCGTAGGCGGCTCCGTGCGGAGCGGTGACCCCGTGGTGATGGCTGAGGGTGGTCGCGTAGAGGCTTCCGAACGTGAAGATCTGGCCAGTGAAGAAGCCCCAGCCGCTGTAGATGAAGGCGGGGATGGCCTCACTGATGATCTCCCCAGCCAGGAACAGCAGGAGGGCCGCCGGGACCAGGGCCGCCACCAAGAAGATCCCGCGAGCGACGCGGTCCCGACCGGTCAGGTCGCGGCCGGCAAGCCTCCGGCCCCTGGCTTTGGGGACGTCGGGGCCGGCGTTGCCGCCGGCCCCTCGTCTAGCGGGGATCAAGGCCGAGTGCTGATCTGAACGCGGGCGCCAGGTCAGCCCGTGATTTTGTTGATGGCTGCCTCAACCTTAGGCAGCACCGAAGTCGGTAGGGTCACGAAGTCGACCGCCGAGAGATTGCCTGACGTGGCTCCACCGGTGGGACTTATGGCCCACTCGAGGAACGTGCGGATCGCCTGCGCGGTGCTGCTGTCCGCTTGCTGCTTCTGAATCATCAGGTACTCGTAGTTCACGATCGGGTAGGAGTTGGCGCCTGCCGAGTAGATCAGGGACTGGCGAAGGTCGGCGGGCGTGCTCCCAGCGGCGGCGGCAACCGCAGCCGTGATGTCGGTCGGATCGGGCGTCAGGAAGGACCCCGCCTTGTTCCCGATCTTGGCTTCCTGCAGCCCCGCCTCGATGGCCGTGTTCTCGACACTGACCCCGATATAGGCGATGCAGCCGGGGGTGTTGTGACAGGTCTGGATCATCGCCGGATTGCCGTTGGCGGACAGCTCGTTGGCAACCGGCGGCCAGGTGACCGTGGTGCCCTCGTTGGGCCCGTTGCTCCAGGCGCTGTTGGTGGCCGTGAGGTAGCTGGTGAAGATGAAGGTGTCACCCGAGGAGTCGAGCCGCCGCACCGGGACCACGGCCAGGCTCGGCAGGGTCACGCTGGGATTGAGCGCGGCGATCTTGGGGTCGTTCCAGTTGGTGATCCTGCCCTCGTACATCTGGGCCACGACGCTCCCGCTCAGCTTGATGAAGTCGGGGGCGCCCGGCACGTAGTAGTCGACCGCTTGTGCGGAGATGGCAATGGGGATATTGAGTAGGGACGGGTTGGCCGCCGCCAGCGCCGTCGACAGGTAGGCGTCGGATCCACCCATCTGCACCAGTTTGCCGATCGCGTCGTTGATGCCCAGCCCGGAGCCCCCCGGGCTAGGGGCGAGGGTGATGTTGGAGAAGGCGTTGTTGAACTCAGGCGCGAGCACCTGCAAGTAGGGATATAGCAAAGAAGAGCCGGCCTCGTTCAGGGTCACCGGGCTGGACGGGTTGCCGGTGGGCGGCGCGCTTGGCTGCGACGAGTGGTGGACCTTGGGGTGGTGGACGGCCGTGGTGCCGCAAGCGGCGAGTAGCAGCGAGCCGCAGGCGGCGAGCAGAACCGTACGAGTCATGGTCGCTCGCCAGAATTTCGGGCGCATCGAATCCTCCATTAAGAAGTCCAGGGCTAAACGGATTGGTCACGGTGCGGGGGGCGCCCCGCGCATATCAGACCGGCCGCCCCTCCACGTAGGCCCGGCTGCGCGCGTCTCCCGGGTTGGCGAAGAACTGGTCCTTGTCGACGAACTCCACAACCTCACCCTCGAGCATGAACAGGATCTGGTCGGCACAGCGCGCCGCCTGCTGCACGTTATGGGTGACGAAGACCACCGTCATCCGCTCCTTCAGCTGGCTGATGAGCTCCTCAATCCGGGCCGTGGAGCGGGGATCGAGCGATGACGTAGGCTCGTCGAGCAGCAGGACATCCGGTTCGACGGCCAAGGCGCGAGCCAGGCAGAGCAATTGCTGCTGACCTCCTGAGAGCATGAACGGGGTGCTCTTCAGGCGGTCACTGACGGCCTCCCAGAGGCCCACGTCCCGGAGCACGGCCTCGGTGCGGCCGGCCACGTCTTGACGAGCCCAAAGGCCATGCACTCGCGCGCCCAGGGACACGTTTTCGGCGATGCTCTGCGGGAACGGATTGGGGCGCTGGAAGAGCATCCCCACGCGCCGACGCAGTTCGCGGACATCGCTTGAGCGCCGGTAGATGTCGTCGCCGTCCAGCAGAATGCGGCCGTCGAACTGAAACCCCGGACGGTTGTCGTGGAGCCGGTTCAAGCACCGTAGCAGAGTGGTCTTCCCGCACCCCGTGGGGCCCAGCATCGCCGTGACTTTCCCCGGCTCGAAATCGGCGTTGACGCCCTTGAGCACCCGTCGATCGCCGAACTGGACGAACAACTCGTCGACCGACAGGGCGGCGCCACCCTTCACCACGCCGCCTTGTTGTCCTCTCACCCCCAGTTCGTCTGCCAACACGACCCGATCCTATTCCTGCCCGCTTAACAACTATTAATGGGCAAGTTATGGAATAGCTAACGGCCGCTCCCAGCGGTAATCGCCGCCAGCCAGGCCCTTGACCAGAACTCCCGCCAGCCGACGGCGAGCTCGCGGAGCAATTCCGGCGCGAGGCGCTCACGCTGAGCGATAGCGGGCCCGCAGGCGTCCCGATCGCCTGAAGGCCCGGGACCTCGAATCCGCGAGGCCGCTGATCGCGGGTCGGCCCTCAAGGACCGGAGGAGCGTGGCGCGACGCTCGCCCTCGCCACGCCGCCTGGCGTCGGCCTAGCCGACCCAATCCTGGCGGGAGAAGAGGACCGCCGCCACCACCAGCAAACCCAGGATGAAGGCGGCGCCCACCACCAGCGCGTGCGGCAGGGAGACCATCGGGCTCGGCATGGCGCCGTCCAGGAAGTCCAGCTCCCGAGCCAAGTCCAAGGGGATCGCGTGGTAGAAGGCGGCGTTGAGGTTGGGGGTGAACAGGTAGGACACCAACTGTGACCACAGAGTGTTGTGGGTCTCCAGGGTGATCGCGGGCAGGACCTGGCCCCCGAGATCCTCGGCGACCAGGTACGCGAGCCCACCCCCGATCCCCACCGCCGCCGAACGTCCAATCACCGCCAGCGCGGTGCCCAGGGCGATGACCCCCAGCCAGTTCTCGAGCACGCCGCCGTCGCTGCGGGCTACCGCTGCCATCCCCCGCACGTTCAGCAGCCCGATCCCTGGGGCAGCATGGACCAGCAGTGGCAGGAGGCCGGCCAGCACCACCGCCTCCACGGTCGCGAGCGCGAGGAGCACCAGGGCAAACACGCTCAGAGCCAGGTATTTGGCCCCTAGGACCTGCCAGCGAGGCACCCCCCGTGAGAGCAGGATCCGGAGCGAGCCGCTGCTGAACTCCACCCCCACGGCGGCTCCTGCCGCCGCCACCACCGAGAACTCCCCCACCCGGCGTCCCAGGGTGAGCTGCTGCACGATGACGTTCCGGACGCCGGCGGGGCCCGCGAAGAGGTGGCCGGGCAGGACGGCCGTTGGGTGGTTGGTGATGGTGTAAATGAGGGTCAGGTAGGCCGCCAGCACGAAGAAGAGGGTGAGCGCGATCAGCCCCCAGGTGAGGGGCCGCCGCCGGAGCTTGAAGAGTTCGCTCGCCAGCAGTCCCCGGAAGGTGGTTCGGCCCCCCTTCTCCGCGGCCGACGACTGCTGGACGCGCGGCGGGCCCGCGGCTAGGGTTCGGCTCTCGCTACCGCCGGTCATCCGGTCTCCCCCCCTGGCCGCTCCGTGCTCAGCCGCGCGCCCCCCGACGAAGAGGTCGGTGAGGGAGGTGTCGCCAATGGTTGCGGGGCGTCGTCATCGGTGATCCGCAGAAAGATCTCCTCCAGAGTGATCTCCGCCCGACGGAGCCCGTCCACCGCGACCCCGCCCGCGACCAGGGCGCTGACGATATCCCGACCCAGCAGGCCAGGCGACTCGACGACGACCGAGCCCCCCTCCACACGGATCCGCCGCCCGGGCGCGGCCGTGGTCAGCGCCGCCTGGGCGGCCTCTGGGTTCGGGGTGTCAATTACGAAGGGAGCGTCCCGGGCCAGCAGGTCGGGCACCCGGTCCACTAGCAGCAGCCGGCCGCTGCGCACGATCGCCACCCGATCGCAGACGACACTGACCTCGGAGAGGATGTGGCTGGAGAGGAAGACGGTGACCCCAGACGCGGCCTGCTCCCGCAGCAGATTGCGCATCTCGATGATGCCATGAGGGTCGAGTCCATTGGTCGGCTCGTCCAGGATGAGCAGGCGGGGGCTCCCCAGCAGGGCGCCAGCAACCCCCAGCCGCTGCTTCATCCCGAGGGAATAGGTGGCGTACCGATCCCGGCCCCTCGGCGCGAGGCCGGTCTTCTCCAGCGCCAGGTCAGCAGCCCGGTCGGGCAGCGACAGCAGGCGGCAGAGCGCGCGCAGGTTGTCTCGTCCTGAGAGGTAGGGATGGAAGCCCGGCTGCTCGACCATCGAGCCCACCTGGGGAAGCACCGTCCTCCGGGCCTCGGCCAGCTCTCGGCCGTTGAGTCGTACCCCGCCTGAGGTGGCCCGCAACAGTCCCAGCAAGAGCCGGATGGTGGTGGTCTTGCCGGAGCCGTTGGGCCCGAGAAAACCGAAGATCTCGCCTTGCCGCACCGCCAGGTCGAGATTGTCCACCGCCAGCCGCGCCCCGTAGCGCTTGGTGAGTCCCGAGGTCTCGATCGCGAGCGTCGAATTGAAGGTGGCCAGCATCCCGACAATTACTATCAGGTCGGCGGTCAGCCTGCGGACTGGGATCGCTGGGTGACGCGACTAGTCCCCACCGCGCGGTGAGCGCCAGCGGACCACCTGAGCCGCGCCTTGGCTCCCCGCCCCGGCGCTGCAATTTGGCAGGTCCCCGGAAACGGGTGAGTTACGGAGACTGCTAGCGTAATCTCGATGGTCGGCCCAACCGAGCAGTGAAAGCGGAGTCCCCATGAACTGGAACACCCACTGGTACCTTGATCTGAACTCGATCAGCCGCCACACCAACTGGGCCCACGGGATCGCCAGCGTATACGCGCTGTTCCTCGGCTTGGTGGTCCTCGCGGTACTGTTGATCGTGGGGTGGAGGCTGGCCCGGCGCCGATCGCCGCGGCATGTCGCCGCGGCCCTGTCTGCGGGAATCGCCGCCGTCCTCGCCTACCTCATCAACCAGCCGCTCTCGACCTTGATCCGCGAACCGAGGCCCTACCAGACGCTGCACCACGTGCTGGTGTTGGTGCCCCGGGTCCGGGACTTCTCGATGCCCAGCGATCACGCCGTGGTGGCCGGGGCAGTCATCGCCGGCTTGCTGATTTACAGCTGGCGGCTCGGCACCCTGGCAGCCCTGGCCGGCCTGGCCTTGGCCTTTGACCGCGTCTACGTGGGTGCGCATTATCCCGCCGACGCGCTGGTTGGTCTGGGCGTTGGCGCTGCCATCGCCCTGGTCCTCTATCGGGTGATCGCCGGGCCTTTCACCACCACTCTCAGCTTTATTGCCCGAACGCCCCTCAGAAGGCTGGTGGTGGACGCCTCCGCCCAGCCGAGGAACCCGGCGGCGGGGGCCGAGCCCGTTCCCTGAGCCCTCTCACGGAGACCGGGCCGACCATCGAGTTGCCCTAGCCGGGAATCCCCTCATGGCACTGCTGACACCAGGTGGGCGGGTCGGTGTCCGCCAGCGTGCCGCAATTGGGACAGACCCGCTTCTGCCAGCAGGCGGGATCGCCACCCTCCTCCACGGGATCATCACCCGTCTGGGCACCATTCAGAAGGTCGAGCAGGACCGCCGCTTGACTCTGGGCCGCGTTCCGGGTCCCGGTCAGCAGGGTAAGAGTTCCGGCACCCGCGATCTCTTGGAGATGGGCAAGTGCTTGAGCTCGTTCTGGTGAGGCCAGCTCAGCGAGGTAGCGATGCCGGAACTCCGGGAACCTCTCTGGCAGGTGGCCGTACCAGCGGCGCAGCTGTTCCGAAGGGGCCACCGCCCTCACCCATTCATCTAGGTGGGCCGCCTCCTTGGCGACTCCCCGCGGCCAGAGCCGATCCACCAGAACCCGGGTGCCATCCTCCGGCAACGCTTCCTCGTACACCCGGCGAAGTCGGATCTCGCTCATGGTCACGTCCAGTTTGACACGGGCCGGCTTGCGCCGAAGCCCTTGCCTCCCGGAAGCGTTGACCCGCCCATCCGGCTCTCGCTCGGCGGGTACTCGGTAGGCTGGGGCGGTGGACGCCAAGCGCCAGGCCCAGATTCCCCGCCCGGGGCCGGCGCCCAGCGCCAGCGTCGGACCGCGGCGCTGGTACTGGTGGCTGACCGGAATCTCGCTCCTCGGCAGCCTCGAGGTGGCCCAGTTCCTCGCTACCAACAGCGGCATGTTCACCGCGGCTCCGGGCCGCGCGGCGGGCTCGGTGCTGGGCTTGGTCCTTTGGACCCTCCTCACCGCCCTGGCCGGGGCCGCCGCCTCTGGCCGGCGCTCGCCTTGGCTGGCACGAGCGATCCTGGTGCTCTCGGGTCTGGTGGCGGTGGGCAGCGTGGGGCTGGCGGCGATCCACGCCGCGGCTCACGTGGGCGGGCTGAGGCCCGCCTTGGGTGGGGTGCTCGGCCTAGCGGCCCTGGGCCTGGCCATCGGGGCCGGCCGGGACTGAGCCAGCGCTAGGCTGGGAGGTGCTGGGGTGGGTGTCTTCCCAGCTCCGCGTCAGCGCGCCCAAGAAGACCGCTGGAGACTGGGCTCCCGAGATACCGTAGCGGTGGTCCAAGAGGAAGAAGGGCACCCCGGTCGCCCCCAGATCCACTGCCTCCTGGACATCCGCCAACACCGCTTCCGCGTATGCGCCCTGGTCCAGCACCGTCTGTGACTCGGAGGGGTCGAGACCGGCCTCGGCGGCCAGCTCCACCAGCGACCCCTTCTCGAACAGCGACCGCTGCTCCGCGAATTGGGCCCGGTAGAACCGATCGACTACCGCCCCCTCCATCCCCCGGTCCCTAGCCAGGTGGACCAGCCGATGGGCGTCGAAGGTGTTGCCGGTCAGCGCTCCCTCGAATCGGAACTCCAGTCCCTCGGCCTCGGCCGTCCGAGCGGTCTCGGACTCCAGCGCCAGGGCCCGGGCTTCGGACATCCCGTACCTCTCCACCAGAACCTCAACTTGAAGCCGCGTCCGCCCGACCGGAGCTCGTGGATCGAGTTGGAAGGAACGGAAGAAAATCTCGACATCCTCGGTGTGCGGGAACTCCGCCAAGGCCCGCTCCAGACGGCGCTTGCCGATGTAGCACCAGGGGCAGACCAGATCCGCCCAGACGTCAAGCCGCATGAGAGCTCATCCCCTCCCACGATAAGGGATGGCTGGCGGCGCCCTATGCCAGCTTAGGAAGTGACCAACGCAGGGCGGAAAAGACCACCTGAGCTAGTTGTCAACAGCGCGCGGCTAGCGCGACTCTCGACCGCAGCGGATCATTTCGCTAGGGCGCCGCGGTCCCGGCCCGGACCGGCGAGACGTAGATGTTTCCTCCGCAGGGCGCCACGTTGGCCGACGCGGTGACGGTTCCCCCGCCCCCGGGCAGTGTGATCTCTAAGGCCGAGGCGGAATTGCACTCCTGATTGCCACTCGGAACGTCGATGTACTGGAACACGAAGGACCCCGCCGCGCCGGCCGTGAAAGTCACCAGCGTTGGGGTGAGGCTTTCAGGGGCTCCGGCTGGCGGGTTGCCATCGGTCTGGTTGGTGGCCACGTTCTGACCCGACGCCGACAGCTGGACGGTGGGGAACCCTTCCAGGGTGCAGCTCTGGGCAGAATTGTTGGTCAGAACAACGGTGAACGCGATGTGACCAGCCGCGGAGTTGTTCTGACCCTGAGCGGCGACCATCGAAACAGGCTGGCAGAGAGGGAGGGTCGCCGGGCTCGGAGACGGAGTGGGACTGGCAGTGTTGGAGACCGTGGGACTTGGGTGCGCCACATGGTGATGCCTGACTGAGCCGCAGGCGGCTAAGACCATGGCGAACCCAACCAGAAGGGCCAGCCGGACTGAGGTCTCTGGTCGCCCGCCAGCGGTCACCGGCGAATTATGACGTACCTCCCGAGTGAGTGGTCACCATTAATTGAGTCACGTCCTGGGGCTGGGACTCGCAGCACCGCTACCAGTCCGACCGTGGCTGCGCCCCGGTCAGCCGACGTCCATTCGCGCCCCGGGTTCCCATTTCTTGTGACGGCATTCTGGAGACAACCAGCCGGCGCCCGCCTCCCAACTTCTAAGCTAGCCGGCATGCGAGCCTGGTACGCCGTCCTGGTGGGGGCGCTCGCTCTTCAGCGCCGACGTGAGCTGGCGCTCTCGCAACGGCTGGAGGCAGCCCGCCCCGGACGCCAGGCGGCCGCCCGGAGCTTTCCACTCATGGTGGCAGTCCACGTCGGGCTGTTCGTGCTGCCCTCCTTAGAGATCCGGCTGGCTCACCGCCGAGCCCGCTGGAGCGGCCTTTGGATAGCACTCTTGGCCGCAGCCACCGGGTTGAGGTGGTGGAGCATCCGGTCGCTGGGCGACCAGTGGAACGTGAGGGCCGCCGTCCCGGACGACCTGCAGCCGGTGACGGGCGGGCCCTACCGATGGATCCGCCACCCCAACTACCTGGCGGTGATCCTGGAGTTCGCCGCCCTGCCCATGGCCGGTGGTGCCTGGATCAGCGCGCTCGGACTCTCGTTGCTGGACGGAGCAGTCCTGGTGGACCGGATCACCGCGGAGGAGGCCCTCCTCGCTGCGGTTCCGGGATATCAGGAGGCCTTCGCTGGCACGGCCCGGTTCATTCCGGGGATCTTCTGAGGGTCGCCATCTCGACCGCCACCCCCGGACCGAAGGCCAGCCCGAGACCCAGCCCCTGGGGCGCCTTCGGGAGCTCGGCCAGCACGAACAGCAGCGAGGCCGAGGACAGATTCCCGTAACGGGTGAAGGCCGTCCGGGATGGGACCAGGGACCCCGGAATCAGCCCCAGCCCGGTCTCCACCGCATCGAAGATGCGCGGGCCGCCAGCGTGGACCACGAGGAAATCGAAGTGCCCTTCACCGAATCCGGCCAGAGCGCCAGCCAGCTCGTGCTCGATCAGCCGGGGCAGCCCCCGGTCCAGGACCGGGTGGAATCCGTCGTCCCGAAGGTCGAATCCCAAGAGCCGGTCGGTGCCGGCGATCAGCCGGGAACCGGTCGCCACCACCTCCAGGCCGCCCTGCTCGCCGGTCAAGACCGTCGCCGCCGCGCCATCTCCGAAGACCATCGCCGCGGTCATATTGTCCACCGAGCTGTCGCCGGGCTGGAAGGTCAGCGAGCAGAGCTCGACGCAGACCACCAGGACGCGGTCGCGTGGCTCCAGGCGCAGATGGCGGTGGGCCGCCGCGATCGCCGCTCCTCCCCCAGAGCAACCCAGCTCGGTCAAGGGGATCCGGATGACGTCGCTGCGGAACCCCAACTGGTTGGCGAGCCGTACGTCCAAGGCCGGGACCATGTAGCCGGTGCAGGAGACGGAGATGACCACGTCGATCTGCTCGGGCTGCAACCCGGCCGCCGCCAGGGCCTGCTCCACCGCCAGCCGGGCCAGTCGGGGGGCCTCCTCCTCGTAGACCCGCATTCGCTCCCCCAACGAGCGGGGAGCGAATACCTGGTCCACCGGCTGAACCGTGTAGCGAGTCACCGCCTCCAGCCCGGCGCTGCGGAGATGAGGCCAAATCTGGCTGAGCGCCGCGAGGCTGGCGGCGGGGGTCAGCTCGTGGTCGGGCAGCGCCATGCCGAATCCGGCAAACCGGCTCATCGCGAAGCCAATCCAAGCAGCGCTGCCCAGTCTCGGGCCCCCACTGAACGCAGCGGCCGGCTGCCATCGTTGACGCTAAGTAGCGCCTGGAGGGCCTCTGGCCGGCGCGCCGCCCCAGAGATCGCCCGGCGACTGAGCCGGGTTGAGCCCGAGAGAGCTCGCGCCAGCGAGGCCACAAAGGCGCGCCGCCGCCACTGGGCCGCGACCCAGCGCCGGTACCGCGCCGCCGCCCCGTCTAGGTCATCCGTCAAGAAGTTCGCCAGGGCCCTGGCCTGGGCCAGCCCGGCACTCATGGCGTCGCCGGTGAGAGGGTCCAGGAACCCGGCGGCGTCCCCCACCAGGAAGACGCGACCCTGCGCCACCCGAAGGGGGCGAAGGTTGAACGGGCCCGCCCCGCTCAGCCCGCCCAAAAGAGGGGCGGAGGAGAACTCCGGGTGGGCCCGGTCGACGATCGCTCGGTAGGACTGCTCAGTGGTCAGTCCAGGGGCACGTAGCTCACCCCTCAACCCCAGAACCGCCATCAGGACCTCTCCCGGCCCCACCGGAGCCAAGTAAGTCTCCACCGCTCCCCAGAGGCCGACCTCCACGTCCGATCCCGGTCGGTCCACAGCCAGGTGGCCGACCAGCCCATACCTGGCCGCCCCCCGGGATGGACGCCACCATCCCAGCATCCTCGCGACCGGAGAGCGCAGGCCATCCGCCGCGATGAGCACCGAACCGACCAGAGTCCCCTGGTTGGTGTCCACCTCGACTCGGTCGGCAAGGGGCCGCACCGCCGTGACCCTCACCCCCGACCTGACCCCGGCGCGCTCCGCCAGCAGCGAGTCCAGCCGAGTTCGGCGAACTCCATAGCCGCAGCCACTGGCGAACGCGGCTCGCGCGGAGTCGCCGCCCGGCACCGAATAGCGAACTCCCCGCAGCGGAGGGAACCCCTCAGCGGCCAGGTCCAGGCCCGCTTCTCGGAGCAGCTCGGCCCCGGCGGGCATCAACCCTTCCCCACAGGGTTTGTCCCTGGGGAAGGTGGCGGCCTCGAGCACCAGGGCGCCGGGAAGCATCAGGCCCAATGCCGATCCGACCGGGCCGCCACCGGCAACGATGATCCCGGCATCCATCTCTGGTGGCGACGCTATCAGAGCCACTCCCGGGCCGGGACGAGGCAGGTCCGCGATGGCTCCCGGATCCCACGGCGCCCCGCCGGGGCCGCTAGGCTGGGCCGGTGGACGTCCTCTTGGTCGTGGGGCCCGGTGGCGTCCCAGAGCGGCTGATCGCCAAGGCCCGGCACATCGTGAAGTCCGCGGGCTCCGACCTGGACCCCCAGCTGATCGCGAGAGTCTTGGAGAGGCATCCCCGAGAGGTTGCCGTGGTAGGACCGGAGCACCCCCAGGCAGCGGCCGCTGCCGCCCTCCAACTCCAGCGGGCGGGGCTCACCGTATCCCTCATTTCCGACCAGCCGCCGCAGCCGGACAGCGGGCTTGAGGTCTGCCCCCTCAGCGATACCGGGGCCGCCATGGAGGTCTCCGATTCCCTGCTCGACCTGGTCGGCAACACGCCTCTCGTCCGCCTGGATCGGATCGGGCGCGATCTGAACTGCCATCTTCTCGCCAAGCTCGAGTTCCTGAACCCCGGCGGGAGTGTCAAGGACCGCCCGGCGGTGGCGATGATCGAAGCGGCTGAGGCGGCCGGGCTGCTCAGGGAGGGCGGCACGATCGTTGAGCCCACCTCGGGCAACACTGGGGTGGGACTGGCAGTGGTCGCGGCCAGACGCGGCTATCGCTGTGTATTCGTCATGCCCGACAAGATCGCCTCCGAGAAGATCGACCTCCTGCGAGCCTACGGAGCGGAGGTGGTGGTCTGCCCCACCACGGTCGCCCCCGACCATCCCGACTCCTATTACTCCGTTTCGGATCGGCTGGTGAGGGAGATTCCCGGAGCCTACAAGCCGGACCAGTACAGCAACCCCGCGAATGCCGCCTCCCACCAGGCCTCGACCGGCCCCGAGATCTGGCGGCAGACCGGTGGCCGGGTCAGCCACTTTGTGGCCGGGATCGGCACCGGCGGCACCATCACCGGGGTCAGCCGGTTCCTCAAGTCGGTCAATCCCGAGATCCAGATCGTGGGAGCAGATCCCCAGGGTTCGGTGTACTCGGGCGGCACGGGGCGGCCCTACCTGGTGGAGGGGATCGGCGAGGACTTCTGGCCCAGCGCCTACGACCCGGGGGCAGTCGACCGGGTGGTGGCGGTGAGCGATCGAGACTCCTTCCTGACCGCGCGGTCAGTCACGCACGAGGAGGGGATCCTGGTGGGTGGCTCGGCCGGAACCGCCATCTGGGCAGCGCTGGAGGTCGCCCGCCCGCTGAGCCGGGATCAGGTGGTGGTGGTTCTGATACCCGACTCCGGGAGGGGCTACCTCTCCAAGCTTTACAACGACGCCTGGATGGCCGACTTCGGATTCCTTCGCGCCAGCGGGCAGAGCGTGGCCGATGTCCTGGCCTCCAAAGGCAGGCAGCTCCCACCGCTGGTGCACGTCCATCCCGACGAGTCGGTGCAGTCGGTCATTCACCTGCTCCGGGAATACGAGGTCTCCCAGGTTCCGGTCGTGAAAGCTGAGCCCCCCCTCGCCGCCGCCGAGGTCCTCGGGGCAGTGGAGGACCGAGAGCTATTGGAGGCGGCCTTCCACGACCCCGGCCTGCTCTCCCGGCCGGTGGGCGAGGTGATGGGCCCGCCGCTGCCGACCGTCGGGAGCGGGGCACTGTTGGAGCTGGCGGTGGCCCGGATGGAGCGAAGTGGCGCCGTCCTCGTCCTGGACGACGGGCACCCCGTCGGCATCATCACCAGGTCCGACGTCCTGGGCGCGATGCTGGGCCGGCCGGCCAGGTGAGCTCGCGCGAGCCCGGCTTCGAGACCCGGGCCATCCACACCGGCCAGGATCCGGACCCCGCGACAGGCTCAGTTGTGCCACCGGTCCACCTCTCCACCACCTACCGGCAGTCCGCCGTCGGTCGGCACCAGGGGTTCGAATACTCGCGCTCGGGCAATCCCACCCGGCGCAGCCTGGAGTCGCAGCTCGCCAGCCTGGAGGGCGCGCGGTTCGGTTTCGCCTTCGCCAGCGGCCTGGCCGCCGAGGACGCGGTGCTGCGCGCCATGCTCGGACCAACCGACCACCTGATCCTGAATACCGATGCCTATGGGGGCACCTTCCGCCTGGTCGATCGGGTCCATGCCCCCGCCGGCGTCGCCTACAACGTCGCTGACGCTGCCGACCCCCTGTCCCTCCAGAGGGCCTGGCGCGAGCAGACAAGGCTGGTCTGGGTGGAGACCCCCAGCAACCCGCTGCTGTCGATCGTCGACATCCGGGCCCTGGCCGACTTCACGCACGCCCAAGGAGCGCGCCTGGTCGTCGACAACACCTTCGCCACCCCCTACCTTCAGAACCCCTTGTCGCTGGGAGCGGACGTGGTAGTGCACTCGACCACCAAATACCTGGGCGGCCATTCCGATGTGCTGGGCGGTTTCGTGGCGGTTGACGACTCCCCCCTCGCCGAGCGCATCGCATTTCTTCAGAACGCGACCGGCGCGGTCCCCGGCCCCCTCGACTGCTATCTCGTCCAACGGGGGGTCAAGACGCTGGCCGTGCGCATGGACCGCCACTGCCGGAACGCGGCCGCCGTCGCCAGCTTTCTCGGGCAGCACCCCAGGGTCTCTCGGGTGCTCTACCCGGGGCTGCCGGGGCACCCGGGACACGAGGCCGCGAGCCGCCAAATGCGGGATTTCGGGGGGATGGTCTCGTTCCTCCATGCCGGCGGCGAGGAGGCGGCGGTCGAGATGGTCTCCTTGACCAGGGTCTTCACCCTGGCCGAATCGCTGGGCGCGGTGGAATCTCTGATCGAGCACCCCGCCCGGATGACCCATGCCTCCGCTGCCGGGTCGCCCTTGGCGGTCGAACCCAATCTGGTCCGGCTCTCAGTCGGCCTGGAGTTGGTCGACGATCTGCTCGCCGACCTTGACCAGGCCTTGGACAGGTGAGCTCAGACCCGCCCGGCCTTCGCTAACGTGGATTCCGGCGCGCCTCCCGGCTGAGTGCTTTCCAGCGCCGCTGTGCCTCCTGGCGGAGCAGCTGATCACCCTGGCGGGCGGCCAGCAAATCAAGTTCGCGCTGGAGCTTGCGCCAGCTCTCGAGCCTTTCTGCCCCCAGGGTCCCCGCGCCGATCGCGGCCAGCACCGCGCACCCCGGCTCGCTGACGTGGCGGCAGTCGGAGAACCGGCACTTGTCCGCCCGCTCCTCGATCTCGACGAAGGTCTGTGATAGCCCTTCAGCCGCATCCCACAGGCCCAGGCTGCGCATGCCTGGGGTATCCAGGAGCACCCCCCACCCGGGAACCACCAGCAACTGGCCGTGGGTGGTGATGTGGCGGCCCTTGCCGTCTCGGCGCGTCTCCCCCGTCGGCATCAGCTCCCTACCCGCCAAGGCATTGACCAGCGACGACTTGCCGACCCCTGAGGGACCCAGCACGGCCACCGTCCGGCCCGGTGCCAGCTGGGATGCCGTCAACTCCTCAACGCCTCGGCCAGTGGCGGCGCTCACCACCACCACGTCGACCCCCAGGGCGATGCTCCGGGCCCGCGCCACGGCCTCGACCACCTCATCCCCAGCGCGAGTGTCCGCCTTGGTCAGCACCACCACGGGGATGGCGCCACTCTGCCAGGCCAGCGCCAGGTAGCGCTCCAGGCGGGCGGAGTTCAACTCCAGGTCCAAGCCGCACAGCAAGAAGACGCGGTCGACATTGGCCGCGATCACCTGAGCTGTGGACTCGGCCCCACTCCGCTCGCGGACGAACGCGGTCCGGCGGGGCAGCACCGCCGCGACCACCTCGCGGTCACCTGGCAGTGGCCCAGGCCCCACCACTACCCAGTCTCCGGTCGCGATCAGCTGGTGCAACGATTCGGCCCGTAACGGTTCCGGGCCCAGGACGGTGCACCGGCCGCGGTCGACTCGGGAGACCCGAGCGGGCCTGCCGAGCTCCAGTCCGAGGTTGGTGAAGGCCGCCTCCAGGGTGCGGTCCCACCCGAGCGGGGCCAAGGAATCGAAGTTCAGGGATGGAGATTCGGTCAAGCGGTCGCCTCCCAGATGGAGGTGCCCGCC
>OCZT010001907.1_pt1 | contig 21597 bp, 15 predicted proteins | sample 1539031 | NCBI WGS metagenome assembly OCZT01 (sample SAMEA3539308, study PRJEB22396) | soil metagenome | biome: tundra; feature: field; material: soil | place: USA | collected 2010-05 | depth 0.15 m | reverse complement strand
GACGTCGACTTCTCCTTCTCCTGGGGCGATCGAGCACGAATCCGCGGCAGCGTCTTCACGCAACGCGGTCAAACGGCGCTCGCACTTCGCATTATTCCCACGAAAATTCCTAGTTTTGAAGAGCTCGGCCTGCCGTGGGCTGCCAATTGGGTCGCCGAACAGCCCCGCGGTTTCGTGCTCGTCACCGGGCCCACGGGTTCGGGAAAATCCACCACCTTGGCGGCCATCGTTAACCGAATAAACGAGACCCGGGCCTGTCACATCTTGACCATTGAGGACCCCGTGGAATACGTCCACGAGCACAAAGTGTCCGCGGTCAGCCAACGTGAGGTAGGACTTGACAGCCCGTCATTCGATCGAGCTCTTCGCTCGGCCCTTCGCGAGGACCCTGACGTTCTTCTCATCGGCGAGATGCGCGACATCGACTCAATTCAGATCGCCCTCACCATGGCCGAAACCGGTCACCTCGTTTTCGCGACGCTCCACACCAACGACGCTCCCCAGGCCATCGACCGCATCATTGACGTGTTCCCGGCTTGGCGCCAAGAGCAGACGAGAGTTCAGTTGGCTTCCTCGCTCAGCGCCGTCATCGCGCAACGGCTCATCCCGAGGATCGAAGGGGGTATGGTCGCGGCGTACGAGGTGCTCATCGCGACGAACCCCGTACGAAACCTCATTCGCGAAGGACGCACCAATCAACTCCAGAACATAATGTTCACCAACACTTCGGAGGGTATGCAGACCCTGGAGAACAGCCTCGCGAAGCTCATCGCCGACGGTGTCATCACGTACGAGGACGCGATGGCGAACACGGCTCACCCGAAAGAACTCGTTCGAACCCTAGAAGCAATGGACAAGTCATTCGTTAAGGTATAACTAACTGGGTGAGTCTTCGTCGCGGTCCCACTCTTCCCTATCGCGTCGTCGCCGGCGTGACGCCGTGTTCATCAGGCTGGCTCGTGCAGGGAGCAAAAATAGTGGGCTCGGCCTTCGCTCCCGAGCCCCCGCGAGTCTACGAGACATTCCTCGACATCCTCGATGAACACCCCGCGTTCGAAATTATTGTGATCAACGCGCCAATTGGCTATCTCGACACGCCCGAGATGGGCGCGAGAACGTGCGACCGAGAAGTTCGAGCTCTCGTGGGCCGGCGTGGCTCGACGGTTCACAATGCTCCTTCTCGAGCGGTCTTAGACGAGCTCGTCGAGGTGAAGGAAGCCGGCCTCGACGCCGTGACCGCGACCATGCTTCCGCACTACCGTGAAGTCGCGAAGGAGATGTCGCCTTTTCGCCAGCGACTGATCTACGAAGGCCACCCCGAGTTGAGCTTCTTTCAGTTAAATAAAGACTCATCGATGCAACGCTCGAAGAAGATCGAGGCCGGGCGTGACGAGCGCGTGGAAGTTCTCCAGTCGCACTTCCCCGCATTTGACACAGTTCTCGACGACGAGATCAGCGGGGTATCAGAGAAGCACCAATTCGACGCGTTGGCACTTCTTTGGACGGCTCGGCGCGTCTTCGGGCACGCGGCTAAGCGCATACCTGTCGAGCCAGAGTGGGACAGCGAAGGTTTGCGCATGGAGATCGTGTACTAACGCATCACCACACGTCTGCTCAAACTTCGACTTTCGCGCTAGGAGAGTTCACGTGTGAAGATTGCGGTCAGAAAGTGAGGGCATTCGAAGTACTCGAACGACCAACTGCTGAGCACCACTACCGAGAAGTTGCGAGCGTTGTGGCGATCGACGTCTGACGCTGAAACGTTGTTCGATGATCACGTCAGCATGTTGAACATTGGTTTCGCACCGCGAACGCCGACCCAAAACTCAAACGAATTCACTTTCACCAAAGTCCTAGTGTCAGGCTGTCTCGCATGGGAAAGGGGGAGGTGGGGACTAAAGCGTCGCCAAATCAGATTTCTCAATAGAATCAGTCGTCTCACTCGAACTGATTGCACTGAAAAGTGGCTTCGCGGCCAACACGAGTGCAGTGGGAACGAGCACCACCTGCCATAGCCAATGCGGCACAGCGAAGACGGTGTGACTGAGCCCCCAGAGTTTTGACTCACACGTAAAAGCCGCGACGACAATCCAAAGGATTTTGTACACTCGAACGCGTCGACACGCTGCGTCCAAGACCACTGTCGCTACAACGACCGCCATCACGACAATAGGGAGCGCGTAATAGAGATCAATAGCGTGCCCCGTCATATTTGATAAGAATCCCGGGTGGACGGGATTGAACGCGACCGTCACCATCGCGAGCCACGCGAACACGGTTCCCCGCATCCGGCCCTTCGCGACTTCAAGTATTAGGAGGGCCACCGATACAGCCATGAAGTAGTAACCAAAAAGGTTCTCTTCAAAGACCAGTCGAAACGCGAGCGACGTTGCGACGAGCGATACCAATGGAACGGGTCTAAGCAAGCGCGGACCTAGTCGTCGAGACGCCCACCAAGCCAGTACCAACGATGCCACGATGGGTGCCACGCGCGAGAGTAGGAAAAGCGGTAGTCCACGGTAATCCGTCTCCCACAGCACCGTCCCGCCCGTCGACCGATTGATGACGCCGACACGACTCGAGCCCAACAGTATGGTCTTGATCGCACGACCGGACGTGGCGACGATGAGTGGGATGTCTATGATCGCCACGGCGGTAATCGCCCCCGCGACATATCGAATCCGATCGCGACCCGGCGCAATCACGAGAAACGGAACTCCGACAAGGAACGCGAACTGTTGTGCGCAGCACGCGAGACCCAACAAGACTCCCGCCCAAAACCACCGACTTCGAAGTGAACAAGCTACCCCCGCCAGAATTAACCCCATCGCCAAGAGGTCCTCGGGGTGGAAGAAGTAGGTAAGACACATCAGAACAGTTGGCGTGCACGCCACCAGAAGAAGCGCCATCGGCTCCCAGACCCGGCGACCACGACCTGACGCTCGCACCAGCGCAATGACTCCCGCCATCAGTATTGGCCACATCAGATAGCTCAAGCGGACCGTCGGAAGAATGGCCCCTGATTTCGCTGACCAGTGAAACATGGCCGCGAAGGCGTGGCCGCAGTTAGCACCAAATTGACTTTGAGAAGGAAACGCAACTTGGTGACCAATTCGAAGCAGTGCCGACACGCCACCAGTCAGCAGCGGATAGAGCGGAGCGGTGAGCGCAAAGGGATTCGCCAAATTATCGAAGTGATAAGTCGCTAGGTGCGGGTAGGCACACGCCAAACTGCCGTGAGCGATTGACCACGTCGAGTACACATTCTCGGAAGCGTCGCCTTCGGTAGGGCCTCCCAGAAGACCGACCAGTCCATAAAATATTACCGAAGCGCCCAACCAGCTCATGACGCACCAGAAAGAAGAGAGGGGGCGATTGAGCCACTGGCGTAGCCGGGGAGTAAAAACTGATACGGGTCCCGAGTTCGGCGTCTTCAAAGTTCAGCGTCGAAGCAAGTCGGAGTTCATAGCCACCAACTAATACTGGCAGGATTCCATCAGAAAATGAGCAATGCGACGCGGTTACCCTAGAACGACTAGACACATTCATCGGGCATCGACCGAACCCGCTCTCTCAGGCGATTTCAGCCAGTGAGCACTAGTGAATGTTCGCAGACCATGAAACGATCTCCGGTCCAGCAAAGACCGCGAGTCCCGCGCCGAGGGCGAGAAACACACCGTAAGGAATCGGCTGGTCTCGGGTCATCTTCTTCATCCCAATAAGTGCCACCCCGACGATCGCGCCGATGAGATTGGCTGCGAAGAAGCCGAGCACGACGTAACGCCATCCGAACCATCCGAGCCCAAGGCCGAGAACGAGAGCGAGTCGGACGTCTCCGAATCCGAGGATGCGCGGACTCGCGAAGTTCATAAGAAAAAAGAGGACGAACCAGGCGGCTGAGCAGATCGCCGCCACGAGCAGGTTATGCCAGTCTCCAGTCACGGCGGCCGCGAGTACTAGTAGTCCGGCCAACATTGCGAGTGTCAGATAGACAATCTTCTTCGGCAGAACCAGGAGCTCGAGATCGATGCAGGCGAGCGCGAGGAGCCCCGCGAGCAGGACGAGGAACGCCGGAAGATCCCAATTGAAACCGAGCCGGGCGGCGGCCCCGGCGAAGAGCGCGCCTCCCGCCAATTCAACGAAGAGATACCGGGGCGAAATCGGAGAGTGGCAGTCTCGACAGCGGCCCCTGAGGAGCAACCACGACAAAACCGGAATATTGTCGCGATCCTTGATGGGGGCGCCACACGAAGGGCATTTCGACCGCGGCGAGACCACGGACTCGTTTCGAGGCACCCGGTAAATCACCACGTTTAAGAATGATCCAACGGCCAGTCCAAAGAGGGCGCAAATGCCAATAAGTACACCTAACATTCAGTGCTTCTCCCTTCAGATTCAAGGTGATCGAGTTTGGTCAGATGAAGATTTCTCATCCTATGAAGACGGGGACAAAAGTCGAGATCATGGCCACGGCGGCTTTTCGAAACTGATTCAACGAATCGGTTGTCCGCCATCCTTCTCGTCACATCTGAACGCGATGCTCCCTTAATTATGCACCGTATCCAATTATAGTTTGGGGAGCATCGGTGTAGCTCCGAATTGCTTACAGTACAAGTTCGTAGAGTCGAGAGGACCCCAGTGGGAAACGTCGTAGGTCACCGGTACAGATACGGCGCGAGTTTCATCGATCAAGAGTCGGGCGTGCGATTTGAGGGTCATCACCCAATGGAGCGACCCGATCTCTGGCAGGTCTACTTGGACGGAGCCGAAGGCATTTACCGCAGCCGCGGCTTCGAAGAGGCGCTACGGCGACGGGACTTCGAAGACGGAAACGGAGTTCCCCTCTTCTTCCTCGGTTTCGCGCCCAATGGTGAAGCGGTCGCCGGCGTACGATTTCACGGCCCGTTGGAGGGCAGCCACCAAGCGTTTCTGATTGAAGAGATGGCCGAGTCCTCAGAAATCGACGAGATCGCGAGCGTCATTGACAAAGAAGTGCGTTTAGGCGCCATCGAGAGCAAGGGCGCCTGGTCCAAGGGAGAGGCCGTCAACGGCGTGCACCTGGCGATGACTTTATCGAGGTGTTTCATACACGCCATGAACTGGCTGAGTGCCGAGTTCGCCATCGCGGCGGTATCGGATCGTTTACTGCCGCTGGCCGAATTCATCGGCGCCAAGATGGTGGGGACCCAATCGGTGCCGTTTCCCGACGACCGGTACCAAACCGTCGCCGTCTGTTTTCGCCGAACATTGAGCTACGAGTTAAGTTCGCCGGAGAATCAACTGGCCCTGCGCCTCGAGGGCGAACAACTTTCGCGGGGCCCCATTTCGATCGGCGCGGGCGTGCTCGGGGACGAGTCCACGAGTACCCAGTCGAGACGACCGCTGGTGCTGGACGTCACCGAGCGCGCTCAGCGCGAAGTGTTGCGGGTCTTGCGCGCCGATCCTGCCCTGCAGATTGTCGACCGATTCGAAGGACAGCGTGAACAGCTCTCGCAGATAAAGCCGTTGCCCTCGCACAAACTCTTCGACGAAGGGCAGCGTTGGGTCTACTACCCGTGGCGTCGAGCGGTGGTCCGGCTGCTCGGGCCTCGCGCGTTTTCCGCGGTGCGACTCGATCGCAACCACAACAAGGTAACCCGAGACGAACAAGCTCGCCTGCGCACGCTGTCCGTGGGCGTCGTGGGGGTCAGCGCGGGCCACTCGATCGCGCACATTCTCGCGATGGAGGGATTGGCGGGCGAGATTCGATTGGCCGACTTCGACACCCTTGAGTTATCAAATCTGAACCGCATACCCGCGAGCGTGCTCGACTTCGGTGTCAATAAGGCCATCGTGGCGGCGCGAAGAATCGCCGAGATCGACCCGTACCTGCGCGTCGTCGTACTGACCGAAGGCGTCCACGCCGACAATCTCGACGCCTTCCTCGACGGCCTCGACCTAGTCATCGAAGAGTGCGATTCGCTCGACATGAAGTTCCTGGTCCGCGAGGCCGCTCGGGCGCGAGGTATCCCGGTGATCATGGAGACGAGTGACCGGGGTGTTCTGGACGTCGAGCGCTACGACCTAGAGCCCGACCGGCCGATATTCCACGGACTCTTGGGCGACGTGGACTCGTCGAAACTGGCCGATCTGTCGCTGGCGGAGAAAGGTCCGTTCGTCTTGCGAATGCTCGGCGCCAGTGAGATCTCGTCTCGTGGGGCCGCGACGGTCTTCGAACTCGGTCAGACCGTCACCGGTTGGCCGCAGCTCGCGAGCGAAGTCACCCTTGGCGCCGTCACGACCGCCGCCGCCGTTCGCCGCTTCGGCCTCGAAGGGGATCTACCGTCGGGACGAATTCGCTTTGACGTCGAGGAGATTCTCTCTGGTCTTTCGCCCGTGGAAGTCTCGATCACGGGCATCGTCGACGCCGCTCGACAGGCGGCGCTTCGCACCCCGCCGCCCGAAGACCCGCCGTTAGTGAGTGCTGATCCCATCGAGCTCATCGTCGACGCCGCTCGACGCGCTCCCTCGGGCGGCAACGTTCAGCCGTGGCGCTTCGAAGCCAGCGATGACGAGGTTCGCTTCTACGTCGTGCCCGAGCGCAGCACGAACTCAATGGACGTTCGCTTGCGGGGGAGTTACGTGGCGCTCGGCGCCTCGCTCTTCAACGCTCTGGTCACCGCGGCGTCAATGAAGAGACTCGGGCAGGTGAAGCTCTTTCCCGAAGGAACGAACTCTCACCACGTCGCCACGATGTCACTCGGCTCACAGATGGACGCGGGCATGGCCCGGCTGCAGCCCTTCATTCAATCACGCTCGGTGAACCGTCGTCTGGGAAGTCCGACACCCATCGACGAGGCGACCGTGGCCATGTTGAGTCGAGGAGTGGAACGCGAAGGTGCTCGACTGCGTTTCGTGACCGGACGCGACCAGATAGAAGAGTGCGCCACCCTCCTCGCCGAGTCTGATCGACTGCGTTTTCTCATCCCGACGGTCCACCACGACATGCTCGGTGAACTGCGCTGGCCCGGACGTGACTCCCTCGAAGAGGGTATGGACGTACGAACGTTGGAAATGGATTCCGCCAGTCTCGGCGCTCTGCAGCTTCTGGGTCGCTCGGACGTCATGGAGCACCTCGTTGACTGGCGCGGGGGTGAGGCGCTCGGTCTGCGTACCAGAGCCATGGTGAGTTCGAGTTCGGGCATCGCCGTGATCACGGTGCCGCGCGCCGATCCGACGTGGTACGTGCGTGGAGGAGCGGCCATCGAGCGCTTCTGGCTGAGCGCCGAACTGCGGGGTCTCGCGGTACAGCCGGTGTCGCCACTCTTTCTTTACGCCACGGACGAAAAGGACTTGTTGCGACTCGGCGGCGAGCGCCACCTGGACGAACTGTACGAACTCTCCAGTCGCTTTAGCAAGGTCTGGGACCTGGACGACGGCGAGACCATGGCGATGGTAATGCGGGTTATTCACGCCGCCCCTCCCACGGTGCGAAGTGTGCGCCGACCCCTCAGTCACGTCCTATCGCGAGATCTGGCGCCGGTAGGGTCGAACGGACCCATAAATACCAATCATTTGTGAGGTTTCGCGACGAGCGGACCGTAGCACGCCCTAAACGTCACAGATTCGTTGCAAACGAAGTTCTTTCGGTTGCGAATAGGTAGTGATATTCTCATATTTCAGGCTATTTACAGGTGAAGGCGGTCGTCCGTGGGAGATCTCACGCATGCAGACGCTTGGAAAGTCGGTGATGAGGCTCGCCTCGTCGTCGAGACGCTTCGTCACGTCACGCCGCGAGCTGAAATTGTTGCCGTCATTACCAACTCTGACCGGCCAATTCCTGGCTTCGACGTCGATCCACTCGTTGGTCCTAAGGCCAAAGAGGCCTTTGACCTGATCCGCGAACGCGTCCAGGGTCAACTCATCGGCAAAGAGCCACTGGGGTCGTTTTCGTGGACGATTTTAGATACTGAATGGGGTGTACTCGTTGAGCCAATCGAACTCCTCAACGGCAGCATCGTCGGCGCCCTCATCGTCGCGCGCCACGGCCGAGTGTGGTCTCAGCGAGAGGTCTCCACCGCGCGAGCCTTCGGCGGGCTGTTCGGAAAAGTGGCCACGCAGACGACGCGAGAAGGTGCCCTTCTTCATCAGCGGCGATTGGACGAACTCGTGAGCCAAGTGGCGGAGCGACTCATGTCCACCACGGCCGAGACTCGCACCGAAGTTCTCGGCTGGACCACCCGCGTACTGGCGGAGTTTCTCAACTCCGACGTGGCGTTCCTTCGGCGCAACGACCACGTGCGAGGTCTCAGCATCCTCGAAGCGGAGTGGCCGATTCGCGACGACTTCACCGGGCCCGATCCACTGGGCGAAGTGCGATTCGACGCCGACCCGATCTTCATGGCCACGAAGGACCTCCGCGAACCGTACCTACCCGGCGTCCAGGACGCCACCGAAGAGTTCTTGGATCGTGTCGAAAAGGGATCGGGCGAAACCCTGTTTGCCGGGGCCGCCGTGCCCTTACTACTCGGCGATTCCACCTGGGGAGTCCTTGGCTTTATCCACTTCGAACTGCGAAAGTGGGTGCCCGCGGAGATCAACGCCCTGCAGGCCGTGGCGTCAATGCTGGTGCAGTTGCAGGCCCGAATCGACGCGGAAGAGCGCACGGGGTACATCGCGCACCACGACGACCTCACCGACCTGCCGAATCGACGAGCACTGCTGCGTGAGTTGAAGATTCGTCGAGACGCGAACCGCGACACCGCCGTCATGATCATTGACCTGGACCGGTTCAAGGTCTTGAACGACTTCCTAGGTCACGCCAACGGTGACCGACTGCTCATCACGATCGCCGATCGAATTCGCACCAGTATTCGCGTCAACGACTACTGCGCTCGACTCGGGGGCGACGAGTTCGTGGTCCTGCTCGACGAGGCCCACAGCGCCATGGAGGTGCTCGCCAGCGCCTATCGCCTCCTCGAACTGGTGGCCGCCCCGGTGGACCTCGGTGGTCAGCAGTTCAGCCACACCGCGAGTATCGGAATCGCCATCGCGGCGGCCCGCTCCGATCAGAGCGATTCGGACGTGCTCGCCTGTGCCGATGGTGCCATGTACGTCGCCAAGGCTCGTGGACGCAACAAGGCGGTGCTGCACGACGAGGACATGCGCGCTACGCTCGACGAACGTTCTCGAATGGAAATCATGCTTCGCGACGCGCTCGATCAGGGCGAACTGCGCTTGCACTACCAGCCCGAGGTGGACATCCGCAGCGGTGAACTGCTCTCCGTCGAAGCGCTCGTACGCTGGCAACATCCGACGCGCGGTCTCATGAACGCGGCGGAGTTCATCACCGTGGCCGAAGAGACCGGACTCGTTCTCATCATTGGACGGTGGGTCTTCGCCGAGGCGTGCCGCCAACTGGCGGCTTGGCGCAAAGAGTTCCCCAATCTCGAACTCATTGTCCGAGTCAACATGTCACCGGCCGAGTTCGCGGCGACGGACCTCGTGGAGTTTGTGGAGAACTGCCTACACGTCAACGACATCCCGGGCGATCGGCTCTGCATTGAGATCACCGAGTACGCCGTGGTGGAAGAGCCGGAGAAGACAGCGAACATCTTGCGCGGGTTCCGCGAAATGGGCGTCGAGATCGCCATCGACGACTTTGGTACGGGATTCGCGTCGATGACCGAGCTGAAGCACTTGCCGGTGGACCTCTTGAAGCTGGACATGAGCTTTGTCGAAGGCATCACCAGCGACGCCTACGACCGCGCCATTGTCGAGTCGATTATTCGCCTGGGCGGCGCGCTCAACCTGGGCGTCACCGCGGAGGGCATCGAACACAGTGCCATCATCGACGAGCTCCTCGTCCTCGGGTGCCACCGGGGCCAGGGATATCTCATCTCTCGCCCGGTCGAAGCCGGCGCTCTGAAACCAATGCTCACCGCGGGGCGGGTGCCCCTCTCGTTGCTGCACCCCACCGACGAAACGGCGCTCGGATTGGCGAGCACGAAGTCGTGAGCCCATTCATGGAAAGAGCGTCGGACGAACCCGAAAGCGCCAGTCAACCTTATGAGCCCTGGCTCTTTCAAACGATGCTCGACGAGCTCTCGGTCAGCGAGTTAGGCATTGGCTTTATCTACTCGGTGCTCGACCTCTTAGTCGAGCGCTACGCGCTCAGTGACGCCGTCGTTATTCTCGTGCACGAATCCTTTGGCGCGCAGATGTTTCGCGCCGGCGGCGCCGGCGTCAGCGTCGAGATGGCGTCGCGGCTCGGGACGGCTCCGGGCGTGTACTGCGAACCCGATATCGTGCCCCTCGTTGAACGCGACGCCATGCGTACCGCGTGTCAACTCGCGCTCTCCTTGCACCTGGCCCGCTTTAGCGCAGCCCACGACCCGCTGACCAATATTGCCAATCGGCGAACCTTCGACAGTGCGCTGCAGGCCGCCACCGTGCGCAGCGCGCGCTACGGCTGGGCGTTCACGCTGGTCCTCGCGGACCTCGACGGATTTAAGGCGGTGAACGACACCCTGGGTCACGCCTTCGGTGACGATCTTCTACGCCAGTTCGGCCTCGCGATGCGCCGCTCAGTGCGTAGTGGTGACCTCGCCGCTCGCATTGGCGGCGACGAGTTCGCGGTCATTCTCTCGAACGCCGACGGGCACGATTCTTCCGGTTTTACCGACCGGCTCCGCAGCCACTTGGGCTCCGCGCGCGAACATGTAGGCTTCACCATTGGCACCGCGTCATCGCCTCGCGACTCAACTGACCCCGCCGAGTTATTCCGTATCGCCGACGCCCGACTCTACGAGAAGAAGGGTTTGAATCACCGATGATGTCTCCAACTGAAGAAGATTTCGAACTCGAACTTCGATCCCTGTCGGGCGTTTTGAACGTCGATATTCGTCACCGCGACAACGGTGACGTGGACGCGGTGACCCTCGTCGTGACGGGCCAAGACCCCAGTGCCGTTCGCGTCATGGCGACCCAGATCGTCAACCTGTACTACACCGAGGCCACCGTCATCGTCGAAGACGCGAGCAAGGCCATTTCGCCCCGAGAGATTCAAGCCGTGCGCGTGGCTCTGGTTCGCACCGACTTCAACCCGGAGAACGGGTCGTGCGAGGTCGAGCTTTCCTACTCCGGACGAATGGGCGTTGGTCGGGCCGGCAGCGGCCAGCTCTTCGGAGGCGCCGAGGCCACCCTCGCCGCGCTGCGTGAACTCGGGTACAACATTCCCTTCTATCTCTTGACCGTGATGAGCGTCGCCACCGTCCGAGGCTGGCCGGTCATCGTCACGCTTCGCCCGTTCTCTGAAGGCGCGGACATGTTCGGCGTCGCCAAGTCCGACGACGACGTCGCCGCGGCCGCCATGGCCACCCTTGACGCGTTGAACCGATTCCTCACCAAAGCTCCGAGTTTCCAATAGTCAGATTTCCCGTGTCGGCTCGACGTTGGTACCGGCCCTAATCCGGTACCCGACTCGCCGGCACTTCGCCGGGTGGCGCTCTCTTCGCCTCTAAAAACTGTCGTCCTGGAGTGATGAGCGAGCGAAACTGGGGCAATAGTGAGCGAGAAATCGCAATTCTTGACCAACATCGTCCAAATTCCATGACCGGTCTTCCTAAGATGGACTCTATGCAGACTCTTACTCGTCGTGCAACGTTCACGAGTCCCCGCCACTTCGACTCGTGCGCCGTAAACTCGCCGGGACCACAGGAGTCCCAACGCGATCAGACTGGTCAAAAGTGACGAAGATTCTCGTCGTTGACGACGATAACGAGATCACCAAGCTGCTCGACACGTTCCTCTCGGGCGAGGGATACGACGTGGCCGTCTCGTCGAATGGGGCCGGCGCTCTCAGTGCGGCCTCTTCCTTAGATCCCGATCTGGTCATTTTGGACATTGTCCTTGGCAATGAAGATGGTCGCGAGGTGCTACGCGAGCTGCGCCTGATCAGCGACGTGCCCACCATCTTTTTGACGGGACGGGGTCTCGAGACTGAACGAATCGCCGGGCTCAAGTTGGGAGCCGACGACTACATCGTGAAGCCTTTCTCCCTCGGCGAGGTCTCCGCACGAATCGAGTCAGTCCTACGTCGTTCGGGCATCAACACGTTGCAGCATCAAATCGACGCGCCCAACATCGTCTTCGGTGATCTCCAGATCAACGACAGCACACACGAAGTGAGGCTCGCCGGAGAGCTACTGGATCTCACCTCCAAGGAGTTCGCTCTCCTCAGTTTCATGGCGTCGTCTCCGCGCCAGGTGTACTCGCGCCCTCAGCTACTAGAGCACGTGTGGTCGTCGTCGAGCGAGTGGCAAAATGAGGCCACGGTGACCGAACACATCCGCCGATTGCGCGCCAAAATCGAGATCGACGCCGATCACCCTCTCTGGATAAAGACCGTGCGGGGCGTGGGATATCGTTTCGAACCCCAGGCAATGAACCAAACCGTGAACCAAGCCGTGAACCAAGCGTAGAGTTTCACCCAACGAGCAGTCCCGTTGCGACCGCTCGTTCACCAGAGCGATCTCGAGGGCGCGTCGTCACGCGACCAAGTGACGTCGACGATTCATTGGAGGTTCCTAACGACGAGAAAGCAGGTCGTGAACTTGGTCGATGAGGGCGCTCGGGCGAAAGGGTTTAGCGAGAAACGCACTCGTTCCGGGTAGTAAGCCGTTCAACACCGTCGATTCGGCGGTCCCCGACGTCAGCAAAATCCTCAGAGCCGGATTCGTTCGCTGTAGCCAGGCGGCCAGCTCAGGTCCCGAGAGTTCTGACATCTCCACGTCACTCACGAGAAGGTCGATCGTGCCGTCGAACCCTTCAACAACTTCCATCGCCTGTTCACCCGTTTCTACGGCCAGTACGTCGTAACCGTTTCGACTGAGGACCTGGACCATGAGCCGGCGCAAGCCCCCGTCGTCTTCAGCCACCAACACCGTCGCGGATCCACGAGGTCGCTCACCCTCGGGTGCCGAGGGCTCGTCGACGACGACCTCGTGATTGGTGGGAAAAAGTATCTCGAACGTGGTTCCGACGCCGAGTTCACTCTGACAAGAGATAGCCCCGCCGCTGCCTTCGACGAGCCGACGAGCCGCCGCGAGTCCCAGACCCGTTCCCTTAAAGGGACCCTTCGTCGTGAAGAAGGGATCGAAGCAGTGTTGACGGGTCTCTTCGTCCATCCCCGCCCCCGTGTCGGCGACGCTGATAGCGACGTAGTCGCCTTCGGCGAGGTTCAACTCGTCGGCCCGTGCGCGGTCGATCGTCGTGTCGTCGACGGTGACCAGTAGCTGGCCCCCCGAGGGCATGGCGTCTCGGGCGTTGATGGCGAGGTTGAGCATCATCTGCTCAAATTGACCGGCGTCCACTCGGATGGTGCCGGCGTTGGAGTTGAGCGACCACTGTGATTCAATGTCCACGCCCACGATACGTTCGAAAACTTCGGCGTTCGACTGCAGAGCCGCGATGGGATCGAGCACGACGGGTTCGAGCGAGTGCGTTCGACCGATGGTTTGCAGTTGGGCCGTCAGCATCGACGCCCGTGAAGCCGTCGCCTGAATATCCTTGACCATCTCGAGCAAGCGAACATCAGAGTCCAGGTCCTTCGCGAGGATTTCGGCGTAGCCGGAGATCAACGTCAACAGATTGTTGAAGTCGTGGGCCACGTTGCTCGCCACCCGTCCACGTATCTCCATCTGTTGGGCGTGGTGCACTTCCGCTTTTAGTTGTCGGTGGTCGGTCACGTCATCGACCAGCATCAAGATGCTCGTCGCCTGGTCATCGGGCGACGGCAGAAGAGCCGCCGACGCCGTGAGGTCGCGGCGCCTTCCCTTGATCTCAACGTCGATCAGGTCGCGCCCACTCGACCCCGCACCGTCACGAACCTCTGACCACAGGGCCGCGAGTTCGCCGGAGGCCGCGTCGGGGAAGCGGGGCTCGTGCCCGGAAGCCGCCTCGAACTGGGACCAGGCGAATATCTTGCTCGCGGCGCGATTCCACCATCGGACCCGCCCTTCGAGGTCGACCTCCACGATGCCCGCGGGCGCCGTGTCCACAAGAATTCGCAGTCGAGTTTCACTGCTTTGAATCTCTCGACTGAGTTCCGTGGCGCTGAGGGCCGTGGCGGCCATTTGGGCGATCAACGTCAGGACTTCTCTATCTTCATCGAGGAACTCGCCGCCGTCTCTTCGAACAGCCAAAACACCAAGCGCCTGGTCTCGTCGCTCGAGCACCGGGGCGACGAGCCAATCACCTTCGATCCACGGCACGAAGGTGCCCCGAGAACCTGGCACGTCGCCCACGGCCGCGAACTCGTCCGGGCCGACGCAGATCGCTAGCCGGCCACGTGGGGCCACTCCTCGAAGCGGCGCCATCGACCCTGACTCGAGTGAAAGTACGGCCAGGTCGGCGTCAAAGACTCGCCGCGTGCTGCCCGCCAAGTTCTTCAAGATGTCGTGCTCGTCGCGCATGCTCGCCACGGTGATCGACGTCGCGATGAGTTGGTGAAGCTGGCTCGCGATCCGCTGGGTACTGCGAACGGAGTCCCGGGTGTCTTGATCGACGAAAGAAGCGTCGCCCTCTTTGGCGCTGCTTTTCTTTCGACTCTTGACCTTCTCACGTTCCCGGGCCACGTCGGTCACTCTCCTGGACGGTGCGTCACGCGGGCTTAGAGGGGCTTTCCAGAGAAAATTGCGAAATCTTCGAGGTAACGGTCGATCTCTTCGGCCTCGTGGGGCTTCGAGAAGAGGAATCCCTGTCCGACGTGCACGTTTTCGTGTTGTAGGCGCTGACGTTGCTCGGAGTCCTCGATCCCCGACGCGATGACTTGCAGATGGCGTTTTTCGCTGCGCTTCACCAATCCGTGAACGAGCGACGCCGCCTCGGAAGAGGTCGAAAGCCCGGCGATGAACTCCCGGTCGAGTTTCACGATATCAATGGGAAACTGCTCGAGCTCGTCCATGGCCGACGTTCCCGGTTCGAAGTCGTCGACCGCGAATCGTACGCCGAGGGTCTTTAGTTGTTCGAGGCGAGCCGCGGCCACCTCTCGGTCGCCCAGGAGCGTCTCCTGGGCAAACTCCAAGACCAGGAGCGAGGGATCAAACCGGCTGGACGAGAGCGCGTCCGCCACGTCTTGAAAGAACTGCGTCAAGTCGAACTGTCGCTTTGACACGTTCACCGAGACGTTGAACCGGTAACCCCTGTCGTGCCAAGCCGCACCCTGGGCGCAGGCGGTGTTGAGAGCCCAGCGTCCCACGGGCACAATCTGACCACTCGCCTCGAGCTCGTCAATGAAGCTGTCGGGACTAAGGTCGCCGAGAATCGGGTGTCGCCAGCGAATGAGGGCTTCGACGCCCGCGAAGGCGTTGGTCTGTAGGTCAATCGTCGGTTGGTACACCAGGAAAAACTGTTCGTGCTCGATCGCCTCGGCCAGTTCGAGCGCCAGGTCGCGGGAAGCCTTCTCGGCGTCCGCATCAGCCGGTTCTCTTTCCATGACGTACCGCTTCCTTAAAGCCCTCAACAGTTAAGCGAGAACCGCATCCGTTTCACACACCTCGGAGGTGACGCTACCAGTTCGATGTCAATTCTAGAGTGCGGCGTTCCCCGTTCAGGCTCAACGGACGCGACCATGAAGGTTCCTCGTCGAAGCGACGGCGTTGCGCCAACGTTGCTCACGAACGTGGTGTAAACCGCTAATCGGGGCCCAGAACACTCGACCGGCCACGAGCTCGCGATATCGCCCCTCGCGGGCTGGACCTGTTCGTTAGTGGCCGCTCTCACGCCCACCACGAAGATTTACCGACCCGGACGTTGGCAGTTTCTTCATAAACCAAACCCGTGTTACATTCCTCGGGTGATCAATCTGACCATGGTCATTGAGAACGAGACCCGTTATGAGGACAACTCCCCGGGCAACGTGAGCCTCTTCTCGTGAGGGTTCTCGTCACCGGGGCCGCCGGCTTTATTGGCTCAACGACTGCTGAACTCTTGTTGACGGAGGGTCACGAGGTGGTGGCGCTCGATAGTCTCATCACGGGCCGGGTGGAGAACGTGCCGGTCAAAGCCACGTTCGTCGAGGGCGACTGCGGCGACGGGGAACTCGTTCGCTCGCTGGGATCATTTGACGCCTGCGTCCACTTTGCCGCCCGGATCGAACCCGGTGAGTCGATGAAGTACCCCGAGGTGTTCTTCGCCAACAACGTGGCCTCCACTTTTCGACTGCTCGAAGCGTTAGTGGAGTCCGGAGTCGAGCGATTCGTCTTTTCGTCATCCTGCGCGGTGTACGGAGATCAGGTCGAGATGCCCATCGATGAAGGTCGATCGATTCAGCCCCATAGTCCCTACGGACAGTCCAAGCGGATGGTGGAAGAAGGGCTGCACTGGCTTGTGGCGTGCGGACGCTTGCGTGCTGCGGTGTTGCGTTACTTCAATGCCGCGGGGGGGACGATTGCGCACCCCGAACGCCATCGGCCAGAGATTCACCTCATTCCCAAAGCGTTGGACGTTGCCGCTGGTCATCGAAGCCATCTCGACATCTACGGCGACGACTATCCGACACCCGACGGAACGTGTATTCGTGACTACATCCACGTGAGCGACCTCGCTCAAGCCCACGTGCTGGCAATCTCCGCCCTCGACGTTCACTCCGAGCTCATCCTCAATCTCGGTTCTGGCGTCGGCTACTCGAATCGCCAGGTCGTCGAAACCGTGCAACGAGTTACCGGTGTCGACTTCGACGTTCGCTTTACCGAGCGCCGTCCCGGAGATCCAGCGGCGGCGATCGCGAGCAACGAGCGCGCTCGCGAACTCCTGGGTTGGCAACTTGAGCGCTCGGACCTCGAAGTCATCGTGAGCGACGCTTGGGCCGCCCATAAGATTGATCCGAGCTGATCCTGCCTCGCGCGCGGCATTCTCGCGCGGTGTTCAGCTACACCAGTAGTTGACCGTCCGGGGCAGAGCTGGCGTGCTCGCTGAAGCCGTACGAGCCAAAGGGCGTGGAGGCCAGCCGTGACGTATCCCACGACGGCGCGGGCGAGAAGGCTGCGATCGCGAGGACGTACGCGGCTAGGCCGAGGGAGAGCACGCGATCCTGACCGTGGCGAGAGGCCGTCGGGGTGGGGTCGGCGTCACTTTTCCCAGGTGACTGAGCTACGGCGAAGGGGTACCAACGGAGGCTTTCGTAGGCCGGGATTTTTTGAGGATTCCTTGGGACGCTCCGCCCTAGTATCGCCTTTGAGATATCGCCCAACGCAGATCCTAAGTTGAGCGTGCGGAGGAGAGGTGAACGCATGAGCGCGGCGACAATTGGAAGCGCCCTGGTGGAGAAACGCCGCGTGCTCGGGCTCGCGAAGAGACAGGCCGCCGACAAGATTGGCATGAGCCGTACAACGTACAGTTCCTACGAGCGGGACGCCCAGCGCCCGTCCGTCGACGTCTTTCCCGCTCTCGCGGGGTTCTTGGACATTTCCATCGAGGAGCTCCTGGCCCTCTACGGCGCGACCTGCGTGGCCGCCGTACGTTCCTCGTTGGAGCGTGTCATGTCGAATCCTCAAGACGGAAAAGAAAAGACGGAGAGCTCCGAGGAATTGCCATCGGCGATCGAAGTCCCTGATCGGGGGGAGTCAAGAACGCCCAACGAGAGGCTCACGATACCTCGAGAAGGATTCGAGTCGATATCGACCGTCGTAACGCCGGAAGCGGCGGAGGTGGCGGAGTCGGAGGAATCTCAAGAGTCGGAGGAAGCCCAAGAAGAACAGACGGGTCCGTCGGGACGAGAAGCCCATGCGGAAGAGCCAGCGAATGTCGGATCGGTCGTCTTTGAGCTTTCTCCCTTCGCTCTGAAGACACCAAAATCTGAGAGCCGTGAGAAGAGCTCTGGCCACAAGAAGAAGAAAAAGAAGAAGCAGAAGAAGAACTAGACAGACGAGCGACCCGCGTCATTTTCTCCGCGAGAGGCAACGTCTGTTGAAGTGCGCGTCGAAAGCGCGAGAGCGTGCCTACGGTCCGAAAACCGGTGCATAGCCGTAGCTCGCCATAAATACTTGGGGCCCCTTGATTGGTGCGACGCGACTTGGGCGGATGGAACTCGCCGCATGATTCACGTTCGGACTCACGCTCTCGCTAAGGATTCTGCGAGGTCGTCCCGTGCCGGTGCGACGACATGATTGACAGATTGTTATTAAGTTGCGCTCAAAGTGCCTGAAGGGATATCGACGCGGAACGTCAGCCTGCTGTTCGCGTCGCTGCTTGGTGTGGAGTCGTGACGAAAGCGGTCCCTTCGACGTTGGCGGCCGCTGATCTCAATGAAATACTTAGGGCGAAGAACATCCAACTGAGTAAGCACCTGACATGGCGGTTGCGTCGTACCTCGAAGAGAGATTCACGGCCCTTGGCGTCATACCTCCATCGTGTTGTCGATCTACCCCCAGCCCAACTGCGACGCGATGAAGAAGGAACTCTCCCGAAAGGACGTGTACTTGCAACTCCTCTGGCTCGAATACCGAAGACTTCACTTCGATGGTGACGGCTACAGCCAGTTCTGTCAGCTATGAACGCGGTCGTCGTACAAATTGGTGCGCATGAACGAGTGCTTCGCACTCACGAACCGTCAACTGCAGTTCGGGCAGGGTCCGACTGCGGCGCGGCGCCAGTAAATGTCTCAATGACGTGCCGATCGAGGATGGCGACAGCGCGACCCCTGCCGAGGGTACTGAGAATGGCGTGATCCATTCCGGGGACTATCTCGACGTGACGGTGTTTCGACGAAACTAGTCGACGACGCACGACCGCGCCGAGGACCGGAACCCGTCGATAGGGCGAAAGATCCTCCGGGCTTAGCAATAAAAGCATCTCCGAATGGCTTTTGACCAGCGCCGAACTTGCTTTTGGCGGGTAAGCCGACGAGCGCACCAACCACGAAATCTTTCGAATCATCTTGTGAACCCACCGATGACGTTTGAGCAGGTTCTCGACACGTCGCACAACCGATTGAATAGATTCTCGATCGGACTTCTTCAGGCGGTCTACGTTTCGAAAGACACCGACGCCCACTTGAGGGTTGATTGCACACACGCCGCGGGTCTTAAGTTCCGACGCCACTTCAAGGGCCAACTGCCCTCCAGAACAGTATCCGACCAACACCGAGTCGGCCGGATTCGCTGGATTGAGGGCTCGCACGGCGTCGCCAATCTCCTGAGACCGAGTCTTGTCGAACACGGGCCGATCGGGTTGACTTGGTAACCAGGGGCTCTCGCCCAGTTCACTCAAGTCGAATCGAACGCAGCGTAAGCCCGAGCCCGCCCATCGCCGCGAGAGTTCAACCCATAGTCGTGCCGGTCCGATGTGATCCTCGTTCACGCCATTGACCATCACAATTAATGGACCCTGCGCGTCATCCACGGGTTCGCTCACGACACCGAACATTTTGCGAGGTCCTATCTCCACCACACTCTCTCGCACCGGGAACGTGTTTGATCCCTTCATCACCACGGCGTCGCGCGAACGTGGCGGATTCGAAAACGACGCCAGGAGTGATGTAGGGGCCGTCAGCCACGTACGAATCTGCGAAATGGTGGATGCTGGCTGCACCGAGGAAGGTAGCTGCGTCTCCAACAGGGGTCCCTGTTCTGTGGTCGAAGCCCAATCGACGTGCTCGGAATCCCACCGCGCTCGGAACTTGCTCGAAACAGTTCGATCTTCGCGAACCACCACAAGCACTCGCTCGGCCAATGGTCGAGGCGTGGACTCAATCAGACTGAACTGATTCAATCGACTCGCGGCTTCATCACTCAAGGCGTACTCCAACATCTTGGTCGATTCGCCCAACTCAGTCGCGATGACGTCTTGCCGTAGCGCTCCGAGAGCACTCAGTTCTCGCACGTAGGCGCGCCCTGATTCGCAGGGATCCCACATCGCGAACGACGAAAGTCCCAAGTCGTACGCTGAGGCGGCCGTCCCAACGATCGTCGCGCCCATTCGCATGCCAACCGCCGAGACCGAGGTGCTTCCGAGCGAACGCAAAAGTGCAACACCTTGATCGACTCCCTCGACCCACGCACGATCGAGCTCGTCATCATCCACTGACCCACTCGAGTCGCCTGTACCAAAGTGGTCAAAACGGAGCGATACGTATCCGTCGATGGCCAAAAAGATGGCGAGACTTCGAAGCGCGCGTCGAGCGAGTCGCGACTCTTGACCTATAGGTGCCGACAACAGAACGCCACCCATGGACGTTTCGCCGACGGGGGTCGTCAACCGACCGAAGAGTGGTCGATCAGTGGAGCCAAACCAGAGACTCTCCTCGTGAACCTGCTCCGCACCTGCCAACATCGTCATCAGGATTCTAAAGGGGTGATTTTGTTGGGCGAGGACAGCCGGTTTTTCATTTGGTCAGGCCACGACTCTTCGAACGGGTTCAAAGACAAGTGGGCCACAGCGTCGCACGCTTTGGTGAGTTGACTCATGGTCATCGTGCCGCAACGGCGTCACGCGACGCCGCGCCCTCGCGAAGCAGAGGAACCAGACGCTCGCCGAATTCGATCGCGTCGGCCAGTGGGTCGAAACCCTTGAGCAGCAGCGTGGTGATGCCGATGTCGTAGTAACGCAGCATGGCTTCTGCGACCTGCTCGTGCGTACCCACGAGCGCGGTTGAGTTCCCTGCAGCGCCGGTGAGATTGGCCACCTTCATCCAAAGTCGCTCGTCATAAATATCTTGGTCGGCGGACATTTGAATAAGCCGCTTGCGGCCAACGGACGTCGTACCATTCGTCTTACGATCGACGGAGAAGGTGGCGTTACGCTTGCCGCCGAGCCCCTGGTACGTGTCTTGGTGGCCCTTCATGCGTTCCTTCGCCATTTCGATCCGTGCCGCAGTCTCCGCAGCGATCCACTCCGCTTTTCCCCACGCCTCCTCTTCAGTATCGGCGATGATTGGTCGAAGCGAGAGGCTGTAGCGCAGGGTACGGCCGACTTTCGCCGCGGCGTTGCTGATGGTCTCCATTCGAGCCGCCACCTGGTCTCGTGGCTCGCCCCAAAATGCGTAGACATCAGCTTCGGCGGCGCCGACGTCGATGGCGGGCGCCGATGCTCCAGCGAAGTAGAAGGGAATGCCCCCTGGAGAGACCGGCTTCACCGAGCTAAACGCACTCTCGTAGCGGTAGAACTCTCCCTCGAAGTCAAAGGGCGTCTCCTCGCGCCAGAGTCGGCGCGCGATCGCCATCATTTCGCGGGTGCGCCGATAGCGGGTGTCGTGGGGGACGAAGTCGCCCTCTCGTCGCTGATCCGCCTCATCACCGCCGGTGATGAAGTGGATGGCGATCCTCCCACCCCCCGTGAGGTGATCGAGAGTGGCCGCCATTCGAGCGAGTACGACGGGCTGGATGAAACCAGGTCGTTGGGCCACCAGCACTTTCAGTTTCTTCGTGCGGTTCAACACGGTGCTGGCGACGGCCCAAGCCTCTGGTGCGACGGCGCCATATCCCACCAAAACGCGATCGAAGTCCCCTTCGTCGTGAGCCTGCGAGATAGCGACCAGATAGTCGGGGTCTATGACGGGGCCGTCCATCCAGTCGACGACGGGGCCGTCGACCAGAGGACCCTTGATTTCCGAGGCGTCCC
>OCZT010001906.1_pt1 | contig 21598 bp, 16 predicted proteins | sample 1539031 | NCBI WGS metagenome assembly OCZT01 (sample SAMEA3539308, study PRJEB22396) | soil metagenome | biome: tundra; feature: field; material: soil | place: USA | collected 2010-05 | depth 0.15 m | reverse complement strand
TCTGCGACATCAACTGCGTCGCCTTGACGAGCTCCGCAATGCTGAACGATACCGGCACGACCACCATGGTCTTCTTGTGCGCCTCGAGCGTGGCGTGCTGCTTGATCTCGCCGAACGCGACCTTCATGGTATCCACGTAGAGGTTGTACGTGAGGCGCGTGGCGTCGAGGCGGTAGTCGTTCGGGTTCATCACGTCGAGGATGAGGTCCATCGAGCCGCCCTGCATCCCGATGGCCTTCATGCGGATGTCGCGGAGCTCGACGGTGGGCGTGGTGAAGACCGAACGACCCAATGACGCGCATGCTGACAGCGCGATCAAGAAGAAGACGGAAGACCGAAGACCGAAGACGGAGGGACGTGGCCTACGTGTCATTGTCTGCATCTCCAGTCGTTTGTCTTCCGTCTTCGGTCTTCCGTCTTCCGTCTGCTTTCAATTTCCCCCACCACTCGATCCTCTTCGCAATCTCCTTCTCGAACCCGAACGCCGTCGGCTCATAGAACTTCGCGTCGGCGATCTCGTCCGGAAGATAGTCCTGCGGCAGGTACCCTTCGGGCACGCTGTGCGCGTATTGGTACCCCGCCCCGTACCCCAGTTCCTTCATGAGCTTGGTGGGCGCGTTGCGGATGTGCTTCGGGACGACGGCCGCGGGAGTGTCGCGCGCCGCGGCCTGGGCGGCGCCCCACGCCGTGTACACGCGATTCGACTTGGGCGCGGTCGCGAGATACACCGCAGCTTCGGCGAGCGCCAACTCGCCCTCGGGCGTGCCAAGAAAGTGATAGGCGTCGCGCGCGGCGATGGCGATCTCGAGCGCGCGCGGGTCCGCGAGCCCCACGTCCTCGCTGGCGAAGCGCACGGTGCGGCGCGCGATGTACATGGGGTCCTCGCCGCCGTCGATCATGCGCGCCAGCCAGTAGAGCGCGCCCTGCGGGTCGCTCCCGCGCAGCGCCTTGTGGTAGGCGCTGATGAGATTGTAGTGCTCCTCGCCGGTCTTGTCGTAGTGGGCGGAGCGCCACTGTAATGCCTCACGAATGATCGCGGATGTCAGGACGACGCTGGCTTCCGTGCTTCCGGCTTCCGGCTTCCGGCTGATTCCCTTCGCGAGCGCAACGGCGGCCTCGAGTATACTCAGCGCCCGCCGCGCGTCGCCGTCGCTCTCGACGGTGAGGATGGCCATCGCATCGCTGGCCACGGTGACATGTTCGGCGCCGAGTCCGTAGTCCTTGTCGGCCAGCGCGCGCTCGACGACCGACTTGATGTCGTCCGGCGTCAGCGGCTCGAGCACGTACACGCGTAAGCGCGAGAGGAGCGCCCCGTTGAGTTCGAAGCTCGGGTTCTCCGTGGTCGCACCGATCAACGTGACCGTGCCGGCCTCCACGTGCGGCAGGAGCGCATCCTGCTGGCCGCGATTGAAGCGGTGGATCTCGTCGATGAACAGCACCGTGCGCACGCCGGTCACAAGGCGCCGCTCGGCGTCCGCGACGATCTCGCGAATGCGCGGGATGCCGTCGGTCACGGCCGAGAACTGCACGAACTCGCCCTTGGCGTAGCGCGCGATCAGGCGGGCGAGCGTGGTCTTCCCCGTTCCCGGCGGGCCCCAGAAGAGGATCGAGCCCGTGTCGCCGCGCTCGATGGACTCGCGGAGCGCGCGGCCGCGGTCGAGCAGGTGCCGCTGGCCGGCCACGTCATCGAGTGAGCGCGGCCGCATGCGCGCGGCCAACGGGGCGCGGCCGGTGGATTCTTCGAAGATCGAGGGATTCGTGACCGGCTTCTTCTTCACGGGGTCGTCAGCGCGCGGGCCGCAAAGTAGATCGCCACTCCCGCGAAGAATGCCAGGTTGTGCCACCAGCCGGCCTTGCCCTGGAACTCGGGAATGAGATTCGACGCGCCCACGTAGAGCGTGACTCCGCCGGAGAGCGCCAGCCCGTAGTGTGCGAGCGGTCCGAACGAGTTCGTGAGGAGAACGCCCGCGATGGTCGCGAGTCCAAGCAACGCTGCCGCGCCCAGAGCGGCGCGGCGCGTGCCGCCTGCGGCGATCACGAGCGACGAAATGGCCAGCCCTTCGGGGAGCTTGTGCAGGAAGATCGCGCCGAACACGAGCGCCCCGAGTTGCGGGCTCACGAGGAATCCGCTCGCGATGGCGACGCCGTCGCCGAAGGTGTGCAGCAGAAGGCCGCCGAGGGCGGAGACGCTCACGCGGTGCGAGACCGTGTGTGTTTCCTCGCCGAAGTGGAAGTGTCCCACGAGCGCGTGCTGCGTGAGGTGCACCAGCAGGAAACCCGCGAGAATGAAGAGCGCGCCGCGCTCCCCGTCGCGCACGATCGCCTGGGGCACGAGATCGGCGAGCGCCACGCTGAGCATGAAGCCGGCCGCGAGCGCGATGAGCAGCTCGAGCGTGCGCGTGCTCCACGCGCGGCGCGAGGTCACGGCGGCGGCGCCGGCGACGTTCGCCGCCGCGGCGATCAGCGCGTAGAGGAGAGGGTTCACGAATTGGCGAGAATTGGGCGCTTACAAGAGAGCGTACGGACGACCGTACAGGAAAACGTACGTGTAGACGTACCGGTAGACGTCCGGGTAGACGTACGGACGAACGTACCGACAAACGTACCAAAAAATGTACCGTGGACCGTAAGCCGTCGAAACCAAGCCAAAAGAGAGGTGCGCAGCGGCCGCCATCGACGTAAACGGCAAGACCACCTTACAACGCCCTTGCGAGTTCCAGCAGTTTCGCGTTGGTGTTCAGCGCGGGATCGCTGATGACGTGCTGGAGCAAGGCGTGAAGCACTTTCCCCATGCGCGGGCCGTCCGGAATCCCGGCCTTGCGCAGGTCCTCACCGTCCACGGCGAGGTCGGCGATCTCGATCGGATCGCGGAAGGCGACGATCACGGCGAGTTTCGCGAGCGTCGCGAGCCGCGCTTCGGCATCGGCGTCACCGGCAGCCTCGAGCCGCACGCGCCAGAGCGCCGCGGTCAGCGTGAAGAAGCTCTCCGCGCGCATGCGGCCGATGCGCGCCACCCAACGGCGCACGTCCACAGCCGCCAGCGGCCCGGTGTCGATCGCCGCGTCGATCTTCGACCCGAGCTCCGCCCGCGCGCCAGCCAGGCTCGCAATCCACGCCGAGTCGGCGTTCGAGAAGCGCAGCGCCTTGGTGGCGGCGGCCACAGCACCCTCGCGCTCGCCGAAGAACAGCATCGCAAGGCGGTTCAGCGTGGCGCCTTTGCCGGAGCCGCCCGCGTTGCCGGCGCCGCCCTCAATGCCGGCGTCGCCCTCACCCCGCGGCAGGTGGTCGAGCGCCGCAAACCGCTCGGCCGGTGCATCCGCTATCGACGGCACGAGCGCCCTGAGGAACCCCGCCTCGCGCCACCACTCGAGCGCAATGGACGGACGCTCCACCTGCTCCATCGTCTTCTCGAGCTCCTGCTTCACGCGCTCTGGCGAGAGGCGGCCCATGTGCGGCGCGGAAGCCTTGATGGCGGCCCACGTGGCGGGCTCGATGTGAAAGCTGAACCTCGAGGCAAAACGGATCCCTCGCAGCGCGCGCAGCCGGTCCTCGCGCATCCGCTCGCTCGCGGTGCCCACGGCACGGATCACGCCGCGCCGAATGTCGAGCTGGCCGTCGAAGGGATCGCGCAACTCGTCCCGCTTGGGATGATAGGCGATCGCGTTGACGGTGAAATCGCGGCGCGCGAGGTCGTCGTCGAGCGACGCGCCGAACTCGACCACCGCGTGGCGCCCGTCGGTATTGACGTCGCGGCGAAAGGTGGTGACCTCGTGCATCGTGTTCTGCGAGTCGAACACGCCGACCGTTCCGTACTCGACGCCCACGGGCACGGTACGCTTGAACACGCTCATCACCTGCGCCGGCGTAGCTATCGTGGCGAAATCCCAGTCGAGATGCGGATGGCCGAGCAGCGCGTCGCGCACGGCGCCGCCCACACACCAGCACTCGAAGCCGGCGCGCTCCAGTCGGGCGACGATCTCCCTGACCGCCTCGGGCGGATCGAGACGGCCGACGCGGAAGGGAAAGCCACTGCGAGTGGGTGGTTTATTGTCGTCGGTCATCGGTCTTCCGTCTTCCGTCTTCCGTCTTCCGTCTTCGGTCTTCGTTTCAGAGCCCGCCCAACCCCTCCGCCAACGAAACCCTCGCCTCCCACCCCGGCAGCGGCGCGCCCTGCGTCCAGTGCTCGAGCACCTCGCGCGGCCGATACGGTCTCTCGCCCCAGCGCGCGCCAAGCTGCGTCCCGCGCGACTGCTCCCAGATGGCGAACAGCTCCTTCACCACCACGGCCTCCTTGGACCGCACGGCGAACAGCTCGTGCCCGGCGACCTGGTTCGAGACCAGTCGCTTGGCCGCGACCATGAATGCGCTCACGGCATCGTCCACGTGCACGAAGTTGAGCGGCAGCTCGCCGCTCACCATCGAAAGTCCCTTTCTCGTCCGCTCCGCCTCGAGCATCATCGGGATGAGCTTGCGGCGCACGTCGTCGGGGCCGTAGGTATCGCTCAGCTCGAGGGTCACCGCACGCACGTTGCGCGCTTCGACATAGTACTCCAGCAGGTCGGCGAACGCCTTCTTGGTGGCGGCGTACAGGCCCACGGGCGAATACTCGGCGTTCCGGTAGTGTTGCCACGCCGAGCCCGCGTTCACGATCCGTCGCGCGCCCGCGGCGGTCATCGCCTCGAGCAGCTGCGTGCCGAACAGGATGTTGTCGTGGATCAGCGGCTCGACGTCGCCCGGCCGGTGGTCGGCCACGAAACGCGCCGCGAGGTGGAAGACGACGGTCGGCCGCGAAAGCGCGACGAGTCGCTGCAGCGATTCCATCGAGCCGTCGTGATAATGCGCGCTGCCTATGGCCGCCAGCGCGCGCACGGCAGGGTCGCCCGGTGGCCGGCGAACGATGCCGTGCACTTCCCAGCCTTCGCCGGCCAGGCGCTTCGCCAGGCGGCCGCCCACGAAGCCCGTGGCGCCGGTGATCAGCGCACGATCAGCCACAGCGCGCGCTCCCATCGTTGACCAGCGCACGATCAGCCACAGAGCACGCTCCCGCCGTTGACGTTGACGATCTCGCCGGTCACGTGCCGCGCGCCGTCGAAGCAAAGTGAGACCACCGGGAACGCGATGTCGTCCGCGCTCGCGATGCGGCCCACGGGGATTCCCGCCGCGATGCGCTCCTTGCCGCCGTGCCCGAACGGTTGCGCGCACATCTCCGTGTCGACCCATCCCGGCGCCACCGAGTTGACCGTTATGCCGGCCGGCGCAAGCTCCACCGCCATCGACTTCACGAACGCGATCATCGCGCCCTTGGAGGCGGCGTAGTCGGCGTGCATCGCCTCGCCGCGCTGGCCGGCGGTGCTCGCGATGAGGACGATCCGGCCCCGGCAGCCCGGCGGATTGACCTTGAAATCGCCATTGCCGCCACGGCGCTCATCTCGGGCCGCGCGCCGTTGGTCGATGTGGCGCCTTCGGCCGCCGGCGAGCTCGCCTCCGGCCGCGCGCCGTTCGTTGCCGCGGCGCCGTTCGCCGCCCATGCGCGGATTCTTTTCCATGGCCCGCGCGGCCTCGCGCGCGATGAAGAACATCGCGTCCACGTTCTGGCGCATGGTGTTCGCCCAGCGATCGTCGGCGAGCGCGGACACCGGCGCGTCGTCCGCCGTCCAGATTCCGGCCGAGTGCACGCAGATGTCGAGGCCGCCAAGCTCGGCGCCCGCGTGCGCGATGAGGCTGCGCGCACCGGCGGGCGTGCTGATGTCCGAGGCGTGGAGCGTGGCGCGCACGCCGAGCAACGTGCACTGCGCGGCGAGCGCATTTGCATCCTTGGCGCGCGAGTGAAAGCCGATGCACACGTCCGCGCCGGCCGTGGCGAGCAGGCGGGTGACCGCGCCGCCGATGCCCCGCGAGCCGCCGGTGATGACCGCGCGGCGTCCCTTCAGGCTGAAGGGTGAATCGGGTGTAGCGAGTTTGTGGGCCATTTCAGCTCCCGGCGACTTGGTCGTCTATCATCTCGCAGATGGAATGCTGGATGTTCAACTGGATCTCCTGGGCGCGATCGGTGCGGTCGGTGGGCACGATGATGCAATGGTCCACCATGGTCGCCAGCGCGCCGCCGCCCTTGGCGCTGAGCGCGAGCGTGGCGACTCCCTTCTTGCGCGCGGCGCCGGCGGCCTCGATCAAGTTGCGGGAGTTGCCGCTGGTGGTGTGCATGATGAGCAGGTCGCCGGGACGGCAGAGCGCCTCCACCTGCCGCGAGAAGATCTGGTCGAACGAGAAGTCGTTGCCGATAGCCGTGAGGGCCGACGTGTCCGTGGTGAGCGCGACGGCGGCGATGGCGCGCCGCGACCTGCTGTAGCGCACCACGTACTCGGTGGCCATGTGCTGCGCGTCGGCGGCGCTGCCGCCGTTGCCGCAGAAGAAAAGCGTTCCGCCGCGCTGCACGGTCGCGCGGACCATCTCGGCGGCCTTGCTGATGGAAGGGCCGAGCGAATCGGCGGCCGCGGCGGCGACCTTGGCCAGATCGCGCAGGTGCGCGACGGGATCGTGTGTCATGCGAACTCCGCGAAGGCGGCCCACGGCGATATCATGCGAATTCCGTGGCGATTGCCGCAATCCCCTGCGTGGCGCGCTCGGCATGCGCGGCGATGGTGGCCGGGGCATCGGCGGCGACTTCGAACGCCCAGGTAACGCAGGCGTCCGCGGCGAGGAGGTCGAGCGCGTTGGCGCGGGCCACCGCCCCGCCCTCGAGCACGCGGCGGAGCAGCAGCTCCGACGCCTCAATGAATGCGTCCGCGCGCGGGAGCCGCTTCCATTCGGGGTGCGAGGCTAGCAGCTCGTTCACGCGTGCCACGAGGGCGGGCGGCGCCTCCGGTTTTCGCGACGCGAGCCACTCGGCGCTGGAAATGATGTCGGTTGGCATCGGTTTGAAGCTAGCCGGATATGGGTTGGCTGGACAGCGCGTGACGCAGATCACCGATGAATTGAGGCGCGGTGCACGTGTCGAATTCGCTCGAAGATTGCGTCGTTTCACTGCCGCCTGCCAGTGGAACATTTCATTCAATTTCGTACAACCGTACAGTGCAGATGCACGCACCGAACTGTGGCGTCTCGCACGGGTGCTCGCATATGGGAGCTTGTGGACTTTGGCCGGCGGCGGCGAGCGCGTTCGGCCGGGAGGCCGTGCTTCATGCCCGAACCGCCTCCTTCTAGATGCGGATCCACCGCGACTGGCGTGCCTGCGTGAGTCATCGGTTGTCCCACGGCAGTCAGCGGATGTCCCAGATCTCTCGCAGGCATGAAAAGCGACGCAACCCCGTGTGAAATCGAATGCTTGGCAATTGACGGACAAGTAACAGGGGATTCCCCTATAACGGTTCGACCCTTCCTTCACAAATATTCCGTGAATTGCATGAGGGTTTTTTGCGGTGGACGCGTTGCGTCGATCCAAAGCGCCGGAGTCAGCAGGATCTGCGGCTCCGCAAGTACGCAAAATCGAGTAGACGGAATGACGACATATCCTGGACGACGGAGTCCGCGAGTTTGGTGCCTCATTGCGGTGCTGCAGATCGCCGTGGTGCCGATGTGTGTGGCACAGGCGCAGCAGGCGCAGCAGGCGCAGCAGCCGCAGCAGGCGCAGCAGGCGCAGCAGGCGGTGCCGAGCGTGGACGGCCGTGTGCAGCCGGTAGCCGTACGGAGCGGCGATCCCTCCGAGCGGCCGCTGCAGCCGGGCGACAAGCTGAGGCTGACGATCTGGCGCGAGCCGGACATGACGGGTGAGTTCGAGGTTCAGCCGAACGGCGCCATCAACTTTCCAAAGATCGGGCGGATCCAGGTGGACGGACTCTCCACGGATTCGCTCAGGAAAGTGATCCTGGACGCGTACGCCGTGAGCCTGCGCGGCGCAGCCATCGAAGTGACGCCGATGCGGCGGATCGTCGTCGACGGGTCGGTGCGCAACGCGGGCTTCTTCTACGCCGACCCCACCGTCACGGTGAGGGGCGCGCTGGCCTTGGCGGGCGGCGTCACGTCGGAGGGGAACCGGAAGCGGATCTACCTGGTGCGCGACGGCAAGGAGACGTCCATCAATCTCTCCAGCGCGCCTAACCTCGCCGATGCACCCGCGCGGTCCGGCGACCAGATCCGCGTTCCCGAGCGGAGCTGGGCCGCACGCAATACCGCAGTGATCGCGTCGGGACTGTCGGCAGTCGCCATCTACCTCGCCACACGCGTCAGGCCCTGAGAGAATCGACGATGACATCAGGAAGGACCCATGTATTGCCCCGGATCGAACCGGGGCCGCCCGCACCGGCGGCGCAACCGGAACCCAGTCTGCGCGACCTCGTCGGCGTGCTGATGCGGCAGCGCCTGCTCATTGCCGCGTGCGTCGTGGTCTGCGTCGCGGCCGGCGTCGCCTACACGCTTCTCTCGAGGCCGGTATACGAGGCCACGTCCGCGGTAGGCTTCGAGGCCGAGCGGGTCGACGTCCCGCAGCTCGTGCAGGCGCTGTACTCCGACAACGTGATCAGCACCGAGATGGAGGTGCTGCGCGGGCGAACCGCCGCAGTGAACGTCATCGACTCGTTGGGCTTGCGCGCCCACCTCGTGGCGCCGAGGAGCGGCCGGGTCACGGCGCTCTTCTCCACCCTGCGGCCGTCGCCGTCCGCGGACAGCGGCACATTCGTCTTCACAGCCCGCGGAGACAGTATGTTCGCGGTCTCACGCCTCAAGTCCACGGAGTCGCTGGGCGTGGCGCGGATCGGCGACACGACCCGCATTGCCGGCGTGTTGATCGCCCTCTCGCCTGCCGCCCGTGCGCTCCCCGGACTCACGCTACGAGTCGACCTGATGGAAGAGGCCATCAAGCGATTCGAGTCGGCGGTGAAGGTCTCCCGCCCCGCGCGCGACGCGGACCTTCTCGACATTCAAGTCCGCACGAACGATCCAGCGCAATCCGCCGCCATCGCGAACCTGATGGCGACGAACCTGATCGCCGACCGGCAGGCCGCGCGTCGCGGCAGCACCAGCGCCGCGGCGATCTTCCTCCAGCAGCAGGGCGACTCGCTCGGCCGCCAGCTCCGCACCTCCGAAGACTCGTTGCGGGCCTATCAGGAACGGGAACACGTCATCGACGTCCCCCAGCAGGCGAGCGCGGAGGTCGCGAGACTCGCCAAGATGCAGGCCGACCTCGCGGGCGTGCGCGCCGAGCGCGACGCGTTCATGGAACTCGTGGATCAGTTGCGCCAAGATACGAGCGCCGGCTCCAGCGCCGGACACGACGCGGCGCGGCGGTTGATGGCCTTCCCTTCGCTGCTGAGCAACCAATCGGCCGCGGTCCTGCTCGGCGGGCTGGCGCAGGCGGAGAACGAACGCTCGCAACTGCTGATTCGCCGCATGCCGGCCGATTCGGACGTGCAGGTGCTCACGCACCGTATTCGCGACATCGAGGCGCAGCTGCAGGGCATCGCCGAGTCGTACCTCCAGAGTCTCAGCAACCAGGTCGGCTCACTCGCCGGCGAGGCCAGCAAGTTCCGGACGCAGCTCGACGCGCTCCCCAAGAAGGAGCTGCACACCGCGCGCCTCGAGCGCGACACCAAGGTGCTCAACGACCTGTGGGTGCTGGTACAGACGCGGCTGAAGGAGGCGCAGGTGACGGGGGCCGGCACGAGTGCCGCGGTGCGGATCGTGGATGCCGCGGCGGCATCGAACGAGCCAATCAGGCCCAAACCCCTGCTGAATCTCGCGCTGTCGCTTCTGCTCGGCACGATGGTTGGCGTGACCGCCTCGCTGACGCGGGAGATGAACGACCGGTCCGTGCGCTCTCGCAGTGACGCCCTTGCTGCCGGAGGACTTCCCGTGCTCGGCGCTTTTCCGCGCGTACGCCGGCGGCGCCATGTCGCGCCGCTTATGCTCGGAAGCGGCCACGCGTGGACAAAGGATTCCGATCGTTCCGTCCCTCCGGAACGCGACAGAACGGCCGAGTCGATTGCGTCGCTCCTGATCACGCGCCCCGGAAATTCGCCCGCGTACGCCGAATCGTTCAATCAGCTCTTCGCGAATCTTGCCTTTGCGAGCGAGGGACGCCCGCTCAAGGTGATCGCGTTCACGAGCCCGCTTCCCGGTGAGGGAAAGACACTCTCCGCCATCAACTTTGCGCTGGCCGGCGTGGCGCGGGGACTGCGCGTGCTTCTCGTGGACGCGGACCTGCGCTGCGGCGTCGTGAGCACGGCGTTGGGTATTGATCGAGTCCCGGGATTTTCCGAGATGCTTGTTGGGACCGCGTCGGCAGCCGAGGCGGTGCGCCGTGTTGCCCGGGATGAGGCGGGATCGCTGGTCGTCATTCCATCCGGCGCGCTGCCGAAGGATCCCGCGCGCTTGCTCACGGTGGAGCGGATACGCGACGTGCTCGCGCTCATGGTTCCCAAGGTCGACCTCGTGGTGATTGACACACCGCCCGTCAACCTCCTGGCTGACGCCGGCATGCTTGGCGCGGCAGCGGACGCAGTCCTGTTGGTCGTGCGCGCAGGGCATACGCAGGCGGACGACCTCCGCTATGCGATGGAACAGCTGGAGGCGATGAGGGCGCCGGTGATCGGCACGCTGCTTAACGACATCGATGTTCGGCGCAACTCGCGGGACGACGGCTCATATCGGTACCTCGCGGAGGCGGGGCGGTATCATGTCAGCGCGAGCTGAGTTCCGTGTAGGCACGCGACGGCCCCGGGAGGCGCCGCGGTATACGAGCGGTCACGCCGCACGCGAGAACATCCCGCGTGGACGTCTGCATTTCGCGCAGCCTGCCGAGTGGCGAGCGGCCGACGCCGCGCTGGCGATCGGAATACTCGCCCTCGTAGTTGTCATGGGAAACCTGCGCGACATGCCCCAAGGCTTGCTGGGCTTTCTGGAAATGCGCCTTTCCGTCAAGAACGTACTGCTGATCGGCGCGTTCGCGTGGGCTTGGCCTCTCGTAATGTCGGCATGCGGGCTCTACTCGCCCAGCCGTCTCCGCACCGGCGAGGGCGAATGGCCGAGGCTGGTGGCTGCGGGTGCAGCTGGTACCGTGTTGGCGATGGTCTTTCCGCTCACCGGACGGAGCGGTGCGATCACGCCGGTCTATGCACTGATGTTCGGCGCGGCGTTCGTTCCAGCCGCCAAACTGTTCCGTGCCTCCGTGCGCGCGGCGGAGCGCAGGCGCGTGGCCGTGCGTCCCCGTCAAGTGGTGCTTGTGGGCAGCGGCCCCAACGCGGTGCAACTGTACCGGCAGCTTCTCTCGGAGTCGCAGCAGAAGTGCAACGTCATCGGCTTCGTGGACTCGACGCCCGACGGTTCGCTAGCTAAGATGGGCGTGCCACATCTCGGCGCTGTCCAAGATCTCGAGCAGGTGCTGATGCATCGCGTGGTTGATACGGTGCTGATCGGCCTGCCCGTAAAGTCCCATTACGAGGACATCCGTCAGAGCCTCGTGGCGTGCGCCCGTGTAGGTGTAGCCGCCAATTATTCGGCCGATCTGTTCGGCGGCTGCTCAGCGCATCCCAGCGCTGCAACCGGCGTTGCGCCAGTGATGTCGATGGAAGCGACGCCGAGTCCGGAGTTATTGGCCGTCAAGCGTGCGATCGATGTGGCCGGCGCTGCGATTCTGTTGGTGGTGGTGGCTCCCGTGATGATCGGTGTGGCCATCGTGATCAAACTCACGAGCCGAGGCCCGGTGTTTTTCGCACAGGACCGATACGGGAGCAGGAAGCGACTGTTTCGGATGTACAAGTTCCGGACAATGGTGATCGACGCGGAGAGGCAGCAAGAACAACTGGAAGACCGGAATGAGGCCTCCGGACCGGTCTTCAAGATTCGCGATGACCCGCGGATCGCACCAGTTGGGCGCTTCCTCCGGAAGAGCTCGCTCGACGAACTCCCGCAGCTCTGGAACGTGCTCAGGGGTGAGATGTCTCTGGTGGGGCCACGACCCTTGCCCACGCGGGACGTGGGGAAGTTCCCAGAGGCGTGGCTGATGCGGCGGTTCAGCATGCCACCGGGTCTCACCTGCCTGTGGCAGATCAGTGGCCGAAGTAATCTAGCCTTCGAGCGGTGGATTGAGTTGGATCTGGAGTACATCGACACATGGTCGCTGGCACTCGATATCGCGATTCTGCTTCGCACACCGCAAGCGGTTTTCCGTGCAGCAGGGGCCAGATGACGTGTTCGGGGAGCTCTGGCCGCAGACGCCGGTGCAATCGGCGCGGATGGCTGCTGGCCAAGAGTCTTTCGCGAGCTTCGCGTTGACGGCAGAAGCGGGATCGCATCACGGCGGCTTTCTCGTCGTGACTAATTCGCGTTGTCTCTAGGACGTGTTCGGTGCCCTTGAGGAGCGCCCGCCTCTGCATGAAGCTCGATGGCGCGACGAGTATGCGCATTCATAAGCATGGCCGAGGCGCGGCACCAGCCTCTTCGGCATGGGCCGGTGAGACCGACGTCGCGGGCACTGCCAGACTCATTGTCTATCGGCAACTCTGTTCCACCGGAGCGCAGCGCTTTCTCGCACCGATAGCGCTTCCAGCGAATGCTTGAATCACTGCCCATGGTAGTCTTGGCGGCGACCGCCGGAATGATGGCGTTGGTTACGTTCGGCGCCCTGCGTTGGATCGGATTGCGTCCCGCCGCAGCGTTCTTGCTGCTAGCGTACCTCCCATTCCAAAACATCCTTCTCCCGGTGTTGCTCCGAGTCGGTGGCGTGGCGGCGATGGCTCCGTTGCTGCCCGCAAAGGAGATTCTTGCTATTGTGGGAATCCTCGAGTCTCTGCGCCCAGCATTCGCCAACTACCGCTTGCGGGTCGCGGACGTCCTAGCAGTTGTCTTCGCCACTTTCCTGATAGTAAACGCCGCCTTCTCACCTGCGGATCTGACCTCAGTTGGTCATGGGCTCCGAGATTTCTCCGTTCCACTCTTGATGTACCTTCTTGGCCGAGTGGCTTGGTATGGTGGAACCGCCAACACTCCGCGGCTAATGAGGCTAGTGCTCATCATGGGAGTTATCGTCGCCGTGCTGGGGCTTGTCGACTATGGGTTGGCATTCTTGAACTTGAGCCCCTTCGACGCCCTGCAGGCGGGCTACTTTGACGTAGCGTATGGGCATGGCGCACCGGCGGCGGCGCACCAGTCGGAGGGGTTCATGGGAGTAAGCACCCTTACAGGCCAGTTTGGCAACAACTTGATCACAGCAACGTACTTGCGCTTTACGCTGTGCACCCTGCTGGCTTACCTAAGTTACAGCGCGCAAAAAGCCCGTCGAGTCCATCTCATCATTCTCGCACTTCTTGTGGTGGCGAGCATTTTCACGTTCTCAAGGTACGGCCTTGCTTTTCTACTCGTCCTCGGTGTCACACTGCTCGGCGCGAGCAGGTCCTTTCTTCGGTGGCAAAAGATACTCACAGCAGTTGTCCTTCTGGCAGTAATCGGGACGAGCGCCCCGACTCTCGCAAGGATTGCAACAACAACAGCTGCCGTTGGTGACCAGTCGACGTACACCCACATGGAGTCGCTGCGAGAACTCAAGAATATTGACGTCTCCATTATGGGGAACGGACTGGGCACCGGCGCTCACTCCTCGCAAGCCCGCCTCATCTACAGAGATTCCGAGGGAGAGGGCATCCTCCGGCAGGACATACCCGAGATCGGCGTTCTTGGCGTAGGACTATTGCTCGCCTTCGCAACCGTTGTCATCGGCGGACTCACTCGGAATGCGACTCTTGGGCTTCCAACTCGTCGATGGCACTACGTGTGGATAGCAGTGCCACTTTTGGCGGAAGTCATCGTTGCGCCGTTCGATATTGGGCTCCGGAGTTTCCTCGGAACGGGATCTGCGTGGTTCCTGTGCGGTTGGTTCTTGAGTGAAGGTCCGTCAGTTCCGAACCAGACTCGACGGCCTTTTCGGTCCGCTCGTATTCACGGTCGAAGTCGGGAAGGGGCGTCGTCGAAGCCAAGAGCGGAACAGATCGCCGACATACTGCAGAATGCGTAGAGCCTTGCGAAGGTCTTCAGGCTTGTCACGCAGGCGCTTCTCGCAGGCGTTCAGTCACCGAGTCTCTTCATGAGACCAGTGTTGGTCGTCTGCTCTTCATACGCCGAACGGCACGTGATCACCCCGCTTGCGACGCTCGACGCCACAACAGTCGTGCTCATCTCCATCAATGAGGTTTTACGAAACACCGACAGCACGGGTGCAGAACGTAAGACTTGTGAAGGTGGACCGCCGTGAGAATTCTCTATACGGCCAGGGAATTCTACCCAAGTATCGGAGGGACTCAAACATACCTCCTCGAGTGCGCTCGAAGACTGATTGCCCGCGGCCACGACGTGGAGGTCTTCTGTCTAAACGGTGACATCTCGACAGGCCAGAGTCTCCAGCGCACGGAAGTTTTCAATGGAGTGAAGATCCTTCGATTCCCTTTTGTCAGAACGCCCCTTAAACCATTTGTGCTACACAGTGTCGCAGCAACTGCCCGACAAATGAGACGCTTTGACCTCATTCATACGCATGATATTCGCTTCCTTTTGGAAGCGAGCCTGTTGGCGCATGTGTGGTTTGGCAAACCTCTAATCGTCGGCTCTCACGGCTTCATCTTCCATCAGCGTCGCCTCCACTGGCTGAAGGCCGCCGCGTTTCAACTCTACTACAGACCTCTCCTTGCCCACGCCTCTGGGTTGCACGTGGTCTCTCCACAAGATCGAGCGAGAATCCAAGGTCTTCACGGCCGCGTGGAAGTTAGAGAAATCGGAGGGGGAATTGCCTACCAAGAGTTTGCGACCGTACGAAGAATGCCACAACCTGGCCGCCTTCTCTACTTTGGCCGCTTGGATTCCAACAAAGGCATTGAGCAGATCTTTCAATTGCTGCCTCACTTGCCTGGAACGGAGTTGCATCTGGTGTTCGGATCCTACAACGCAGAATACAAGCGCTCGCTAGAGGAACTCCAGAATCAGTTGGAAATCCGGCATCGCATCCACTGGCATGGAAATCTGCCGCATAGCGGCCTGCTTGACCAACTGGCCAAGTGTTTATGTGTGATCCTCCCCTCACGATATGAGGGCTTCGGACTGACGACACTTGAGGCGATGGCGGCGGCGGTTCCCGTTGTGTGCAACAGGATTGACGCCTTCCAGAATATCATCACCGATGGCACGAATGGAATCTTGATCGACTTCTCGGACTCTGCTCGCGCCGTTGAACAACTAAGAAGGTTCCTAACGAAGTCGAGTCGCGAACTTGCCTCAATCGCGACCGAAGGCCAGCGAACTGCGCGCCAGTGTGACTGGGATCTCAGGGTCGCTGAGTTGGAGCGCTGGTACGATGAGCTCGTGCCCATGCCGCACCTCGGCTAACCGTGAACACGTGCCAACCAGATTTCGCCAAGGGAAGGTACTTCGCTGCGCCCTCCCCGAATGGACTCGCGATGGATCACGAGCGGACTGCATCACTTCACCAGCATCGCGCGATTCCGAGACTCAGGCATCGCTTCTGGAGCAAGAGTGATGGATACGTATAAGGTTGCCGCCCGCCAGCCGTCCGACATGAGCATTTTGGGGTTGCCAATTCATCGAGTGGGCTCTCCAGAGATCTTGGAGTTCATTGGATTCGTGATTGAGCGGAGAGAGAAGGCGATTGTCCCCCATCTCAACATCCATGCCATGAATCTCGCGCTGAAGCATTCTTGGCTCTATTCGTTTTTTTCAGAAGCCCATCTCGTTCAATGCGACGGGGATGGCGTTCGTTGGGGACTCAGGATTTTAGGATTTAGTCCTCCACCAAAAGTGACGTACAATTCCTGGTTTTCGGATCTCTGCGATTTCTGTCAGAGAAACCGATATAGCATCTATCTCCTTGGGGCGCAGAAGGGCGTGGCCGACGCGGCGGCAGTCAAGGCGAGGGCCCAGTTCCCCAACCTGCAAATCGCGGGAACCCACCACGGATATTTTGCGAAAGATGGAGTCGAAAACGATGGAGTGATCGAGGACATCAATAGTGCCAGACCAGACATCCTTCTGACGTGCTTCGGCATGCCGGAGCAGGAAAGGTGGATTCGAAACAACTGGGCGAAGATTCATTCTCATGTCTTTCTGAGCGGCGGAGCATCGCTGGATTATGCAGCAGGGCGGATTGCGCGTGCCCCACGCTGGATGGTGGTAGCGAACCTGGAGTGGTTTTTCCGTCTTCTCCTCGAACCGCGACGACTCTTTCGTCGATATCTCCTCGGGAATCCGTACTTCATGTACCGCGTGCTCCTCGAGAAGTTCTATCGTCACAAGAGGACGCCACGAAGACAAGCATGTGACGAGCACCAACGACCCGTAGCGTCAGCCGAGTCGGACAAGTGACCCTGCCCTGTTGGGCCCGCCAACCACTCCATGCCGAGAGGTATTCATTGACTGCTCGCGTGAAGCCCTGGAAGGGACGGGAGTTTTTCGAGCTGCAAGTTGGGACGCGATGAACATGGACGCGCCTCCGACGATGAATTCGGCGACACTATCCTTGATACATCATCAGATTGGAGGCGTCGTTGCAAATCGCTTCCGTGAAGGCGACGGACTTGGCTTAATGCTAATGCTCGCTGCCCGTACGATACTCGTTGCCTTGCTGATCCACGCTGGAACTGAGCGGCGCGGCATCCGATTGTTGCGCCGCTGGCTTCCTCCCCGCCAACGCGCTGCTTTGGCGTGCAGTACATGAGAAGATCAGCGCTGCGAGCCAAGGCCCGTTCATCCCGGTCTCTGAGTACTCGTGCGGCGCTGATCGCGCGATCGATCCGAAACGCGATCTCGGCTCGGTTGCTCAACATCGCTACCGCTGTTGGACCAAGCGTCGAGCGGATTCGACTCTACCAGCGGAGGCGCGGCACACTCGTCGCGCGAACCCGCTAGATGAGACTCTTGGTCACGGCGCAACTGGCGCGAGTAGCAGACTTCATTCCCGCGGTGTTGTTCACTCTGCTCTTGGCGCGCATGATAGGCCCAGGGCCGTACGGCGTGTACGCGATAATAACGACGTCTACCTACCTCGCTGGGGCGGTGCTACCGCCATCCTTGGTGGATCTGTTCGGTCGGCACCTAGCGGCGCGGCCGGGCCGCACCCGGAGCATCGTCGGCACCGCGCTCTTGGCCCGGCTTCCTATGACGTTTATCGGCTCGGTAGCGCTGCTCGGTTACCTCGTGACACTAAACAAGGTTTTGCTGTCTTCGGCAGATCTCGCGGTAGCGCTGGTTGTGTTTCTTACTCTCGAAGCGAGCAACTTCCTGCAGGCAGTTGCGGCCGGTTCCCTCGCTTACCGATCGCTTGGATGGGCACGACTGGCCGGACGATCTCTGAGCCTTTTTGCACTCGTAGGATTGTACCTCACTGGTTCGCTTAATATTACGGCCGCACTGCTGGCGTTGGCTGCCGGAAGTTTGCTCACAGCCCTGTGGTGCACAGCACCATTGCGACGGGCGCTCGCCGCAAGCGTCTCGTTGGCGCCAGATGATCTGCCTGCCGTTCGCGCTGCGAAGGATGGCGCGGGCCGCGAGGCGCTTGGATTCGGGATACGGGCTTGGCCCGCCGCCCTGCTCACCCTTGGCCTCGGAACACAGAAAGACGTATTGCTTCTAAGTGCGTTCGGCGTTGCGCCGGTGGCCATCGGAGCGTACTCGGTCGCAGCGACGCTAACAGTGCAACTAAACCTATTGCTCGTTGGCGGATGGGCACCCGCCGCGCTACCACTTCTCAGCAGACTTCGGCACGAAGGGCGCAGTATCAACGACCAATGGCGATCCTACGTGGGACTGTGGGTTCTGCTGGTTGTTCCCGCCTATATCGCACTCGCCGTTGGAGCGCCTACCGTGGTCGGAATGTTACTCGGCGGCGATTATGCGGCGGCGGTCGTACCGATTCTGGTGTTCGCCGCCGGGCAGTCGATCGCCGCCATATTCGGCGGAACCATCAATCAGGTCGCATTGCTGGCCAGTGACCGGATCGGAGTCGTGACCTTCGCGCGGGTCGTGGCCGTGAGCGCGAACATTGCGTTGGCTGTTGTTCTCATCCCCAGATACGGACCGTTAGCAGCCGCCGCCGCCACCGGTGGGGCAGTAATCGTAGACACCGTTATCCAGTATGCAGCGCTGCGACAGCTGTTTGGCTTTCACCTCCCGTGGCGGCGCATTAACGCAGTGCTCGCGTGTGTCGGCTTCGGCCTCGTAGCGATGTTCACGGCGCGAGCGCTGGGAGCTTCGCCGCTCGCGCGCAGCGCCGCATATTGCTCGGCAGCAATAGGCGCCGCCACGATTGCCTGGCTAGCTATGAGACACCGCGGCTCGCGCCGCCAACGGGCCGCGAGAGATATGGTCGTGTAACCAGAAAGAGAAAGCTGACCGTTAGGCCTATCTTGCAGTTGTCCTTCAAGCTCCCGGCATCCTCCGGGACTTCGCGCTCACGCGCCGACGAAGGGAGGTGGACGATGTTGCCGGGAGTGAATCGGGTGCAGAGCAGAGAGATGCAAGCCAAGGAGCTGTTCGCTCAAATCGCTGGAATTCCAGACCCAAATAGCGGAGTTGCCGTTACTGGAACCGGATTGGCCGAGCCTGGCGACCTTCTGTTCTTCGTAACACACCACCCTGACCTGGTATCACTCGAAAGTGCTCGACCGAATACACGGACCTCGCGCCTCGCGAGGCTGCTGCATCCCTTCTTCAGGCGCTCCTATGGGTATGATCAACACGACTTCGATGATTGGCACGTCGCGATCTTCTTGATGGGAAGGAAGCACAAGAATCACACGCGAATGAACCTTTGGATGGTGCATTCACTCAACGACTCGCTGAAGTCGAAGGGTGGTGTCAACATCCAGCACCTTTCACCAAATGTCTTTCGGGAGAATCCCGGAGCGCCGCAAAAGAGGATGGAAATCCTGCGGTTCAAGGGAATCAGCAATGAACAACGAAAGACAATCACAGAGTTCGCTTCTGCGCTCGTGGGTTCCAAATACGATTCTTCCATACTCATGGGCGCAAAGCTGTCATTGGTTCTGGGCCTCCCCAATGTTCTCCATGACCCGGGATCCTTTGCGTGCCAAAGCCTGGTAGTCGCCGCCTATTCTGCCGCAGGCATCGGCTTCCCCCATCCCTACAGGTCCTTTCCCCGGTGGAATATTGGGAGACTATTGGGTCGCCCATTGGGGCACGCGCAAGACAGGGTCAATCCGCGATACCCATATCTCATGGACCATCACATCTACAGGGATCCGCGCTTCGAGGTCAGGGCGGTGGTTCTTCAAGACGCGCATTCTCATCAGTTTCAGCTCGCAACCGCCCACCTCGACAAGTACTCATGGAACCTGTCGCTACGAGACAAGTACATCGGCGTTGGGGCCGACCAGTGACCGGTGTGCGCCGAGGAATCGCGTTTATCGACGGGCGCCGCGAAGATCGCCTGCGGTTACCCCCTGGCCCAGAACCGAGCCGAACGCGGCTGCGTTCTTCGGCCGTCGCTAGGCGCACGACATTCGGTCGCCCGTCGGCAGCCACGGGGCGCATACGAGGGGGCGTCGTCAGGGCACAACACCTCAAGCGCCGCCTGCGCCATGTGCGGCTTGCCCCCGCCGCGCCCACCCGTCTTCGCACCGAACGCCTTCATTAGATCGTTCTCGCACACCCCCTTCTCGCGCAAAGCATGGCTCACCACGATGAGCAGCGCAGGCCCTACTGCGACGGGGTGCTCGTCACTTGCAACGCTCGTGACCTGCGCGCCGCCTGACGCCGATCGCACACTTCTTGATAAACGCTCCAGTTCGGTGCGAACTTGCCTCTCGGCGCCGACTCCTGGCGAAGGCACAACTGGCGCACGAAGATCTGAGGAAACCATGCGAGCGATTCTGACGAAGCTGGGCATCATGGCAGTATCGATCGTAATCGGCCTCGCTCTGCTCGAGTGCGGACTTCGAATCCTCGGACGCTATCCGCCGATCGCTCCACATGTGATGCCGGCGGGCGCTGTCTTCAGAGACAAGGAGACAGACTGGGACATCACCTATCGAACCAACTCGCTCGGACTTCGCGACATCGAGCACGCTTATCCTCGAACGGCCACCAAGCGCATTGTAATCATAGGTGCTTCGGCCGCATTTGGCCAAGGTGTTGAGCGGGAACTCGCGTATCCCGCCTTGCTTCAAGAACTTCTGATCAAGCGCAGTGACTCGACGGAGGTCATTAACGTCAGTGCAATCGGAGCGGGCCCCGAGAACTACTACATGTTGCTTCGCGAGATCGGCCTACGGTTCCACCCGGATATCGTAGTGGTTAACGTGTTTGGGAGGGATGCCGCAGAGTCGCCTTCGCTCATGAAACGAACCTTGCGTGCGCTGTCCCACAACTTGCGCCTCTTCTCACTCGTCAGAATCGTCAACAAGCGACTCTCGGACCGGAGGTCTGCGGAGTTTGCCGCCAATCCCGATCGTTTTTGGGAGTTCCTCCGTGACCGCTGCGCCAGCTTCCATTCCGCGGGGGACTGCCGGGACATTGTCGGACATTTTCGGGCAAGTCATGGCTCGTCAATGAACATGCTCGCTGCGGCCGTGCTGTCCGACCCCGAGGGGGTCCGGCAGTGGGTGGACACCGACTCAACGTCCGAGGGCTGGTCCTATTTCGTCGCGAACATCACGGCGATAACGCGGCTTTGCAAAGAACACGGCGCCAAGATGGTGCTGGCCTTCATGCCGGAAGGCGCCCAGGTGGATCCCCGTCAAGTCGCACTCGAGAGCTCCCTCGGGCTGCAACGTTCACCGTCCGTCCTTCTGGAGCCTGGAACCTTCCAAGTACTCGTCACCCACCTCGCTAACACACTCGGCGTCGGTGTCTACAACCCGCTTGGTTTGTTTCGAAGTCGTATCCACGGTCTGTTTTTCGAGGCCGACCTGCATATTGATCCAGCTGGTCATAGGCTCTTTGCGGAGGGACTCGCGACTTACCTACTCGAGCAGGGGTATCTCACGTCGAGGTAGAAGGCTGCAAGATTTTCACGGGCGCTTGGCCGAGGTGCACGTTGAATGATAAGAACCCTCGCGGCCCGTTGGCTGCGCGAGACGCGGTGTCGGATAACGATCCAGGCAATCGACGCAGTACCTGCGGCCGCCGAGCAATGCGCGGCGCTTCGTGCGAGCGGCAAAACTCCCAACGCTCGCGCGGTGAAGATCGCGATGAGGCCGAAGCCGACACACGCGAGCACCGCGTTAATGCGCCGCCACGGCTATCGGCACCGGAATGAGATTGCGTAGAATCACCGGGAAGCATTGCAACGTTGGGACCCGGTCCGCGAGCTGCGCCGCTCGTTGTTGAGGGCGAGCGATATGTGACAGCCGCTGGCTACGTGCGACAACGGTGGACCCACCCAGGGACGCGAACCTCGGTGCCGCCCCAACCCATATCGAAACAGTCTGGTCGGGAATGTCGGGCACTTCGGCCACGTGCGCCCGCCGCCGCCTAGCTGCGAGAGCTTCCCTATGTGACGTTTCGTGCGAGATGCGGGCGTGCCGTCCTCGAGAAGCGCACGCCGGAGCATCCTCTACGCGCGACTCAAGTACTCATCGTACGCCAGCAG
>OCZT010001905.1_pt1 | contig 21599 bp, 28 predicted proteins | sample 1539031 | NCBI WGS metagenome assembly OCZT01 (sample SAMEA3539308, study PRJEB22396) | soil metagenome | biome: tundra; feature: field; material: soil | place: USA | collected 2010-05 | depth 0.15 m | reverse complement strand
ACTCTCCTTCGTCGAGCTCGAGCGTTTCGCTCATGGTTTTCCTCCGAGTGTGAACCTTCTCCACGGCCAGCGGGGATTCGCGGCAATGGGTGGATCATCGTACGGGCCTTCCCAGCGTCGGGATCTCCCAACCAACCGGCGCGATCGGCGCTTTGAACTCGTTCACTTGAGCGCCCTCCGCACCAGCCAGCGCAGGAGGGGAATCGCGTTCTTCGCCATGTTGCAGCGAAAACACGCCCGAGTCAGGTTGTCGAACTCGTTAACGCCTCCTCGGCTGATCGGGTCGATGTGATCGTTGACCTGACCAGCTTCGCCACAGTAAGCGCAGGGATCTCGGAGAAGCAGCTCCACGCCTTCCACTTCAGACGATCGTACGTCCCTCGAGCGTGGTTTTTTCCGCACCGGCTTCGGCTTTCGTTGACGCGGCTCCTTCGTTCTTGCGCGGAGTTTCTTTACTTCGATGGTGGCGCGGTGCTGGCGGTAGAAATCGTCGAACGGTTGATACAACCCCGCGATTTCTGACACTTTTTGACCGCCGGAGCTATCCGGCCGCGACAGTTGGGCGCCAGTCACAGGTCGATTATCACGGCGCTCGGTCCGTCACCTGGATCCGCGTCGGCCGCCCGGCCTGGCACTCCGATCACATGGACCATGACCTTCCCGAGTACGCTGGCGTACGCCGGGTGAAGGTTGTTGTGCAGAACCTTCGTCAGCTCGCCCTTCGATCGGTTGTCGTTGAGCTTCGATTCCAGCCAGATCTTGTACTGGTTCGGGGGCCGGCCGCCGGCGCCTTTGTGACCCGGAACACCGCCGGTCAGGAGCTCACCGTTGCCGTGAGCTGGGATCCGTTTCTCAGGTTGCGCTAGTTTCGGCGCTAGTTTCTCCGGCACTACGGCGGGGCTAACTTCTTGATCCTTCAGCATTTACGCGCACCTTCGCGTTGAAGTGGAGTTGTGGAGCGAATAAAGGCGGCCGGGTACTGGCGGGAGTTTTGGGCCGCCAGCCTACGCTTTTCGAGCCTGAAAGTCCTCACCACGCCGGGAAAAGACTCTACTTCGCGCTCACCCGTTACCGCCAAAGCCCTGACCGGAATTGAACCGGCGATCTTCTGGGTTTCGCGACCCAGACGTGCGACCAGCTACTCCAGGGCGACCATCCGGACCGTGATCCGGCCGGGCAGACTCCCAGGATAACCCTGGGATTGTACTCGGTCTGCCGGCGAGCAAGAGGGGTCAGTCTGCTGCGATACCTCGGGCTGCGAGATCCAGCTTCGAGCGCTCGAGCGCGGCTGCATCAGCCTGGGCCAACTGGTCCGGCGTCTTGACTTTTTCGCCGTGGTCGAGCTTCGCCGGGCCGGTGACTCCGAAGTTTCGGAACGCCAGGAACGCGGCGGGGATAGTCGCTCCGTGGAAGTGCTGGCGAACGCCAGCGACCGGAACTGAGATCATGACGCCGGAACTGAGAACTTCCAGCTTGAATCCGACCGGCAGCTCTGCCGGGTTGGCCGGATCGGCCGGAGCGCCGGGCTTGATCTCCTGGCTGACAGGTGCCGGCAGTGTGCCGGTCGTGCCCTTGCCGGTGACTGGAACTTCATCGAACATCGGAGAGCTGGCGCGGCCGGTTTCGCGGAGCGCGGGATCGTTCGGAGGAGCGGCGGACGTGATCTCGGTCGGCGTGTCTGGCGCGGTCGTGTTGACCTCTTCGGCGCCGGTACGCTGGGCCAGGGATCCGCCATGCTCGAGCGCGGACTGTTGCTTGGAATCGTTGCCGCTCTTTCGGGCTGATTTCCGCCCGGCCTTCGTTTTTGTCGTCGCCATAGGAGCGACCTCCAAAAGAGTGAGGAGAGTTTCGTAGACGCCCCTTTAATGCAATTTCGGGTCTAGTTTCGCAAGGGGAACCTCGCCGGCGATCCGATCTTCCGCCTCCTCTTTCGTCAATTCTTCAGACGAAATCGCCGTCGCGATCGGATGGAAGCCCAGCCCATGATCCAGGCCAGCAAGAGCTCGAGCGTACCTGTGGGAAGCGTTATCCTCTTCCGCCGCTGATATTCCTTCGGGCAGCGAGCAAATATGGGAAACGACCATGACTTTCATTTCTTTCTGAAGTCTCCAGCTCGAGGGCAAGTGGCATAGTGCGAGATCCCAGCTCCGTCACTCAGGGCGGTCGGCGCAAATCCTCCGGGTCCGCCTTTGTAGGAGTCGATCGAGACCGGCTGTTTCCCGACCCAAAAGATGAGCGCTGGGCACTTCTGGCAGATCCGCTCTGGAGATCCGGCAGGGATCCGGATAGAGCCCTTGACGCTGTTGAGGTAGGACTCGGGTGCGTCATGTTGTCCAGGTTGTAGCGGTCCCCGGTCTGCCTCCGGAAGGTCGTGACCGCGTTCCGGAAGCGGCGTTTCTGGTTCCACGACCGGACTGGCTGGAGGAGGATCGTCGCCAGCACTCCACCCAGAAAGCCCGAAAAGACCGAACTGGCCGCGGGGATCACGTTGCATCATCGTCGGAGCCCTTTCTGCGCCGGCGGCGAGCTTCGACACCTGGGAGCTCCGCCCTTCCCTCCTTCAGGGTCTCAGAGAACGGCTTCGCGTCCGCGCCCTCAAGTGGCGGCGTTTCCAAGTCCGCGGCCGGCTCTCCGTCGAGCGGGAGCTCGGTCTGAGCTCGCTTCCCGTCAGCAAACTCCTGAGCTGCAGTCTGAAGGTCTGTCAGCGCCTCCTTCATGCCGTCCGGCCAGAATCCGACCGCGTTCTCCTCCTTCGGCTCGAGCGGCTCCTTCAGGTAAGGAGTGTTCATAATCAGCGGCGCGTTGTTCGCCTGGACGATCGGCTTCCGAGCGGTAATGACCAGCCCGCGGCGGCCGTCTTTGTCCTCGGAAAGCGAGATCCCGGTAACGCTCATGCAGTTTTCGCCGTGCTCCCAGGCTTCGGGCACTTCGATGATCTCCATGACCAGGTGGACGAAGGCCCGCATAGCGTCCCAGAACCCAGGCGCCGGCGCTGCCTTGCTGGTGAGAGTGTGCTCGACGTCGACCATTGGCCGGGCCGGGTCCGACCAGTGGAGCTCGACCTCTTTCCCGCCGAACTTGATCTTGGAGAAAACGCGGACCGGCGACTTCGGAGGGCGCGGACTCATAGAATGATCTCCACGTCCGAGCGGCCCTTCTTCTTCGCCTTCGCCGCCGGCTTGGTGCTCGGATCATGGTGGATCTTGAAGCGGAGATCCAGCCGGTCGACGACCGAATAGAGATCATTGAGGGGGACCACAGCCCCGCTCTCTCCGCCCAACAGCATATCACGGATCCGGCCAATCTCGTCGCGGATCTTCGTGATCTCGCGGGGGTGCACCGGCCCGATCGGCTCGGCGGCCCGGCTGGGCCTGGCCGCGTTCTTCGCCTGGATCTTCTTCTCAGCCGCCGTGAGCGGGTCCGTCTGTTCTCCGAAACTCATAACGCTCCTTTCAAGGGTTATTTGCCTTCTGCGACTCTGAGCGAGGCTTCCTGAAACCTGATACTCTCTTCACACTCTGCCAGGGTGCGACGGAAGAGATCTTTCGATCCTGGGGCGGCTCGCTTCAGAGCCGCCAAACAATCCCGATCGACCGCAAGATTCGCTTGCCGGCGCCGAATGTCCTCGGCCTCCTTCCCTGCTCCACTCACCGCATGAGAACGATCCGGTTTCATTTCGGAGGCACTCCGCCAGGCAAGAGCTGCTTCTGCCGGCGGAGAATCGCCTGGCCGTTCCGCTCGAGCTCGGCCGCGATCAGCTCCTCCTTCTTCGCGGCGAGCTGGCCCTCGAGCGCATGAATGTCCAGCCGGAGCTTCCGCCGGAGCTCGGCTCGAGCCGCTCGCATCTGGGCCTTCGGGGAGAACCCTGGCGACGAGTTTCCGCTCATAGCTTCGCGAGAGCGGCCCGCTTCTTTTTCTCAGCTCGAGCCTGGGCGGTGCGCTTGTCGATGTACTCGCGGAGCGCCGTCCGGACGACTCCAGAATTGCTCGTCTGGTCCTTCTTCGCCAGGAGATTGACGTCCTGCCACTGGTCGGGCGGGATCATCAACTGGCGCCGATCTTCGTTTTTACCGGCCAATCTTCCTCCTTTGGAAGTGTGTTCATTCTACACCACTCCTACATATTTTCGCAAGCCTCAACCACTTGCGCGGGTGTGTACCTATGGTGTATAATGAAGCGTACCACTAAACCCATAGCGAAGGAGGTTTTCTGCCAGAAGAGACCCCGAAAATGATCGACGCCGATGGATGGACGGAAGAGCAAATCGCTCTCTACTGCGAGCTCGCGGAACTCGGGCTCCTCAAAGACGGCCGGCTCACCGAGGCCGGTAAATCGCTCCTCGGCCGGACCGGATACTTTCCGATGGTCACGAACCTCAACCTTCCGGTGGCTGCATGACCAGACCCGTGCTGCAGATAATCCGCGACAACATGAGCTGCGGGAATCCGAAGTGCGGCCGGATGCTCTGGGACTGCCGTTGCCCCTCGAGCGCCGAATGTACCGAGTGTGAGCGCTCCGTCGACGACATTCCGGCCGGCCAGATGTGCGAGGACGCGCCGGATGGGATCCACCTGTGGAAGGTGCCGGACGGCGACGGCTTTACGATCGTGCCGGATCTCACCGAAGAGGAGCAAGACGACATAATCGAGTCCTACGATTGGGGCGCCTCCGGATCCCGCGTGGTCGGACTCCGGAAGGCGACCGGCGCCAGGGCCGAGAAAGGCAAGCGAAACGCCCAGATCCTCTCCGGCCGCCTGGTCTGAAATGATCCCCGCGGTCGCGATCGGATACACCGGCTGGGATTTCCGGCACTTCCGACACGCCAAGACGGTCGAAATGTTCCTGACGTTCCCGATCTGCGACGAGTGCGGCCACCCAATCGAGCGAACGGATCTCTGCGTGGCCACTTTCGTCAACCGCGTCCAAAGCTGGACCTTGGTGCATATCCGGCCCTGCGGCATGGACCAGGTGGAGCGCGAGATCGAAGAGCTCCGGAAGCTCCGGATCCTCGAAGAGGAAAGCGCCAGAGAGTCGAAGATACTTGCCGAGAACCCTTGACTAGGTGTGTAGTGAGTGTGTAGATTGTGTGTGTAGGCCAACCCTCGGAAAACGGAGGCACCCTGAATCACTACGAATGGAAGCTGGAGCAACGCCGCGAGCGACTGGAAAGAGCGGCAGCTCGAGCGAGCGCGGAAGGAAACGGCGCTCTCAATTCCGCCCGCACCATGCTCGACTGCATCCCCTTCGGCCAGCCAATCCTGGTCGACCACTATTCGGCTCCGCGTCACCGCTCGCTTCTCAAGCGCCACGACTCGAAAATGAGAGCCGGCTTCGCCAAGCTGGAGGCGGCAGCGGATTACGCTCGACGCGCTGACGCGGTTGGGACCGCCGGGATCTCGGTCGATGATCCGGACGCGGTGGCCAAGCTGGCGGAAAAGAAAAGCGACCTCGAGATCCGCCGCGACTGGATGAAAGCCGCCAACAAGGTCTGGAAGAAAGCCGGCACCTTCGAGGGCTCTGACATTCCGCCGGAGATTCAGGCGGAGGGACTCTCCAACATGAAGGTTTGGCATGGCGTCTACCTGACTCCCTTCCCCAGCTACGCGCTGACGAACCTCGGCGCCCGGATCCGGGACGCGGCCAAGCGATCGAGCCGGATCGAGCGGATTCAGGCCACGGCGGTCGACGCTCGCATTGAGCTCGAGGCCGCAACGATCACCGCTGACGCGGAGGACAACCGGATCGTGATCGCCTTCCACAACTACCTGACGAAAGAGAGCTACAAAGTCATGCGGTCGGCCGGCTTCGTCTGGTCGCCAACTCGGGACGGTTTCACTCGGAAGCTGTCCAGCTACTCGGTCAAGAGCGCGACTGAGCTCGCGACCACCATCCTCAACAAGGAGAAAAGTTGACCACTTCAGCCCAGCACGTTGATACGGCCGAGGGCGCGGCCCTGATTCGAAAAGCGCTCAAAAAGGCATTTCCGAAAACTCAGTTTTCGGTCCGCATTTCCCGCTACTCAATGGGGAGCTCGGTCGACGTCCGCTGGACCAACGGCCCGAGCCAGCGACTCGTTGGGGCGGTTCTGGCTCCATTCGAAACAAAGCATTTCGATGGGATCGACGACTCCACGCGCTTTACGTCTTGCTGGCTCACCTACGGTGACGAGGTTCGCGGCGCCAAGCCGATCGAGGGACTTTCTCGAGAGATCTATTTCAGCTTCTACCTCCACACGACTCGAAACTGGTCGCCCGGCTTCGCTCAGAAACTCTTCGCCCAGGTTGGCCGGTTCTACGGGGTCCGGCCTCCGATGGTCCAGGAGTACGAGCCGGACCGCTGGGAGCTCGCCGCGGGCTTCGATGGGCACCGAATGATCGGCCACGGCAAGATCGACGTGCCCGATGAAAGCTGGTTCCAGGCGGTCCGCCGGGCCGCGGACGACCGGACCCGCTATGAAGTGGCGCCATGAGGGACCGCGGACACGAAGGAGCAGAAACCTCGGCCGCTGAAGTCGCACGACTCGCGCAACTCGCGTATGACCGCTGGCGCCGGACCGCGCCGAAGGGCACGAAATCCTGGAAGCGCTCCCATCCGGCCACCAAAGGAGAATGGCGCTATTGCGTGAGGACGCTGATTTACGGCGGGCGCCCGAATGTGGCCACTTGGACCCCTGAGCTCGTTGAGTTAGTCGCCATTGTTATCAGGGAGTACACATGAATCGCCTTGGCATCATTCAGGAGGCGAAACGGATCTACGGACTCTACCAGGAAGAGCTCCAGCGGCGCCACGATCACGCGCCGGCCTGGGACGATATCGGTCCCAGCTTCCGGCAGCTCTGGAGGAGGGACGTCGAGGGGGTGATCGCCGGCGGAATGGCGAGACACCCTGAAAGCTGGGTCCGCGAGCTCGTATTTCGCGAAGCTCAACCCCGGCCAACCTACGGAGGCAAAATGACAGAAGCGAGAGCGACTGAATGGCTCAAGGGCATAGATGCAATGTCGCGGCTCCTCGGAACGCTGAAGAAGGAGGCCGAACTCGAGCTGGAGATTGTGAAGTCTCTCGACCGGATCACCGTGGCGCTCGACGACCTGAAGGAGGATCTCGCGGTCGCGGCCGGCTTGCCGGTCATGCGCCAGCGCGACCAGGACAGCCGGCTCCCAGCCGGCACCCCGGATCCGAGGGACTGAAGTGGATCCGAAGAAGCGAGAGCTCGAGCTCCGGATCCTCGCCGGCCGGATCAATGATCTGGGCGAGGAGGCCCGGCCGATCGCCGGCCTCGAGAACGTGACCCGCCGGTTATTCGGTGTAAAGGGCCGCGTTCTCGAGATCGCGGAGCTCCTCAGAAAGTTTGCCCGGACTGGACCAGACAATGAGATTGACGACTAATCCAACGGAGGGCGGTATCTGACCGACCCATCCACCCCAACGACCGCCAGCCGATCAAAGCGGTCGCGACCATCGGGAGCCAAGCTGATCGCGTGTTGTCGGCCATTCCACCGGCCCAGCTTGACCTCAACACGCTCAAAAACCTTTTCCTTCGATGTGACGAGATCGCAAGAACTGGCACCGTACGCTGCCCTGAAAACCTCGAATCCGCGCCGCATTAAGTCCGCGGCCACAACCAACTCCGCCCAGCCACCTCTCATGTGACTGCCACAACTCTCGGCAAATGGAACCGGAAGAATCTCCGACCGTGGAAGTCTCGGCCCAACCGGGCCGGCCGGTCGATTTCTCGAAGTTTTCGTGACGGTGGGAAGGCCGAGCTCCGCCAAGAGAACGTGAACCCTTTGTTTCGACAAACCCAACGAACGACCTATTTCCACCGCCGTAGCTTCCGGGTTCGCCTCACGGGCCAGCCGGACCAACTCCTTTGATTCTCCACGCTGTATCATTCCGCAATTATATCTATTGACTCTCAATCAGTCAATGGTGTAGCTTAAACGCACCTTCTACACAGGAAAATAATTATGGCCGAACCGATCGCGCCGGTCCCATGCCCGAAATGCAACGGGCCGATGTACGACAACTCGAGAGACCCGAAGAGAAAGCCGCAGCAATCAGACTATCGCTGTAAAGATCGAAAGAACTGCGACGGTGGTATCTGGCTGACGAAGGAGCAACGGAACGCGCTCCCTCCGCTCTCCGGCGGGACCCAGCGCCAAGCTCCACAGGGAGTCATGACGAACCAGGCGCCGGCCGGTCCGCCACGCCGGCCGCTGGTGCTCGACAAGGTTCTCCTGGCTTGCGTCCGATCCGTTCAGTCGGTCGCGAAGGAGTTGATGAAGGAAGGCGCTCCGGAAATGACAGAAGCGAGCGAACAGAAATACGTGTGCTCGCTCTTCATTGCGCGGCTCGACAACCGCGGGATCCTCGAGCTGGAGCGTGAAGCTCTGGAAGCTCGCGAGAAGAAAGCCCGCGAGAAGGCTCTCCAGGTGGAGACCGAGAGGAGAGCGCTCGAGGCGAAGCAAGCCGCCGAACGCGAGGCCGCGGAAGCTGCCCGACAGGCGAGCGAGTCCCAGCTCGGGTCGAGCAAGCCGCGGAACTTCGATGATTTCCCGGCCGCGCTCGAGGATCAAGACGACGACCTGCCTTTCTGAGCAAGTGCCGGACAGGTCACCGGACCGGGTTCCGCTGAGACTCGGGCTGAAACAACGTATGCCAGCCAAGGAAACGACCGCGGTGGTGGCACCGGCACCTGTTCGGTATTTGCTCAGTAACACGAATTGCGCGGGGTTCGGTGCGAGTCGTAACGTGCCGAACCCTTCCACACCAGCCGGAGTCGTTCCTTGAAAGGTCGCCCGCCTATCCCTGAAAAAACCCGTCGACAGGTGCTCGAGCGTGACGGGTATCGCTGTACGTATTGCAACTGGCGCCCAGGGCGAAGCGCTGGTTTCTCCATCGACCACGTTGATCCGCATGGAGGCAACGAGCCGGAAAACCTGACTGCCGCGTGTCGAGACTGCAACAACCGGAAAAACGTCTTTTCCGTGGTCTTGTTCCTCGCCAAGCGAGCCCTGGCCGGTTGGCCGGCACAGAGTCCGTATATCATCATCAGCGAGCCCGAGCCCGAGAACGGTAGAGATCGCTGGATGCGCGAGGCTGGTGATAATTTTCTGGCCGAAGCCTGGGGGATGCGGTGAGCGCTCTCTCAATCATCCCAGCTCGGGCGGTGCGAGATCCGAACCTGACCGGCTGTGATATCCGCGTCCTCTGCGCCGTGGGCATCCACACCGATGGACGGACCGGCAAGGGGTGTTTCGCTCGAGCGGCAACGCTGGCAGACGAAGCCGGGGTCAGCAAAAACCAGTTTTTCACGTCAGCGAAAAAGCTCATTGAGGGAGGTTATCTGCGGCGCGAGTCAGGCCAGGCCGATGGAGTTCCATCGTCGTATTCCGTCATTTTGGACCCCACCACGAAAATCGGGGTGCCTGCACAATCGGCAGAAGGGCGGGGGCACCCAGCGCCCGATGGTGCCCCTACTATGAACGCCCCAATTAACGCCTCTTCTTCTTCAGTGAAGATGATCCAACTGGTCGAAGAGCCGCCAGCGTTCCTCTCCCCCGGCTTCGAGCCCGATTACCTCGAGCTCCTCGAGAAGATCCGGAAGGCCGGCGGATCCGTCCTGAGCTGGCAGTCCGAAATGTTGGCCGCGCTCGACGGGATGCATGGACCGCCGGCGACTCCGCTCCAGGTTTCCCAGGCAATCCGGCACTTTGCCGGCAACGGCGCGGAGCCGGTCCTCCGCCTCTTCGGTGGCTATCTGCGCTCAAGTGTCGCAGGGCCGCGGGAAAATGGCTCCAGCGGGGAGCTGGACGGCAAGAAAGTGGCTTATAGCGGTCGGCGCGGTGGGAAAACCCTGGAAGCGGCCGAGCTGATCCGGCGAATGAGAAAAGCCGCGGTCCCTAATCCCTACGGCGGAGGGCTGGGCCTGTCCGCGAAATGGCAAGACAATTTTCTCCCAAGTGAAAACCGCGTCATAATGGCGTTCGGCACCAGCCGGATCCTGAACGATGCGAACGAAGGCACCCTTGTTTCTCAACTGGCGAAAGCCCTGGAGGAAGTCCGAACATGAACGATGAACTCCTCGCCGAATATGAGCGGGATCTCGGCAAAATGTCCTGGAAGGAGCTGATCCTCGAGCTCGAAGATCAGGCCGGCGCGGCCGGTGCCGGCGAGGCCGGCGCGTATCTCAAGGTCCGACTGGTTCGCCGGGCGCTCATGCGGAGGGGAGAATGAGCGACCAGCTCGATTTGCTGGCCGGTCCTGGCAAGGGCGCGAAACGGAAGGAGCGAGCGCTCCAGGATCATGACCAGCACAAGGCCGCGGCGATCGGCTGGCTCCGGAAACGACTCGCGGAGCTTTATCGCGAGCGGTGTCGGGCTTACCGAAGATCCACGGTCTATGTGACTGCGGACGATGCTCGAGATCTCTACGCCAAGAGCTCATTTCCGCCGGCATATTCAGCCAATCGAACCTTCTTCGGGTCGATCTTCCGCGGAGCTGAGTGGGAAGTGGTCGGCCGGGCCAAATCACTCTATCCAGCCAACAACTGTCGCGAGATCAAAACCTGGCGCCATGTCGGCTGAACCGCGGAGACTCTCGAGGCATTTCAACGCTGCTTGCGGCGAGGCGCGAGAGATCCTTTGCGTCCCGATTCGGTATCAGTGTCGGAAGGAGCTGGGCGAGGATCCCAAGATCAGGAGCGGAACGCGCAATTACACGATGGTCGCCCATTGCGCGGCCGCTCACCACGTCGAGCTGGTTCAGGTGCATGGATGGTGGTGGCTTGTTCCCGAGCGCGGAGGGGTGTAGTTTCTGCGCCTATGGTGTGTCGAGAGATCTGCCGCGACTGCGGCACCCGGCCTGAAAAGGAAAGCGGCCCCTGCGATATCTGCGGGGGCCGCAACTTCGTCATTCCTGGCGCCTAACATCGGGCTCCGCCGGATCTCCGCCGTCCTGCCGGCCGGGCCGGATCTCAATCCCTGGAGCCCGGACCGGCTGGAGCCTTAAGCCCCTGGGGCCGCGGCTCCGCGGTCGTATCCGAGCAAGTGCTCGAGGATCGTGTTGAGCGGGACGTGAAGCCCGAAAACCAGCGGGATCTGGAGATCCTTGAACTGGCGAAGGAGGTTCCAGACCTCCACGCGGACGTTCGGGGGGATCGGGTTGTTCGTTGCCATTGTTTCCTCAGTGGGTGAAGTGAAAACCCTGGCTCACAACGATCGTGTAGAGCCAGTAAAGCAGAACGAGAATCGTGACCACTTTCGCGAACAGCCACATTTTCGCGTCCAGCGTGACCAGTCCCGGCAACGTGCCGAACACGATCGCGCAAGCGATTACGACGAAAATAAAGAGAATCATCAGGCCGCCAGGGTTGGGAGGCACAGCATTGGAGATCCGCCCAGCGCGTCCGGGCGGATCACATCTTCCTGATACTTGAAGTCGATACCAGCTACCCGTCGATCGGCCGGCGGATATGGGTGCTGGAGCATCTGGACACCGCGCACCGCCGGGAAGTTGTCCAGGTTGAGATTGTACGCCGACCAGTACTCCTGGAACCTGAGCTCGCGGTAGAGCTGGAGCGCGGTCAGGCCGCACGAATCCCCGACATAGAGACCAGGGATATATCCGCCCGAGCTCGCCCGGTCGCACCAGGCATTGCAGTAACCAATGACGTCGGGCGCCATTGGCGGCCACTCCCTCGAGGCCACTCCCTCGAGATCACACCAGAGGGTCGCACCCAGGGGATAGCCGACCTTCTGCGCGTGGTCGACCGCGATCGCGGCGTAGCCTTTCCCGTTGGCCGCGATCGGTTGCCAATTCGGCGGAGCTACGTGCTGGACCAGCATCACGCCCAGCCCAGCCTGGAGCAATCCAAGGAGCTCGCTCGCGGTGATATCGTACGCATGGTTCGCGGAGCGCCGGACATATCGCACCACGAAATCGTAGTCGGCCGCCTTCATGAGCTTGGCGGCGGCCACTCCGACCGGCGTGTTGCAGTCGAAGCCCTTGGAACCTTCCGGGAGAGATCCGACCTTCCCAGGGCCGCTCACGGCTTGAGCGCTTTGGCTTCGGCAATTCCCTGGGCGGCCAGGCCGGAGCTCGAGGCGTTCCCAGGATTGAACTTCTTATCGAAGATCACCTTGGCGATCGAGAAGAGAGCCAGGACGGCCGGAATGAGCCACGTCACCATGTAGGCCGCGACTGCCTGGAGCTGGTCCGGCGCATACTTGACGCCAGCCAGCTTCGCCAGCCAGCCGAGCGCCATGATGAAAACGGCGGCGAGGATTCGAGAGATAAAAACGGTGAGCGGATTCACTTCCATCGGGAAACTCCTGTGAGGGTTGGCAGACAAGATTGAGAACCCGTCTGCCAGGGGTTCCGTGTGGCCGTCTGGCCAAGATTTCTTTAGCGGTTGCAGTCCGGGGGGACCAGTGTGGGATCCTGCTTCCTGACCAGCACACAGGCCAGGTACAAATTGAGAGAGATCTTCGCCTCGACCCGCGCATCCCTTGTCTCTTGCTCGAGCCGGAAACGGTCGCGCTCGACAAGGATCGAATCGACCTGGACCTGGAGGGCGGTCACGCTGCCCCGGACCATTGTGATATCCTGCCTCGCCGCGGCGATCTCGGCCGGCGGACCCATCAGCTTGAAGCCGAAGCTCGCGAGCGCGACTGAGGCCGCCGTGGCGACCGCGGTGCACAGCGAAACCAGAGCGCCGATCTTGAAAAGCCGCTTGGTTCCCTGCTTGGACCTGGCATCCGACACCCGATCCTCGACCTCGTTGAAGATCTCCGCCACCTGTTCTCCAGTGACGTCACGCAAAAGCTCGTTCGACATTTTACTGCTGACTCCCTTCGAGTTGTGCGCGTTTGAACGACTGGAAAGCATCATAAGACAGGTCCGCCTGGCGTTCCTTCCGGTAAACAGGTTTTCTGACTGAGGCCATTTCTTTCCGGATAAGCCGCTCTTTTTCATCATCGCTCGCCCTGGTGTAACGCGGGTTGACGATCAAATCCTCGAGCTTCGCCCGGTACTCTGGACCGATCTCCTTCGTCAGGTCGCGGATCCGCTCAGGACTCCGCTGCTGCTTGACGCCCTTCACTGAATATGTCGACCCCGGCTTCGCAATCCCAACCTGCAGCCGCTCGAGCTCCTTCGTCAGAGCGGTCGACGCATCCGTTTTCGGGCTCGTTGGGTCGAGGAAAGATTCAGCCGCACCGCGGATTCCGCCAGTATTTTTCTGGATCTCCTGCCCGAACGGATCCAATCGAGCCGGCAGCCTCTTCGACAGGAATGGGATCTTGGCCTCGAGCTTCTGGCCGATACCGTGGGTCTCGCGGGCCGCCGGATCTATCGCGGTAGCCGCCTGGCCCACGATCGCCGGGATCGGCACCATGCCGGCCGCTGCGGTCGCGCCTCGAGCGCCTGGGTCCGCGAGCGCTCCGATCAGATTCGACACACCCTGGAGATAGCTCTCCTCTGTGATCGTTTTCGCCATTGAGGTAGCGCCGGCAATCGCGAGATCTGAACCTGACTTCTCGGGGCCGGTGTCAGAGTACCGGCGTAGGTTAGCGCCCAGGAGCAGCGGCAGCGCCAGCGGTCCGAGCGAAGTGATCCCGCGCCAGCGGCCGTTCAACTTGATCGAATTGGCTTGCTTGTTCTCAGCGTCCCAGATCCGGCGCTGGCCTGGATCTGTGGGGCTGGAGCCCGTCATGTTGCCGGCGCCCTCGAGCGCATATCCCACCATCGTCAGGCCGGTCCCGATCGTCGCTCGAGCGAGCTGCTTCTGAAGCTGGCCCTGAATGAGAGGATCCGGATCCGCGGCGTGGACCAGCGCCTTTATGAATCCGGCCGGCGAGTAGTCGACCCCAGCCATGAGAATCGCGCTCGGGAGCTTCGTGAATGGGATCGTAATGTCGAGGGCGAGATTCAAGACGCTCAACCCGGCCCGGTCGCCAGGCTTCGCGGTCGACAGCTTCCGGCGAACGCTGGACCGCATCCCGCCGGCGAACTTCGACAGCGTGGTTTCGTTCTTGAAAACCGCATACTGCGCGTCGGCGTGAGATCCCAGGACCATCTGCTCGGTCGGGTTCGCCAGGAGCTCGTTGACCCGTTCGGTGAGTCCGGACCCTGAGAGTCCTTCCCGGATCCCCATGAGTCGAGCGCGGCCGAAGAGCGAGGTATTGTAAGCGAACCCATAAAACGGCTTCGTCTGCGCCTCGAGCCTGTCGAAAGTCGCGTGAGTGACGCGCTCGAGTGTCTTGTTTTTGTACGTGGTCTGCTGCAGGTCGAAGAGATTCCCCTGGCCGGCAGGACCGCCCTTTTCGGGATCCACGCCCGTTTTCATGAGCTGGACGCCTTTGACCGCACCGTCCCGGAAGCCCTTGATTCCCTGGAGAAAAGCGGGCCAGTTGAGCGTGTTCGCGAGCTGGCGGAACTCGGTCGGTTTGATCTTCCCGAACGTGGCTGCCGATCGTGCGACCGCCTGGAGATAATCGGTCGCGACCGCGAGCGGCCTCGTCGCCAGGTACTCGACCCCGCCGAAAGTGATATCGCTCGCGAGCTTTCGCACGTTCGTTTTCGGGCTCGAGAGATATCCGACCTTTATCAGTGTCCCGGCCTTCTCAGCTATGGGCGAGTCGCGGAGCCCGCTCGTAAACTGAGCCAGCTTCGACTTGGCGAAGAGACACCGGCCGCCGCCGCCCGTCGCCTCGAGCCCAGGCGCACAGGCTTCCCTCGCTACGTTCACCAGTCGGCGGAGCTCTGCGGCCGTCGCATCGTCGAGCGGTCGAGCGCCCAGCATCCTCTTCGCCTGAATCTGCCATACGTCATGGTCAAGGGAAGTGTTGGCCATTCGCTTCAAGAGGTTGAGATCCCGGCCTTTCTGGCTCGCGCCCGTCACCAGGTCCGAAAGTAGCGCATCGTTGTGAGCCACGGCTTTCGAGAGGAGCTCGCTCGCGGTCTGGTGCTCCTCGAGGGTGAGCTTCCCGGACGCCAGTTGCTTCGACAGATCCTCGATCATTCCGTCATTCTGCCGAACGACGTCACGCCTCGCGAGGAGCTGAACGCCAGTGAGTTTCCGGGCGATATGCGGCCTCGCGGCCTTCCGGTCGCCAGCCAGGAGCTCCTGGACAACCTTCGACTTCAGCTTATCGGCCTCGGCCCAGGTCTGTTTGTTCGCGTCATGCTGGGTGCGGTATTGCTCGACCTGGTTGGCGACTCTCTCCTGGGCGGTGGATCCGTCGACGATCTTCCCGATGTTCAAGAGATCCGACTCGCCAGCGTAAGAGCCGCGGTCCGCCGGCTCTCGGTACGGACTCTCGGGCTGGGCACCAATCGCGCCGGTGCGGTTCCGGAGCGCGAGCTCGGCCGGCTGGATCTTCTCGTCGAAATTGGCAATCCGCTCGAGATCGGCAATTTGCTGGGCGATCGCGCCGCCCTTGCCGATCCACTTACGATCGCTCGACTTTATCATCTGGTCGTACTGTTTCCGGAGGAAAATCGCGTTCGCTCGAGCTTCCTCCTTTACCTGCTCGAACGGCTTCCCGCTCTTCGCCTGGGCCGCGGCCGTCCCAACGTCCTCACCGAAGAGGCCGCCCTGGTCCGGGGTCGGTGCAACGTGGCCGAACATATCCGGCTGGTCTCCTGCCGCTCCGATACGGCCGCCGGCCCGGCGGATTGCGGAGAAGAGCTCAGGAACGCTGGAGCCAGTCCCAATAGACCGGCCGCCGGTGTCTCGGATCGAATACCGAAGATGCTTACCAGGATTCTCCCTGAGCTGGGTTACAAGATCGTTGAGTTGCAGCGTCGACGGCCGCCCTTGGATCTTGATCTCGATGCGCTTCCCGGTCGGTTGAACATCGAAAACTCGAGCGTCCGACTCCCGCGGCCGGACTTCCGGCCGGGCTGCATCGAAGCCCCGGTCTGCGGCCTCGGCTCCGCCGGCCGCACCGACACCCAGGCCCAGGCCGGCGCCCAGCTCCGCGTTCCGCTTCCGCTCTTCAGGTGTCGAACCGATATGCCCGCCGATGATCCCGCCAGCGGCAGCGCCCAGGCCGGATCCAGCGACTCCGCCCAGCGTCCTCCCTGAGTGGCGAGCGCCTTCCACGTCTGAAGTGTGCGAGCCAATCCGGCCGGCTCGCCGGAGCGGCGAGGCCGGGATCTCGCGCTGGACGGCCGCCTGGACCCGCTCGTAGATATCCTGAGCGACCTTCGCCGGCTTCTCTCCCCTGGCGACTCGCTTCCCGGCCTGGTCCATGAGCTGCCCGAGCTCGCCGGTCTTGGAATAGAGTCGGCTGAAAACTTCCTCGAGCTGCGCGGACTGGTCGGCAATGGCTCTCGACTGTTCGACGGAGATCTTGTTTCCACCGCGCTCGAGCTCGGCCGCTCGCCCCTCGTTGGCGACATAGCCGAAGAGTCGCTTGTCGCCCAGGAGTCGATCGCGGATTGCGCTCGCTACTTTCGCCTTCTCGACGAAGAGCGACTTAGCGATCGATTCCGTTCCAAAAAGGTTTTCTTGGGTTGCCGACTCTGAGCCGGCCGTCTTGAGCTGGTGGGTGAACTCAACGAGCTCGCGCTCGGTCATTTTCCCCATGGACCGGAACGCTGCGCGTTGCTGCTCGGGCGCTTCCAGGTGCTCGCCCACAATCACGGCTTTCCGCGTCAGCTCCGGATCCTGAGTCACGCGGGCAATCAGATCATTCGAAAGGTTCGCGAGCGCCGTACCATCGCGGGCGAGTCCCTTCCGGATATTGATATCGCGCTCAATAAGACCTTCGACGCCCAGCCCTGAGTCCTTGATAAACTTCGCCACGTCGAGAGCTGTGCCTTTCCCCTCCGCGATATTCGTCAGCGCACCGAAAACTCGAGCCTCGACCGCGTTGCTGGCGACGATGTTTCGCACCTGAAGCGATTTCACACCGTCGCGCTTGGCGAGGTTGAAACGATGGTGCCCGTTGACCACGTACGTCTGGCCATTCTCGGGATCCTTCCACACGTCGAGGATCCCGGCGTAATCAGCATTGAAGCGCCGAGCGCCATGAAGGCTTGTGCTCGCGCCGGTCGTTTTCTCTACGTCCTGCTTGAATTGGAAGCGCTGCGGATCTACGCGGAGCGAGCTGGTGGCGACCTTGTACGGGTCGGTCGTTACCCGGCCGGGCTCGGTTAGAGCTGGCTCTTCTGCCGGCGCCTGATTTCGTTTCTCAGGTACGTTTCCGAAGAGATCTTCGGCAGCGCTGGGAGCCGCGGCAGTCGGCTCACCACTTCCGGCATGATCCGCTCCTGGTACTCCCTCGGGTGCTCGCCCTTCCGCTGCGGGAACTCCTTCTCCACCTGGTCGGCCATATCCATGTGCGACTGGATCTCCTTCAGCCGCTCCGCCGAAGATGCTCCGGTCGAGACCGAGCCCAAGCTCGGAGATCTTGGCATGGAGGGGAGTGCCCCTCGGGGTGTCGGAGTTGATCTTGACATATCTACCTCCAATCTCGTCCATTCCCTTCAGCTTGTCAAACGTGGTTTGTGGTGTAACTCCTACACCATGAATCACGTAGTCCGGGTGAACGATTCGGTTCTGCTCGAGGCCACGGTTGTAAGCGCGGACGGCCGACTCGTTGGGAGATAGATCCGTCAGCCCGAGATTTACCTCGTAACCCTGCTTCGTCAGCTCCTTCACAAGGTCCGAGATCTTCCCTGTGTTTTTGCCGATCATCGGCAGGATGATGGAGTCCCCGCGACGGACCGCGATCTGGCGGGCTCGAGTGGCGAGGAGATCGCTCTCTGGGTGCGTCCCGCTGGCTCCGATCTTCGGATAGCGAGGATCCCGCGTCTTGAAAGCGTCAGCATCGATCTGGTATGCGCCGGTTGCCTTGCCGAGGGCGCTCGCCACAGCCGACTTCCCCGAGCCCGGCGGTCCAATCAGGATGGTGGCCTTCCGGCCCCGGTTCAGGTCGACGCCTTCCGATCGAGCGAGGTTCTGGAAGTGCTCCGTAACATCGTCGATCTGGTGAGCGCGGAGTCGGCCAACGGTCAGCGGCTCTGGATCATTTTTGATCTTCTGGATCAGCCCCTCGAGATCTCCAAACTCGTTACCGCCGACCGCGCCCTGCATCGTCCTGAGCTGGTTGATCGTGTCGACCCGATCCAACTGCTCAGAAGGAGTGCGGAGTGCTCCATGCTCGACCAGGCCGCGGATTCGATCGCGCTTGAGATCCGCGCCGATCGTGGTCCCCGGCTTGAGTGGGTGCTCGACCTTCGCGATATCGAACGGCGTCAGGTGGTTGGGTTCGGCCTGGTGCACTTCAGCATCGGTCAGATCCTCACCGTTCCGGATCCGATCGCGGAGAACGGGATCGCCTTCGAGGAGTGGGGTGCCAGGCACATGGCCGACCCGAGCGAACCGGGCCATGTTGCCGGGTGAATAGACCCGATCCGAAGTGACAAAATCGAACTTCGGCATGGCCGGCGTGATCTGGCGCGGAGTTTCCGCCGGCACCGGCGCCGGCGCCGGTGACGTTGGTTCTGGGACCGTGTAGCCGATCGCCCCCTGGGAAGGCGGCGCGACAGGTGAAACGCTGGGGTCTACCGCTGGCGGCTGCTGCGCTGCCAATACTCTCCGGTCACTTGCGGACGCTGGGCGTGGACGATTTATGTCGCCTTCCGCGCCCTGCATGATCGACCGGATATCACGGTTGTCCGCGAACTTCGCCGGATCCAGGCTGAAATCCTGAAGGAGTCCGCGAGTCTTTTCCACGGTCTGAGTGGCGAGCTCGAGCGTGGCTGGTCCGATCGCCGCGGCCGCCCTGAGCGTCGGCTCCGCAATCAGGCCGGCTCCTCGACCTATCGCCGCGCCGGCGAGTCCGAATCCCGCGCCCATCGCCGCGCCGGCTTCCGCGCCCGAAGCTGCGCCAGTCGCCGCGTTGCCGAACCGCTCCGACCAGTTATCGGCCGGCTGCACTCCGCCGGTAATGGCTCCCTGAGCACCCATGACACCGCTGGCGCCGGCCGCCTCCGCTGCGATTTTCGGGATCAGCTCCGGCAGGATCTTCCCCGCGGCCCAGCGCGGAACCTGTTCGGCCAGGGCTTTCTCAGCGAATCCGATCGCGCCAGGGAAGGCGAGATTGGCGGCCGTCTGAGCGCCAGCTATCGCGGTTTCCGCTCCTGACGGGATCGCCTCGGTCATGGGTTTCCCGTCGAGGCCGAGTATCGGAGTCCCTCCCTTATTCCAGTCGACTACCGGCCGCGGCGGCGCAATTCGAGCTCCCACAAACAGCTTGTGGAGTGGCTCGAGCGCCATATCCTGAGCGAGTCCTTCGACACCTTTCGCCGCGCCGATTCCCAGCCGCCCGAGCGGTGCCAGCGGGCCGGTGCCGGCGTCCAGGTTGTCGAGCGCCGACCGGAGCCCGGTGCTCGCTTTGATCTCTTCCGGCGGAAGCGTGTCCGGCGCGTCACCGGCCAGGATCCTCGCAATCCGGCTCTGGTCGTCGGTCCCGAGCACCTGCTCAGGGGTCGGTGACGGACCTCCGAAAATCGGATTGTCAGACCGCGGTGTTACACCGGCCTTGACTGCGGCATCGTTGACGGCCCTTTGCGACCGAAGGAACGCCTCGTAAGAGAGATCGGGCATCCCGCTTTACGATCCGCTGTTGGCGTCTACAAAAGCGCGATAAGCAGGGTCCGATTTGTACTTCTCTTTGTCGACTCCAGGCGGGAGAACCTTCGTTCCGAGCTTCGGGCTCGTCGAACTCGAGGGATCGACCTTCGGCGTCGAGCTCGAGACAACCGCCCTCACTCCAGTCCGGCCGGCACCGGCGCTCGAGCTGCTCGAGCTCCGCGGAACGGTCGAGCTGAGGAGCGCTGCCGTGGTCGGCTTGGCCGCCTGGCCGGCGGAATACTGAGCTCCCAGATACTCGCGTTCGGCGGCCGCCTGAGCCTGAGCTCCGCTCATTCCGTCGACGTCGATATGATGGGTTATCCGCGACTGCATGAACTCCCGGCGGTCCTTCGCCAGGTGCTCCGGATCTGCGGCGGAGACACCTTCCGGCGGTTTCGGGTTGTGAACCTCGTAATTCCACTCAGCGTTGCGGTCCGCGACCGGATCCCGCGGTGGCGTGTAGTGCTCGTCAGCTTTCCCGAATCGGAGCCGAGCGGCGGTGGCCGCTTGCTGGGGAGTCTGTCCTGAAGCAACAAGCCCATCGTAGTAATCGGTGTAAAGCTGAGTCTCCGATTTCGCCGGCGTGGTGCGGTACTTCTCAGGGTGAGCCACTTCGTCAGCGAGCTTCGCCGCCTCGGAGTTGTCTCGAGCTGTGGCGGCCGTGTGCTCACCGATGGTCGACGTCTGGAGGGCCGCGACCTGGGCATCCAGCGCCTTCTGGCGAGCTTCTTTCGCGGCATCGTCCTCCGCCTGGCGCTGGCCGCCCTGGTAGGCCGGCACCCCCACAAGGGCGGCGTTCAGGAGTGTTCTGAAACTGAGGCCCATTATGCCGCCTTCTGCTGCTGGTTGTAGCCGAGGCTCTGGAGATACTGAGCGAGGGCCGCCATTGTCTGATTGGACTGGCCTGAGAGATCACCGGCCGCGCCCTGGTAAACGCTGGTCGGGTTGTTGACGTTGCCGGCCTGGAACTGTGCGAGCGCCTGGCTGAAGGCATCGTTTCCGAATTGCTCCTTCAGCTTCGCGGCGTTGGCCGAGTTGTCGATCGTGTTCTGGGCGGTCGTATCCTGGTACGCTCGCTCGCCCTTCAAGGCTGCCAGCGCGTTCTGGGACTGGTCGTAATTCTGGCCGGCGACATTGTTGCCGAAGGTCGAGGCCCACTGCTGCGCCGCGGTGCCCGCTTGCTGGTTCCCACGACTCACGCCGGAATTGAACTCTCCAGCCGCCGTGGCGGCGGCCTGATTGTCCCGGTTCACACCGTAGTTGAAACCCTGCTGTTGCTGCGCGTCCGCGATCTGCTTGTCGATCGTATCCTGAGCGAGCTGGTCCCGGTACTGGACCTTATCCGCGGCGCTCTGTCGACCGATCTGGTCGATCGCCTGTGACGTCATTCCCGACCCGAGCCGGCCCAGGGCTGCATCGCTCCGGCCGAGAGCGGTCACAGAGGTATTGTCCCTCGCGGCCTGTTGCGTGTCGAAATTGTTGAGGAGCGAGCTGAGCATTGCCGTCCGATCTCCGGGCGCCACTCCGGCCGAGATTGCGCCGGGCGCAGCCACTCCCGAGACAGCCGCCGGCGCGTTCCCAAACTTGGCGGCCAGAGCTGCGGTCGAGTCCGATATCGAGGGCGCGTTCGGATCGCTAAGAATCGCCGTGTTCTGAAGATTCACGTTAGGACTGGCCGACCCAGCCGGAGCTGGGAGCGCCGGCACAGCACCGAACGGGTCCCCGCCAGGACCGCCGAGCGGCTGGATCCCAGCGAAGGGGATCATTCCCGGATTGGAGATCGAGGGGTCGCCAATCGGAGCCGGCAGGTTCGCGGCGGAGATCGAGCCGGCCGGAGTTGCACCGTTGCCGAATGGCAGGACTGGCGTGATTCCGTCACCTGCGGGAGGGACAGCCGGCGGCGTGATCGAGCCGGCGGAGCGGAGCCAGGGATCGGAGCCTGGTCAGGAGT
>OCZT010001904.1_pt1 | contig 21629 bp, 18 predicted proteins | sample 1539031 | NCBI WGS metagenome assembly OCZT01 (sample SAMEA3539308, study PRJEB22396) | soil metagenome | biome: tundra; feature: field; material: soil | place: USA | collected 2010-05 | depth 0.15 m | reverse complement strand
CCCACCGAGCGGAGGAATAGATGCCCGCCACTGTGATCGTCGGCCTGCAATGGGGCGACGAAGGCAAGGGTAAGACGACCGACGCCCTTGCCGAACACGTGACGGCAGTCGTTCGCTATCAGGGCGGCGACAACGCCGGCCACACGATCATGCTCGGCGAGGAAGTCTTCAAGCTCCACCTCGTCCCGTCGGGCGTGCTGTACCCGCACATCGCCCCGGTGATCGGAAACGGCGTCGTGGTGAATCCGGCCACGCTCATCGCCGAGCTGGACATGCTCGCCAGCCGTGGCATCGAGGTGGACCGCGTTCGCGTCAGCCTCAAGGCCCACGTGATCATGCCGTACCACATCGCCCTGGACGGAGCGATGGAAGCGCGCCTTGCACAGGCCGCGGTCGGCACCACGCGGCGGGGGATCGGGCCCGCCTACGCCGATAGAGCCTGGCGGATCGGGATCCGGATGGAGGACCTGCTCGACGCCGACGGGCTGCGCAGCAAGCTCGCCCGAATCCTGCCCGAGAAGAACGCCACTCTCCAGCGCCAGCATCGCGTCGACGTCTTCGACCTCGAGGACCTCGTCGCCCAGGCGACCGAATGGGGCCGAAGGCTCGAGCCGCACCTGGCCGATACGACGATGCTCGTCCAGCAGGCGCTGGCCCGCGGCGAGCACCTCCTCTTCGAGGGCGCGCAGGGGACGCTGCTGGACCTCGACCACGGCAGCTATCCGTTCGTCACTTCCTCCAACCCGATCGCGGGCGGCGCCTGCACGGGCGGCGGCATCGGCCCGCTCCAGGTAGACGAAGTGATCGGCGTCATGAAGGCCTACGCCACGCGCGTCGGGGCCGGACCGTTCCCGACCGAGCTGACCGAAGAGATCGGCGAGGGGATCATCGACCGCGGCCGCGAGTTCGGGACGACCACGGGGCGCCGGCGCCGGGTCGGCTGGTTCGACGCCGTTCCGCTGCGCTATGCCGTCGCGGTCAACAGCGTCAGCTCAATCATGCTCAACAAGATCGACATCCTCTCGGGCCTCGACGAGGTCCTGATCTGCATGGCTTACGAAGTCGACGGCAAGCGCGTCGACTGGTGGCCCTCCGATGCCGACGTGCTGGCTCGGGCGAAGCCGATCTACGAGCGGTTCCCGGGCTGGACCGAGCCGATCCACGACTGCCGCTCGATGGCGGATCTGCCGGAGAACGCGCGCCGATATCTCGACGCGGTCGAACGTCTGTCGGGAGCCCCGATCTGCATGGTTTCTGTCGGTCCCGAGCGGCACCAGACGATCGAGCGAATGGCTCGCCCGCAGCGGCCCCGGTCCGTAACCGCAGGCCCCCCAGTGGTTTCGGGCGAGCGATGAACCAGCAGGCCGTCCCGAACCCCGAGATCGCAGCCGGCCCGGCCCGGGTGCTGGTCCTGGGTGGTGGCGGCCGCGAGCACGCCCTGGTCTGGAGCATCGCCCGCGACGCGGCAATCGAGGCGGTGATAGTGGCTCCGGGGAGCGACGCCATCGGCGACCAGCCCAAGGTGCGCTGCGTTGCCGGAGTTTCGGCGCTGGACCCGGCCGCTGTCGTGGCCCTGGCCACTGCGGAGGGCGTGGACCTGGTCGTGGTCGGGCCCGAAGCGCCGCTGGCCGCCGGGGTCGTGGACGCGCTCATCGAAGCCGGCGTTCCCACTTTCGGTCCTACGCGGGCCGCGGCTCGGATCGAATGGAGCAAGGCTTTCTGCCGCGAAGTCGCCGCTTCGGCCGGAGTGCGGATGGCTCGCGGCCAGGACTTCACGGAGCTCGAACCGGCGTTGGCGTTCGCCCGTGAGCTAGCCGACGCGCGTAACTCGTGCGGCGTGGTCGTCAAGGCCGATGGCCTGATGGCGGGCAAAGGCGTGACCGTGTGCGATCGCTTCGCCGAGGCCGAGGCCGCCCTGCGGTCGCTGTTCGCGGATCTGCCGGCCGTGCGGGTGGCGGACCAGCCGGTGGTGGTCGTAGAGGAGCGACTGGTCGGTGCCGAAGCGAGCCTGATCGCCCTCTGCGACGACCACGGCGCGCTGGCGCTGCCGCCGGCTCGCGACCACAAGCGCCTGCTCGACGACGACGCGGGCCCGAACACCGGCGGCATGGGCGCCTACAGCCCCGTGCCCGATCTGCCCGACGGACTGTGCGCCACGCTCATCGACGTCATCCACCTCCCGATCGTCGCCGAGCTCGCCCGTCGCGGAGCGCAGTTCCGTGGCGCTCTCTACGCCGGCCTGATGCTCACGCCGGAGGGACCGGTGCTGATCGAGTGCAACGCGCGCTTCGGCGACCCCGAGGTTCAGGCGCTGCTGCCGCGCCTGGCGGTGCCACTCGGCCCACTGCTCATGGGCGCCGCCCAGGGCGACCTCGCCGGCGCCGCCGCGGCGCTGGGACTGCAGGGCCGGATGCTCCCCACAACCGGGGACGCGGCGGTGGCGATCGTCCTCGCGGCGGCCAACTACCCGGATACGCCACGCCGCGGCGACCCGATCTCGGGGCTCGAAGAGGCCGCCGCTACCGGCGCCATCGTCTTCCACGCCGGCACGACCCGCGGCGCGGACGGCTGCTACCGCACCAACGGCGGGCGCGTCCTGTCGGTCGTGGGGTTGGGCACGACCGTCACTTCGGCCCGGGCCAATGCCGAGCGCGCCGCGGCCATGATCGGCTGGGAGGGGATGCAGCGGCGCCACGACATCGCTGCCAGGCTCCCCGCCGCGGCCAACCCGAAGTTGCGCCCCGCCTCGCCGGCGCCGATCGCCCCGGCCGACTGGGACAAGGGAGTGGCGTCATGATCCCGCGCTACACGCTTCCGGAGATGGGCGCGATCTGGACGGACCAGGCCCGTTTCGAAGGGATGCTGCGCGTCGAGATCGCCGTGGCGCGAGCGCAGGTTCGGCGCGGCACCGTTCCGGCCGCCGCTCTTCGCGCCATCGAGGCCCGAGCCGCGGTAAACGTGGCCCGGATCGCCGAAATCGAGAAGACGACCGATCACGACGTCATCGCCTTCGTCAGCCAGGTCGCCGAGACGGTGGGCGCGGAAGGCCGCTACCTGCATCTGGGGCTGACGAGTTCGGACGTCGTGGACACGGGCCTGGCCCTCCAGCTCAAGGCCGCCGGAGAGAGGCTTCTCGCCGATTGCGACGCGCTCGTGGCCACGCTGGTCGCGCGTGCCAGGGCCGAGGCCGGCACCGTGATGATGGGCCGGACGCACTCCGTCCACGCCGAACCGACGACCCTCGGCATGAAGATCGCCGGCTGGGCCTTCGAGATCTCACGCGACCTGGCGCGACTGGCCGTCGCCACCGACGACGCGGCCACCGGCAAGATCTCCGGACCGGTGGGCACGTACAGCCACCTCGACCCCGATCTGGAAGAGGAAGTGCTGACCGATCTCGGCCTCCATCGCGACCCGATCTCCACGCAGATCGTCCAGCGGGACCGCCACGCCGCGCTCGTCGCCGCAATCGCCATCACCGGTGGCTCGCTGGAGCGTATCGCCACGGAGATCCGCAACCTCCAGCACACGGAGATCGGCGAGCTGATGGAGCCGTTCCGGGCCGGCCAGAAGGGCAGCTCGGCGATGCCGCACAAGCGCAATCCCATCCTGTGCGAGCGGATCGCCGGCATGGCGCGCTTGCTGCGTGGCTATGCCGCTGCCGCGATGGAGAACCAGCCGCTCTGGCACGAGCGCGACATCAGCCACTCCAGCGCCGAGCGCGTGCTGCTCCCCGACGCCACGATTCTGCTCGACTACATGCTGGTCAAGACGGCCGGCCTGATCGCGGGGCTCGTAGTGCGGCCGGAGCGGATGCGCGAGAACATCGAGCGCGGGCTGGGGCTCCATGCCAGCAGCCGGGTTCTCCTGGCTCTCGTCGAGGAGGCCGGGCTGTCGCGCGAGGACGCCTACGCCATCGTCCAGCATTGCTCCATGCGAGCCGCCGACGAGCGCCGCCAGCTCCGCGACACGCTCGCAGCGGACCCGGAGGTGGCCGCTCGCCTTTCCGACGAGGCCCTCGACGCGTGCTTCGACGACGCCCACCTGCTGCGCAACGTGAAGGTTGCGCTGGCCCGTCTCGACGATCTGGTTCCGGTTTCTCAGGCTCCCCAGGAGGCTGCAGATGTCGCCCGCTGATACGACGAACCCCGGCGATACCCGGGCTGCAGGCCCCACGCTCACGGCATCGGGCGGCTTCGTCCGCTCGGGCAAGGTGCGCGATCTCTTCGAAGTGGGCGATCGCCTCCTGCTCGTCGCCAGCGACCGGCTCTCGGCGTTCGATGTCGTCCTGCCTACGCCGATCCCCGACAAAGGGCGCGTCCTCACCGGGCTATCGCGCTTCTGGTTCGGTCAGATGGCCGATGTCATCCCGAACCACTTGCTCGGGACGAGCCCGGCCGACCTGCCGGACGGCTACACGGACGAAGCCGGCGGCCGCGAACTCCAGGGCCGGATTATGCTCTGCCGCCGCGCCCGCGTGCTGCCTGTCGAGGTCATCGTCCGCGGCTATGTCGCCGGATCGGGCTGGAAGGATTACCGGCGGACCGGCGAGATCTGCGGCATCCGGCTGGCCCACGGGCTGCGCGAGTCCGATCGATTGCCCGAGCCCATCTTCACGCCGTCCACCAAGGAAGAGGTCGGGCACGACCAGAACATCGGCTTCGATGCGATGGTCGGCCTCGTGGGCCCGGAGCTGGCCGAGCGAGTCCGAGGCGTGGCGCTGGCCCTCTATGCGCGTGGCGCCGCGATCGCCGAGAAGGCCGGCATCCTGCTGGCCGACACCAAGTTCGAGCTGGGCACCGCGCTCGACACCGGCGAACTGATACTGATCGACGAAGTCCTGACGCCCGACTCCAGCCGCTTCTGGGACGCCGCCGACTACGAGCCCGGGCGTGCCCAGGCGAGCTTCGACAAGCAATTCGTGCGCGACTGGCTCGAAACCCAGCCGTGGGACAAGACTTACCCCGGGCCGGAGCTTCCGGCCGAGATCGTCGCCGGAACGCGCGAGCGGTACGTGGCGGCGTTCGAGCGGATCACCGGGGCCAGCTTCGAACGCTACCTGCAGGAGGATGTGGTCGCGCCATGAGCGAGTTCCGGTACGCCGTCAACGTGTTGCCCAAGCCCGGCATCCTCGATCCCCAGGGTCGAGCCGTCGAACAGAGCCTGCCCCACCTCAACGTCACCACCGTCTCGCGGGTGCGCGTCGGCCGTCGCGTGGAGCTGACGGTGACGGCCGACTCGGAGACCGCGGCGCTTGCCGTCGTTGACGGATTGGCCAAGGAGATGCTGAGCAACCCGCTGATCGAGGCCTACGCGATCGAACTGCTCGAGGCGACATCGTCGGCGGTGTCCTCGTGAGGGTCGGAGTCGTCATCTTCCCGGACTCCAACTCCGACGTTGACGCGTTGAACGCGCTTGCCGTGGCCGGAGTGGAGCCCGTCAAGCTCTGGCACGAGTCGCCCGACCTCAACGGCGTTTCAGCCGTGATCCTGCCCGGCGGCTTTGCCTACGGAGACTACCTGCGCGCCGGCGTGATCGCCCGCTTCTCGCCGGTGATGCGCGGCGTCTCCGCATTCGCCGCCGGGGGCGGCCTCGTGCTGGGGATCTGCAACGGCTTCCAGGTGCTGGCTGAGTCGGGACTGGTCCCGGGAGCTCTGCTCCGCAACCGCTCGTTGCGATTCGCCTGCAAGCTCGTGGACATGAAGCCCGAGCGGCTCGACTCGCCGTTCACGCGATCTGCGACCGGCAAGCCGCTCCACATCCCGATTGCCCACGGCGAAGGGTGCTACTACGCCGACGAGGCCACGCTCGACGAGCTCGAGGCCAACGGCCAGGTGCTCTTCCGCTACGTTCGAGCCGATGGCGCGCCCGCCCTGGACCCGGACGAGCCGGCGAACCCGAACGGATCCCTGCGCGCGATCGCGGGCGTCTGCAATGCCGCCGGAAACGTAGCCGGCCTGATGCCGCATCCGGAGCGCATGTCCGAAACGATCCTGGGATCGGACGATGGCATGCAGCTGATCCGCTCGTTGGTGATCAGCGCCGCCGAGCGCGATGCCGCCCACGGGCCCGCGATCGTGGGAGGAACCCGATGACCGCCGAGGCGACGATGCCGGCCGCTCCCGAACCGCTCCACCGCCGCCTGGGCGTCACCGACCAGGAGCTCGACGTCATTCGCCAGAAGCTCGGCCGCGACCCCAACCACGTAGAGCTGGCCATGTTCAGCGTCATGTGGAGCGAGCACTGCTCGTACAAGAGCTCCAAGACGCTGCTGAAGACGCTTCCCACCCGCGGCCACGGCATGATGGCGGGCCCCGGCGACAACGCCGGCGTGGTCCGCATCGGCGACGGCCTGGCGGTCGCGTTCAAGATCGAGAGCCACAACCACCCCTCCGCAGTGGAGCCGTATCAGGGCGCAGCCACGGGTTCGGGCGGCATCCTGCGAGACATCTTCACCATGGGTGCCCGGCCCATCGCGATCCTCGACGCGCTCCGTTTTGGCGACCCGACGGACCCGCGGACCCGCCACCTCGTCGATGGCGTGGTGCGCGGCGTCGGCGGCTACGGCAACTGCGTCGGCGTGCCGACAGTCGGTGGCGAGCTCGTCTTCGACCCGAGCTACCAGGGCAATCCGCTGGTAAACGTCATGGCCATCGGCCTGCTCGAGGAGCGGATGCTCATCCTGGCGGAGGCGCCCGGACCGGGGAACTATGTGGTTCTGTTCGGGTCCACGACCGGTCGCGACGGCATTGGCGGGGCCAGCGTCCTCGCCTCGGCCACGTTTGCGGACGACGATCCCAACAAGCGCCCGACGGTCCAGGTCGGCGATCCGTTCGCCGAGAAGCTGTTGATCGAGGCCAGCCTCGAAATGATCGACCGCCGCCTGGTCGAAGGGATCCAGGACCTCGGTGCGGCCGGCATCACCTGCGCCAGCTCCGAGTCGGCCGACAAGGCGGGCACGGGCATCCTGATGGACCTCGACGCGATTCCCCGGCGCGAAACCGGCATGGAAGCCTGGGAAGTGATGATCTCCGAATCCCAGGAGCGGATGCTGGCCACGTGCCGGCCGGAGAACTACGCTGCGGTCCGCGAGGTCTGCGAGCGCTGGGGCATCCCGATCGCCCTGATCGGGAGGGTCACCACGGACGGCGACATAGCCGTGATCGAAGGCGGCATCGGGGACGACGGTCTGCCGAACCCCGGCGCGCGTGAGATCGCCCGCATCCCCGCGAAAGCCCTGACCAGCGAGGCCATCGTCCACGACCGCCTCGCCACGCCGCCGACTCGACGCCGCCAGGCGCCGGCGCCCGGCATTCCGCTCACGGCCCAGGACGGCCTTCCGGAGCGCGGCATGGACCCGGCGGCGGTTCTGGCGGCCTTGCTCGGCAGCCCGAACCTCTCGAGCCGGCACTGGGTTTACAACCAGTACGACTCCTGCGTTCAGAGCAACACCGTCGAGTGGCCCGGCCACGGAGCGGCCGTGCTGCGGGTCAAGGGCACCCGCAAGGCGCTCGTCGCCACCACGGACGGCAACCAGACGATCAGTGCCATCGACCCATATCTCGGCGCGCAGATGTCGGTCGCGGAGGCGACGCGCAACGTCTCGATCACTGGCGCGCGGCCGCTCGGCATCACGAACTGCCTCAACTACGGCAACCCCGAGCGCCCCGAGGCGTTCTGGCAGCTGACGGAAGCGGTCCGCGGCCTGGGCGACGCGTGCCGGACGCTCGGCGTGCCGGTCACCGGCGGCAACGTGTCCCTGTACAACGAGTATCCCGGCGGGGCCATCGCTCCCACGCCTGAGATTGGCGTCGTCGGTCTGCTCGACGACATCTCGTTGCTGGTCCGGCCGGTGTTCCGGAACGAGGGCGACAGCGTCGTGCTGGTCGGCCAGAGCGGCCCGGGACTCGCGGGTTCGGCCTATGCGGCGCTCGCCGGTCTCGCGTCCGAGGATGCCACTCCCAGCCTGGACCTGGACCGGGAAGCGGCTCTGCAGTCGTTCATCCGCGAAGCCATCGGTCGAGGCGTCGTCGTCTCGGCTCAGGACGTTTCGGGCGGCGGTCTCGCCGTAGCGATCGCCGAATGCTGCATGTGGGGCGGGCTCGGCGCTCGTCTCCGGCTAGGGGTTTCGGGCGCGCCTGCGATCGAGCTATTCGGCGAGAGCCCGAGCCGTCTCGTTCTCTCGTGCCAGCCGCGCCACGCCCCCGCGCTGGAGTTGCTGGCCCGGCAATTCGGACTGCCGGCCGCGACCATCGGCACGGTCGGCGGGGATCGGCTCCGCATCGATCTCGCGGGTCAGGGCGCAACCGGCGCGGCGGAGGAGCGCGGTTCCCGCGTCGCCGACGCACTCGACGTGGCGATCGCGGATCTCCGCCACGCGTGGGATCACGGCCTTGCCCGTGCCCTGGGCGTCGAAACCGCGTCCGCGACGCAGAACGCGGCCCCAGGCCACGGCGCGGCCGCCCACCCGGGTCCGGCGGCGTCGCCGGCGAACGGATCGGCCGCCTGACATGTGCGGCATCTTTGGCGCGGTGATGCCCGGCACAGACGCGGCCCCGGTGACCGCGCTCGGCGTCTTCTCGCTCCAGCACCGCGGCCAGGAGTCGGCCGGAATTGCTGTCAGCGACGGTGAGCAGCTGATGCTCTACAAGGACCTCGGACTCATCGCCCAGGTCCTCGACGAGCGCCGTCTGCCGAGCCTTCGGGGCTCGCTCGCTATCGCCCACTGCCGCTATTCGACCACCGGGTCGACGATCTGGGAGAACGCCCAGCCGACCTTCCGTCTCGGTCACGGCCGGTCGATCGCGATCGGCCATAACGGGAATCTCGTCAACACCAGGGAGCTGCTCTCGCATCTCGAAGGCGGCAAGTCACGCTTGGCCGCCACTACCGACACGGAGCTCTTGACGGCGCTCCTCGCCGACGACCCCAGCGGCGACACGGTCGAAGCCTTAAAGCGGGTTCTCCCCACGGTGCGGGGCGCCTACTCGCTGGCGATCCTCGACGAGAAGCGCGTCATCGGAGTGCGCGACCCGTTCGGCTTCCGGCCACTCGTCCTTGGCCGGCTCGAGCCCGAGGCCGACGACCCCGAGGGCAAGCATTCGGGCGGCTGGTTCATCAGCTCCGAATCCGCGGCGATCGAAGTCGCTGGTGGAACTGTGGTCCGCGACGTCGAGCCGGGCGAAATCGTCATCCTCGAAGAGGGCAAGCAGCCGGTTTCGGTCCGCTTCGCCGAAGGCCACGAGCAGCTTTGCGTGTTCGAGCTGATCTACTTCGGCCGGCCAGATTCCTACATGCTGGGCCGCAACCTGTACGAGTCGCGGCGCCGGATGGGTGTGGCTCTCGCGGCGGAAGCTCCGGTCGACGCCGACATCGTCATGCCGGTCCCGGACACCGGCGCTCCGGCGGCCGCCGGCTTCGCCGAAGGCTCGGGTCTCCCGTACCGGGAGGGCATGGTCCGCAATCGATACAGCGGCCGAACCTTTATCCAACCCTCGCAGGCTTTGCGCTCTCGTGGCGTGACCGTCAAGCTCAGCCCGCTGCGTGAGGTAGTGGCCGGCAAGCGGCTCATCGTCGTCGACGACTCCATCGTGCGGGGCACCACCACCCGCCAGATAGTGGCCTTGTTGCGCAAGGCCGGCGCCACCGAGGTCCACCTCCGCATCAGCTCGCCGCCGATCCACCACCCGTGCTTCTACGGCATCGACACGCAGATCGAGACTGAGCTGATCGCGTCCACCCACTCGGTCGAGGAGATCCGCGAGTTCGTCGGCGCCGACTCGCTCGTCTATTTGTCGATCGGCGGCGTGCTGCAGGCGCTCGACCTGCCCTACGACCGGTTCTGCTTCGCCTGCTTCGACGGGCGATATCCGGTGCCGGTGCCGTACGACACTGAGCGCCACAAGTTCGTGCTCGAGGACGCGGACGGCGAGCCGGTCTCGAAGGGTGAGGCCCGGAGAATCGCGGCCGCCCATACCGATGAGTGAGAAACACGGCGCCAAGTCCGGCGGCGCCTGGGGCGCCTACCGCGGTGCGGGCGTGGATATCGATGCCGGCGAGCGCGCCGTAGACCTGATGCGCTCCGCCGTCGAGGCAACCCGGCGTCCCGAGGTGGTCGGCGGGTTGGGCGGCTTCGCGTCCGTCATGGCGATGCCTGCTGGAATGCGAGAGCCGCTGCTCGTCAGCTCCACCGACGGCGTCGGGACGAAGACGGCGATCGCGATGGCGCTGGGCCGCTACGACACGATCGGCCGCGACCTGGTCGCGATGTGCGCCGACGACCTGGTCTGCGCCGGGGCGGAGCCGCTCTTCTTCCTGGATTACGTGGCGGTGGGCCGGGTCTTCCCCGAGCGCGTGGCGGCGATCGTGGCTTCCGTGGCCGAGGGGTGCAGCCTCGCCGGCTGCTCGCTCATCGGCGGCGAGACGGCCGAACACCCCGGGCTGATGGAACCCGACGAGTTCGATCTGGCGGGCTTCTGCGTGGGCGTCGTCGAGCGCGACCGGCTGCTCGACGGGACCGCGGCGCGTGCCGGAGACGCGCTGATCGGGATCGCCTCGTCCGGCCTGCATTCGAACGGCTTCTCGCTCGTGAGGCGCGTGGTGGCGGAAGCGAACCTCGACCTCGGCGAGTGCTATTCCGCGCTGGTGGGGCGCATCCTCGGGCCGGCGGTCCAACCTGAGCCCGAGACTTTGCCGCTCGACCTGGGCGAGGTGCTCCTTACGCCCACCAGGATCTACTCGAAGGCGATCCTGGCACTTCGGCGTCGCCTCGACGAGACTGGCGCGTCGCTCGGCGGCGTCGCTCACATAACCGGCGGCGGGCTGCCAGGCAATGTGCCCCGGGTCTTGCCCGAGGGTCTCGGCGCGTGCCTTCATCCGGCCGCCTGGCCGATGCCGTCGGTGATGCGGGTCGTGGGCGCGCTCGGCGGGCTCTCGGAGGCGGAGCTCCGCTCGACGTTCAACGGCGGTCTCGGGATGGTCTGCGTCGTCCCCGCCGACGCGGTGGAGACTGCGATCGCCAGCCTGGACGACGCTTGCCTCGAGGCGTGGCACGTTGGCGATGTCGTCGCGATCGGCGCCGACGGGGCGCGCTACTCGGAGTCGTGACGGTCGGCGGCAGCTTATGCGGCAGCTTATGCGGAGGAGGAGCGGCGTGGCACATCGGATAGCGGTCGGCGTTTCCGGAACGGGCAGCAACTTGCGCGCCTTGTACGCCGTTGCCCAGCGCGGCGCGTTGGACGCGGAGATCGTCCTCGTCTTCGCCGATCGCCAGTGCGCCGCGCTCGACTGGGCGGTGGAGCAGGGGATCGATACGTTGCTCGTGCCAGCTGCGCCTCGCGCGGACGACGCCGCTCGGGCCGAAGAAGACCGCGCTCTGGCCGACTCGGTCGCGGCGGTTTCGCCCGAGCTCGTGGTGCTGGCCGGGTACATGCGCATCGTGGGGCCGGCGATGCTGGCAGCGTTCGCGGGCCGGATGCTGAATCTGCATCCTGCCCTGCTGCCGAGCTTTCCCGGCGCGCATGCCGTCCGCGACGCACTGGCGGCCGGCGTGAAGATGACCGGCGTAACCGTCCACTTCGTCGACGCCTCGCTCGACGCCGGCCCGATCGTCCTGCAGGACTCCGTTCCGGTTCTACCCGGCGACACGGAGGCGACGCTCTTCGAGCGGATTCACGCGGTCGAACATCGGCTCCTGCCGAGGGCTGTCGGACTGGCCCTTTCCGGCGCCCTCTCGATCGAGCCGGACGGCCGAACCGTTCGCATCGACGCTGCCCGGGCCGCCGAGACGATGGCGGTGCCGCGCCGAGCATTGCTTTCGGTTTCCGACAAGACCGGCCTGGCGGAGTTTGGGTCCGGGCTGGTGCGGTTGGGCTTCGAGCTCGTCTCCACCGGCGGGACGGCACGAGCACTACGGGCCGTCGGCCTTCCTGTGACCGACGTGGCCGCGGTGACAGGCTTCCCGGAGATGCTCGACGGGCGCGTCAAGACGCTCCATCCCCGCGTCCACGGCGGCATCCTGGCGGATCGGCGGCTGGCGTCGCACCGCGAGCAGTTGGCCGCGGCCGCGATCGATCCGTTCGATCTCGTGGTCGTCAATCTCTATCCCTTCGCCGCCGCAGCCGAAAAGCCGGGCATCTCGTTCGACGCGCTGGTCGAAGAGATCGACATCGGCGGGCCATCGATGGTTCGAGCGGCGGCCAAGAACCATGCCTCGGTCGCCATCGTGACTTCGCCGGCGCGGTATTCCGCGGTGCTGGCGGAGCTGGACCGGGACGGCCGGGTGGGGGAGGGGCTGCGGTCCGCCCTCGCCGTGGAGGCGTTCCGTCACACCGCCGCGTACGACGCCCGCATCGCCGCCGAGCTGCCCGGCCGCATGGCCGCCGCCGGCGTTGCGCTGCCTGACGAACCCGGACTGCCGGGATCCGCCGACCCGTACCCGCCGACGCTGGTCGTGGGCCTGGAGAAGGTCGAAACCCTGCGGTACGGGGAGAACCCGCACCAGCAGGCGGCCCGCTACCGCCGCCCCGGCACGGGGAAGTGGGCCGGGCCGTTCGCGCTGGGCGGCTCGATCCTGCAGGGCAAGGCCCTGAGCTACAACAATGTCCTGGACGCGTCCGGCGCGGACGCGATCGCCCGCCAGCTGCGCGGCCCGGCGTGCGTCGTGGTCAAACACACCAACCCGTGCGGCGCCGCGGAACGAGCCACTCTCCTAGAAGCCTGGCAGGCGGCCCTGGCCGGCGATCCCGTGTCCGCGTATGGCGGGGTCGTGGCGCTGACCCGGGAAGTGGACCTGGCCACCGCCGAAGGGCTCGCCGGCATCTTCCTGGAAGTGATCGTGGCGCCGTCGTACTCGCCCGAGGCGCTGGAGCGCCTGGGCAAGCGGACAAACCTGCGGCTCCTCGTGGACGAGGTGCTGGGCACGACGGACGCCGCCCCGCTCCCGGATCCTTTTGGCTCGGTCCGGGTGGCTGGCGGCGGCGTGCTGGTCACGGCCCCCGACGTGCTGCCGGACGATCCCGCGGCCTGGAAGCAGGTCACGTCGCGTGCCGCGTCTTCCGCGGAATTGCGCGACCTGGACCTCGCCTGGCGTCTGTGCCGCGGCGTCGTATCCAACGCGATAGTGCTCGTCAAGGACGGAATGGAGATCGGCCTGGGCTCGGGCCAGACGAGCCGCGTCGACGCCGCCCGCCAGGCCGTGGCCAAGGCGATCGCCTTCCATGGGCCCGACGCGCTCAAGGGCGCGGCCTGCGGATCGGACGCGTTCTACCCGTTCCCCGACGCGGTCGAGGTCTGTCTCGAGGCGGGGGTCACGGCCTTCGCCCAGCCGGGCGGCTCGATGCGCGACGCCGAAGTGATCGAGGTCGCCGAGAAGGCCGGCGCTGCGATGCTGGTTACGGGCGTTCGCCACTTCCGCCACTAGCCACTTCCGCCACCGACGCGGCGACTGCCGACGGTTCTTGCCTAAAGCAAATCACGAGAACATTGAGCCAAACCCGGAACGCCCACTCGGTGGAGAAGGGAGCCCGGATGCGAGCGAAGGCCCGGAACCGCACCTGACTTTGGCGGAATCGACCTGGATTCGGCCGTGATGAGGCCTGGAATCACCGTGGGATTGGCGATCTCCGGAGCGCGTCTTGCCCAATGTCCGGATGATTTGCATTAGGAAATGACCGCCTCCGCTGCAGGCTGATGCCGTCCCGCTGTCGAGCCGGATCCATCACCTCCTCCGAGGGCGTGGCCTCTGGCCCGGGCGCGCGGTGCGCTCGGTTCCGCCTTGGGCCTCGCTGCCTGATACCATCGGGCGCCATGAGCCCTGCCGATCGGTTTTACCTGACCACCGCCATCGCCTACGCCAACAACAAGCCCGGCCTCCATACCCTTTACGAGGTCATCGGGTCGGACGTCATCGTGCGCTGGCATCGGATGAAGGGCGACGAGACGCGCTTCCTGACCGGCACCGACGAGCATTCGGTCAACATCGCCCAGCGAGCCGCCGAGCTCGGCAAGCAAACCCGGGATTTCGTCGACGAGAACGTGGAGCTCTTTCGGGCGGCCGAGGATGCGCTGCTCATCAGCCCCGACCGCTTCATCCGGACGACCGACCCGGACCACATCCGCTCGGCCCAGGAGATGGTCCGCCGCGCCTATGCGAACGGCGACATCTATCTCGGCAATTACGAAGGCTGGTATTGTCCGGCCGAGGGCTTCAAAGCGCCGTCGGACGTCGTGGAGACAAACGAGGGCACCCGCTGCCCGAACCACCTGACGGTGGAGCTGCAGTGGCTTTCCGAGCACAACTGGTTCTTCCGCCTATCGGCCTACCAGGAGCGTCTCGAGCGCTACTTCGTCGAACATCCCGACTTCGCTCAGCCCGACTTTCGGCGCAACGAGATGCTCGGCTTCATCCGCGGTGGGCTCGACGACTTCTCGATCAGCCGGGCCGGTGCCACCTGGGGGATTCCGTTCCCGATCATGCCCGACGGCAGCTCGGCCCAGCGGCCTGACGGAACCTGGGATCCTGAGGCGGGCACGATCTACGTCTGGTACGACGCCCTGATCAACTACGTCACCGGTGCGGGCTTCCCCGACGATCCCGAGGCCTTCGCCCACTGGTGGCCCGCGGACCTGCACGTCATCGGCAAGGACATCGCCCGTTTCCACACGATCTACTGGCCGGCGATGCTCTGGAGCGCCGGAATGGAAGCGCCGCGCCACGTCTGGATCCACGGCTGGCTGCTCGCTCAGGGCGAGCGAATGAGCAAGAGCCTCGGCAACTTCCTCGACCCGATCGATGTCGTCAAGACGCTTGGGGCGGATGGAGCGCGCTACGTCACGCTCCGAGAGGTGGCGTTCGACCGCGACACAGACGTCTCCTGGGACTCGTTCGTCCGCCGCTACAACGCCGACCTCGCGAACGACTTCGGCAACCTGCTGAATCGAACCGTCTCCATGGCGAACCGCTACTTCGGCGGCGAACGCCCGGCGCCGGGACCGGAAGCGGGGCTGGCGAAGTCGTGGGCCGAGGCGCTGCCAACTTACCGAGAGCGGCTGGAAAGCTGTGTGCTCCACGAAGCGTTGCGCGGGCTATGGGAAATGGTCGGGGCGGCGAATCGACTCGTGGATGCCGAGCAGCCCTGGACGCTAGCCAAAGCCGCCAAGGCCGGCGACGCAGAAGCGGATCGGCGGCTGCACTACGTGCTCGGCGACCTCGTCGAGACCTGCCGGCTCGTGGCCCTCGCCGCGGCGCCGTTCATCCCGATGGCTGCACCGCGAGCGCTGGCGCAGCTCGGCTACGAATACCCTTACGCGGCCGACGGCAATGGCGGTCCCGCGCTTCTCGACGAGCTGCGGTGGGGCGCCCACGCCGGCGAAGCCGGTCGGCTGGCCACGGCGGAACCGCTCTTCCCGCGGATCGAGACCGAGGCCGCCACCCCGGCCGCCGGCTGAGGGGACCGCCACGGCGGCCGCAATCGGAGTTGGCCAATGCGCCTGATCGACAGCCACTCGCATCTCGAGGCCGACGCATTCGCCTCCGACCGCCCCGAGGTCATCGCGGCCGCGCGAGCCGCCGGGGTCGAGCGGCTGCTGGTGCCAGGCTGGGATGCGGCCTCGTCCGTCGCGGCCCTGGACCTAGCGGCCGAATACGGCTGGATCGACGCCGCAGCCGGCATTCACCCTCACGAGGCCGAGGCGGCAAGCGAGGCGGACTGGGCCACGATCGTCCGACTCGCCGCCGATCCGCGGGTTGTGGCCATCGGAGAGACCGGCCTGGACTACGATCGGATGCATTCCCCGCCGGAAGCGCAGCTCGCCAACCTCCGACGCCACCTGCGCCTCGCCATGGAGAGCGGCAAGCCAGCCATCCTGCACTGCCGATCCGAGGCGCGTGGCTACGACGCGCAAGACGCGCTCATCGCCGAGCTGCGGGCGGCCGGCTTCGGGGGAGCGGCGGCACGTGCCGCTTTCGGCGAGCGACCGCCCGCCGTCCTGCATTCATTCTCCGGCACTGTGGCCTACGCCACCGCCGCGCTCGAGCTGGGGCTCGCGGTCTCATTCAGTGGCCTGGTGTTCCGGGGCGGGGAAGACGCCTCGGCCGACGTCGCGAGGCTCGTCCCCGGGGAGCGGCTCCTGATCGAGACCGACGCACCGTTCCTCGCTCCGCCGGGCGTGCCTCGCAGTGGGGTGCCCGGCTTCTCCGGTCGCCGCAACTCTCCGGAATGGGTCCGCGTCACCGCAGAGTGGCTCTCGGAGCAGCGCCGCGAGACCCCGGATAGCATTGGCCAAGGCCTCGTGGCGGCCTACGACTCCACGTTCGGGAGGAGACCATGACCGACCGCAGCTTCGAGAGCGCCAATGACGAGTCTCGGGCGCGCCTCGCCCGTCTCGCGGCGAGGTTGACCACGGCCCAGCTCGCGACGGATCTCGGCGAGGGCTGGACCGTCGCCTCGGCATTGGCCCACATGGGCTTCTGGGACCGCTGGCAGGCCGGGCGCTGGACCGAGATGCTGGCCGGCACGTGGTCGGCCGACGAGGCCTCGGTCATGGCCGCCGAGCGTCTGGCCAATTCGGCCCTGCACCCCTACTGGTCGGGCATCGACGCTGCGAACATCCCGACCCTTGCCATCGAGGCGGCCGCCACTCTCGACGCTCTCGTTGCCCGGGCTCCCGACGCGATGGTGGCGCGGCTCGAAGGCGGGGCCAACGCATTTCTGCTACATCGCCATCGGCATCGCGACGAACATCTGGACCACATCGAGCGGGTGCTAGCCGCTGCCACGAGCCCCGATGTACCGGCCCGCGAGCCACCCGAGGCTACCTGAACCGCCGGGTGAGCAAGTACTTCCAACTACCGCAATAGGCAGGTCGAGGGCCCTAAGATCGTTTCACTGCCCTCCGTCTAGAGGGCCATCTTCCGGAGGCCTACGATGGCGCACCTCTCGCCGATCCGCCGCGGGGAAGGACAGGGTCTCGCCGAGTATGCGCTGATCCTCTCCATAGTCGCGATCGCCGTAATAGCCGTCCTCGCGTTTCTGGCCGGCGACGTCACCAAGCTGCTGAGCACCGTCGCGAACTCCGTGTAGCAGGGCTCTCGGCCGAGTCGGCGGACCTTTGGGTCGTGCTCGATTCGGCTTGACGATCGCCCTTCGCCGGGCTTTGCGGTGCGCTTGACAGGCCGGACGCCCTTCGTTAGGCTGTTGGCACTCTCAATGGTAGAGTGCTAATGCACCCGCGCGGAGTCGAAGACACCGCGGCGCGCCAATGACCTGCTTGCCGGACGGCATGGCAGCCGGGGCTCGCCAGGCATCGAAGCCACGTCGGGTCGGGCATTGGGCATACCGGCGCCGGTCCAAGGACGGCGCTCGAACGTGCCAATCCAGGAATCGTGACGGCAAGGCAACACGCCGCCGTCCCATGGAGGTATTGCGCGTTGGCAACGGCCACTGCGACCAGCAAGAAGCTGAAGCCCCTCGGCGATCGCGTCGTCATCAAGCCGACCCCTCGAGAGGACATGACCAAGAGCGGCATCGTCCTGCCTGACACGGCAAAGGAGAAGCCCATGGAGGGCATGATCCTCGCCGCCGGGCCGGGAAAGGTCCTCGATGACGGCAAGCGCGAGGCCATGGACGTCAAGGTTGGCGACCGGGTCCTGTACGCGAAGTACGCCGGAACCGAATTCAAGGTGGACGGCGAGGATCTCCTCATCGTCAGCCAGAAGGACATCCTGGCGATCGTCGAGGACTAGGCGGTTCGTCGATCGAACTGACACTGGCCACCGGTGCTGCCGGGTCGGCCGGAGCAAAGCGGAGGACAGACAGACTTGGCAAAGCAGATCGTATTCGACGAGGCAGCTCGTCGATCTCTCAAGCGTGGTGTCGACCGACTGGCGGAGGCCGTAAAGGTCACGATCGGCCCTAAGGGCCGCAACGTCGTCCTCGACAAGAAGTTCGGCGCACCGACGATCACCAACGATGGCGTCACCATCGCGCGTGACATCGAACTCGAAGATCCCTTCGAGAACATGGGCGCCCAGTTGCTCAAGGAAGTCGCCACCAAGACCGACGACGTCGCTGGCGACGGAACGACCACCGCGGTCGTCCTGGGCCAGGCGATGATCAACGAAGGCATCCGCAACGTCACCGCGGGCGCGAATCCGATGCTCATCCGGATCGGCATCGAGAAGGCCGTCGTGGCAGTCGTCGAGGAGATCAAGAAGCAGTCCCGCCCGATCGACTCGCGCGAGGAGATCGCGGCCATCGCCACGATTTCGGCCGCCGATCCTGAAGTCGGCGACATCATTGCCGAGGTCATGGACAAGGTCGGCAAGGACGGCGTCGTCACGGTCGAGGAAGGCCAGTCGCTCGGGCTCGAGAAGGAATACACCGAGGGCATGCAGTTCGACCGCGGCTACCTCTCGGCGTACTTCGTGACCAACCCCGATCGGATGGAGACGGTCCTCGACAACCCCAAGATCCTCATCACCGATCGCAAGATCTCGGCCGTTCCGGACATGCTTCCGGCGCTCGAGAAGGTCGTCCAGCTCGGCCGGCCGCTTCTGATCGTGGCCGAGGACGTCGACGGTGAGGCTCTTGCCACGCTCGTCGTGAACAAGCTCCGCGGCACCGTCTCGGTCCTTGCCGTCAAGGCCCCGGGCTTCGGCGATCGGCGCAAGGAAATGCTCCGCGACCTCGCCGTCCTGACCGGCGGCACCGTCATCAGCGAGGAGATCGGTCGCAAGCTCGACTCCGTGACGATGGAGGATCTCGGCGAGGCCCGCCGGGTCGTCGCCACCAAGGACGACACCACCATCGTCGACGGCGCCGGTGCGCCCGAAGCGGTCAAGGCCCGCATCTCTCAGATCAAGGCCCAGATCGAGGAAACTACCTCCGATTACGATCGCGAGAAGCTCCAGGAGCGCCTCGCCAAGCTCGCCGGCGGCGTGGCCGTCATCAAGGTGGGTGCGGCAACGGAGGTCGAGCTCAAGGAGAAGAAGCACCGCATCGAGGACGCGCTGTCCACGGTCCGGGCAGGCATCGAGGAGGGCATGGTCGCCGGCGGCGGCGCGACCCTCCTGCACTGCCAGGCGGTTCTCGACAAGCTCAAGGTCGGCGAGCCCGATGCCCAGGTCGGCGTCGATATCGTCCGGCGCGCTCTCGAGTACCCGATCCGCCAGATCGCCGACAACGCCGGCGCTCATGGCGAGGTCGTCGTCGATCAGGTTCGCGGCATGAAGGTTGGCTTCGGCTACGACGCCCTCAAGGGTGAGTACGGCGACATGTTCGAGAAGGGCATCGTGGACGCCGCCAAGGTGACCCGCTCCGCCCTCGAGAACGCGGCCTCGATCGCCAAGATGGTGCTCACGACCGAGACGCTCATCACGGACCTTCCGGAGAAGAAGGACGCCGGCGGCGCTGGCCACAACCACGGCGGCGGGGAGATGGACTTCTAGCCGCTCACATCGCTCAGTCTTCGAAGCCCCGGGCTCCCAAGCTCGGGGCTTCGACGCTTTCAGCGCCGACGGCGTGCGCGAGTCCTGCTGAGGCTATAGAGTCTCGGGGCGGTACAACCTCAGGAGGATCCTCGTGTTTCGTCGGACTCATCTCTTCGTCGTCCTCGGTGGCCTGTTGGTGGCCGCCCCGCTCGTAGCAGGTTGCGGATCGTCCGCTCCCTTGACCGACGTGCACCAGATCCTGACCAACTCCGTCGACGCGATGAAGAACAACGTCACGACGGTCCACTTCGAGGCGACCGGCGTCGGTCAGCTCCTCGTCGGCGAGAACCTCGCCGCGACCCCGACGCCCGCCGGCCAGACGCCGTCTCCGATTCCGTCACCGGTAGCCACCCCGACCCCGTCACCGTCGCCCACACCCAGCCCGTCGCCGTCGCCGAGCCCGAGCCCGACGCCTTCGCCGACGCCGTCCTCCACCGGAACCACTTCGGCCGGCCCCGGCTCCAGTCCCAGCGCGAGCCCATCGCCGACGGCGTCGCCCACCGCCAGTGCGTCGCCGACGGCCAGTCCCGTGCCGACCCCCGGGCCGACCAGCACGCCCGTCCCCGTCTCGCTCCAAGGAATGAACGTCTCCGGCGACATCGATCTCCACAACCAGGCCGCGAAGATGCAGGGCGAGATGCCGGGCCTCCCGGGAGCGGCCGGGGAGATCATCATCGCCAAGGACTACGCCTACATCCGCAAGCCCGGCGACACCAAGTACACGGCCTCGGCCGCCGGCAATGTTTTCAAGGATTTCCCCAATCCTGCGGACCCCGCGGGGGTCGCAGCCGACGTCATCGGCTTTGTCCAGCTCGCCGCAGACAGCCGGCTGAAGCCACAACTCATCGAGAACCAAAACATCGCGGGCGTGGACACCTATCACATTCGTGTGACCGTCGACCCGAGCGTCGCCAACGCGGTCCTGAATGGCTCGGGCAGCGCCCTCGGATCCGGGCAACTCGACCTCTGGATCATGCACGACGGCTTCCGCGTTGCCGTCATGGAGTTCCGTACGAGCGATCCCAAGGCCGGTGGCGCGGCATTCCGCCTCGTCCTGACTAACTACGGCGAATCGCTCGACATCGGGGCGCCGCCCATCGATCAGTTCGACATCCCCGGCGTTGGCTGACGAGCGGCCCGTACAATCTCGGGGTGAGCCCCCACCATCGACCCGGATCATCCGGTCCTGACGCGCCCGGCGACACGCCCCTCGAGCCCGGGGAATTGCCGCCGCCGCCCGACTGGGCTCCGCCCGAGACCTTCGACGGCCCGCGCATCGAGCCTCTCGAGCCGTCTCCGTTCGAGCCCGAGCCGGTTGCCCTAGCCGAACGAAAGGCCGCCACCGACGCTCTTGCAGCGCGCATCCTGGCGCGGCTGAACCCCGAGCAGCAGAGGGCCGTTCGGACGACGGATGGGCCGGTGCTCATCCTGGCCGGTGCGGGCAGCGGCAAGACTCGCGTGCTGGCTCATCGCGTCGCTTACCTCATCGGCGTCAAGGCCGTCCGGCCCTGGCAGATCCTGGCCGTCACTTTCACCAACAAGGCGGCAGCCGAGCTACGCGCTCGCATTACCGGTCTGGTAGGGGAGGAGGCCGGGCACGAGGTCGCAATGGGCACGTTCCACGCCCTCTGCGCCCGAGTGCTGCGCCGCGACGGTTCGGCCATCGGGCTGGACTCCCACTTCGTCGTCTACGACTCCGACGATCAGCAAGCGCTCATGAAGCAGATCCTGCGGGACGAAGATCTGCCGATCACCGGCGAGTACAAGCCGAGCGCGATCCTGGGCGCCGTTTCCCGCGCCAAGAACGAGATGCTCGACGCGGAGTTCCTGGCCCAGAACGCCCACACTCATCGAGAGCGGGAGATCGCACGGCTGTTCGGGCGCTATCAGACTCGCCTTCGAGCTTCGAACGCCGTCGACTTCGACGACCTGCTCCTCGAGGCCGTGAGGCTCTTCCACGAAGCGCCGGCGGTGCTGGAACGCTACCAGGATCGCTGGCGGTTCCTTCACGTGGACGAGTACCAGGACACGAACCGGCCGCAATACCTGTGGGTCAAAGCGCTCGCCGCCGCACATCGAAACCTGTGCGTGGTGGGCGACGACGACCAGTCGATCTATTCCTGGCGCGGCGCCGACATTC
>OCZT010001903.1_pt1 | contig 21632 bp, 11 predicted proteins | sample 1539031 | NCBI WGS metagenome assembly OCZT01 (sample SAMEA3539308, study PRJEB22396) | soil metagenome | biome: tundra; feature: field; material: soil | place: USA | collected 2010-05 | depth 0.15 m | reverse complement strand
TCGGCGTGGCAGGCGGGTATCGCTCCAATCTCGCCCTATGTCGACGCACAGATGCCGGACGGTCATTGGAAGCGGATTGTGGATGATATGGGCTTTCCCGCCGGTCTGAACCGAACCATGGTCGCCGACCTGACAGGCAGCGTACCGGCGGGGACGAGGCGAATCAGAATCACCACTAATCTTCAGATTTACTGGGATCAGATTCTGATTTCGAACGAGGCCAATTCCCCCGGATTGGTGAGAGAGACGGAACTGCCACTCGCATCGGCATCGCTTGGATTTCGGGGATACGCAAGGCAAGTGGACGGCAAAACGCCGGGGGACCTCACCTATTATTACGATCAGGCAAGCGCGGCCGGTCCCTTCCAGCGTCAGAGCGGCCTCTATACGCACTACGGCGATGTCACACCATTACTAAAGTCAATCGACAACGAGTTTGCGATCTTTGGCAGTGGCGAGGACATTGACCTGGAGTTCCAGGGTTCCGTGTTGCCCGCGTTGCCGAAGGGTTGGAAGAGAGATTACTTCTTCTATGCGAACGGTTACGTCAAAGACATGGACTACTACGAAGCGATGCCTTTCACGGTATCCGCAATGCCCTTTCATGGGATGAGCGGCTATCCGTATTCTGGAGCGGAACATTTTCCCGCGACAAAAGACGCTTTGCAGTATCAGTTGATGTGGAATGACCGAGTCGAATCGGGAGCCGCCCCATCGAGTTATCAATTCCACTATGTGCCGCGCAAAGCGACGCCAGAGTTGCCGGAGGAGGCGCCGTAACGACCAATTGGATTGGGTATGGGAGCATCTCCCGTAATTCTTGCGGAAAGCATGACCTGCGACTGCAAGTCACAATTTGAGATGGACTCATTTGCAAATCGCCCAGCAACGTCGGACGCTGCGGCCGACATTCGGACGCTGACGACTATTTCTTAGCCGCGATCACCTGGTCCAGTTGAGCGATCTGTTTCCGCAAAAGATCCGCCTTTGCTCCGGCAGGAGTGTAGGTCCGGCAGTGATCCAGGTGCGCACGCGCTTCGGTAAAGTTTCCTTTGCGAACCAAGATTGTCGCGAGCAGTTGCTCTGTATCCGGCAGGCGGTGCTGAGGGTCCAGCGCGAGCGACTTCCGCGCACTGACTTCCGCTGCATCCAGCATGCCGAGTTGGGACCGTCCAAGCGCATCGTAGTACCAGACCTGCGATGAACCGGCAGGGTCCAGTTGTAATGAGCGGCTTGTATTGTCCACGACCTGCTGCCACTTTTGGCCTTGGGCAGCCAATCCTGCAAGATGCAGATAGGGTGGAATAAACTGGGGGTCCGCAGCCAGGGCCTTTGACATAGAAATAGTAGCGCTCTGCGGGTCCTTGCTCTCCTGCAGCCTGCCGAGTTCATACCATGCCTCTGCAAACCCAGGATAAAGTTGAACCGCTTCTTTGAGGTGGCTCTCCACGCCGTCCATGTCTTGTTGCATCATCTCCGAACGCGCTTTCTGAAAAGCCTTCATGGCTTTGGCGGGCGCTGTTTTGGTCGTCGCGCTAATCTCCGTTGCTATGGCATCTCTGTCCGCTACGAGCGTGATTTTGCCTACACCAGGATCGTCTCGTAGGTTACGGTGAGTGATTGTGATCGTACTCGAATGAAACCCAGCGACTGAAGCCTGGACTGTGCAACCTTCGTACTCATTCTCCAATCGCCGCTTTTCATCTCCCTGCAGCGTGGGAGCAGCAGACGAAATGACTGGCCGGATTAGGAAATTACCCTTGGAGTCCGCCTCGGTCACATTCTTGATTTGTCCTTCACAGGTAACAATGATCGCGACCGGGTTCCACAGAAACGGTTCGTCCTTTACCTCAATCTTTCCCAGCAAAACCCCTCCCGCACGCTCCTGTTCCGACAACTGAGACCAATACTCCAGCGGTCCGGTGTCTTCCACTGAACCGGGACGTGTAATCACTCGTCCGTTTGCGGTCTGGCCTTGCACGCTTGTTGATTGCGTCACCGTACCGACTGTCAGGAGCGGAAAGAGAATAGCAATACAGCGCAACTTAGTAATCACAATGCACCTCGTCCATAACCATTATGGAGCAATCGTCGCGTGATGGAATAGAGCATTTTTGACAAGCCACCAATCTCCCAAGCCAAGCTCCTAACTCTACGGTATGCTTTAATTCATGCGAGCGCTTGTCCTCATCTACGCTCTGGCTGTGTGCTCAGCCCGCGCTCAGGAATCGAACCCCGATCAGCTTCTCAACAGCGCCATCGATGCACAGCAGCGGGGTGATTTCGAGACAGCCATCCGCGAGTACCATAAAGTACTCGAACTGCGGCCCGGCGCCGTCGAAGCGAGAGTGAATCTTGGCGCAGCCTTGGCTCATGAAGGACAGTACGATGCTGCCATCGCGGAATACCGCTCTGCCCTGCCCTTCGTGCAGCAAAAAAAACCTATACTTCTGAACATTGCGCTTGCCTACTACAAGAAGGGCGACTTCGAAAACGCTCGTACACAATTTCTGGCCGTGCATAAGGTCCAGCCAGACGATGTTCGCATTGCACTCCTCTTGGGCGACACGGACCTACGCCTCGGAGATCCCTCCGCCGCCATGGCCGTGCTCACTCCTTTTGCAGCCAGTGAACCACAGACTCTGGACTTCGACTTCGTCTATGGATCTGCGCTGATAAGGACGGGCAGCCGTCTGGAAGGCATCGTTAGAATCGAGAAGGTGGCAAAGGCCGGCAGCGCCGACGCTTATATGCTGGCGGGGGCAACGCTCCTGCAGATCAATGAATTCGAGCGCGCCCGGCGCGACCTCGACGCAGCGCTCGAACTCAACGACAAGCTTCCAGGCATCTACACTCTCGCCGGTACCGCACGAGACAAGACCGGAGACGTCAAAGAAGCCGAGGTGGCTTTCCGGCAGGCTCTCAAGATCAACTCCAATGATTTCGAAGCCAATCTCTATCTCGGCGCAATTCTTGCGAAGCGCCGAGACTTCGACGAGGCCAGCACATATCTCAATCATGCACTCCAGTTGCAGCCTGCATCCTCCATGGCGCGCTATGAATTTGCAATCCTGAAGAGCACTTCCGGACAATACGAAGTCGCCGCCGAATATTTAGAGAAACTGGTCAAGGACGACCCCGACTGGCTTGAACCACATGTGGAGTTAGCCTCGCTCTATTACCGTCTGCACCGCCCCGTGGACGGCGCGAAAGAACGCCAGATTGTCGAAAGAATTACGGCCGAACAGCAGGCTAAAGGACCAAGCAGTCATTAGCACACCTGTACGGTTATATCGGACGTCCGAGATGAGACTTTCGGAGCCCGTGAACAGCAGTTTATCTCACCCAATCGCTTGTTCGAAACCCTCATGCACCAAACCCTCTTAGGGTTCCGTGACCTTCACGATACGATCGGCGTCGACGTTTCGAAGTGTTTGAACGACACCCGAGGACCAGTGAATCTCAATCGATTCCGCCCGGCTATCGGCCCCGAGGCCAAAGTGGACTGGTCCGTCGCTGGATGAAGCATAGCCGACGCTGGTGGTCATGTGGTTGTACTGAGTGCCGCTCTTGGTGACCACTTTGACCCGCGCACCGATCCCGTCGCGATTGCTCTTGGTCCCGCGCAAAGCGATATCGAGCCAGTGCCCCGTTTTGCTACTGCGGTTCATCCATATTTCAGCATCTTTTCCCAGCGCAGTTGCGACGACGTCCACGCGTCCGTCGCCATCCAGGTCGCCGAAAGCACAGCCGCGATGACGAGCTATCGGAGCTGCGTTCAAACCTGCTTCTTCTGTCAGAGCAGCCCACTTGCCGCTGGGACCCAGGTTGCGAAATACGGTATTGTTTTGGTCGATGTCGGTGCCAGGCAGCGGAAGCGATTCCACATGACCCCGGGTCACGAAGAGATCTTTCCATCCATCATTGTCGAAATCATAAAGCGCCGCGCCAAACCCAGACATTTGCATGCTAAGACTGCGCATATTGCTTTCACTTGTGGTCTCTACAAATTCGCCCTTGCCCGTGTTCCTGTAGATCGGGAAGGTCTGATTGTTCAGCGCGACATAAGCTATGTCTGGAAACCCGTCATCGTTGAAGTCACGAAAGTCCAAACCCATCCCTGAGATAAAGTTTCCATCTTCCGCAAGAGCGACTCCCGCGGTAAACGCGACTTCTTCAAATTTGTCTCCAAGATTGTGAAAAAGAAAATTGTAGGAAGCGTCGTTCGTGACAAAAAGGTCGGGTCGGCCATCCAGATCGTAGTCGGCCATCCCGACACCCATGCCCTTGCCAACATGGTCGCGGATGCCCCACTCCTTCGACACATCTTTGAATGTACCGTCCCCCTGATTGAGAAAGAGTTGATTCGGCTGACCCTTGTAAACCCGGGGATGACAGTAGTCTGCAACTCCACGAAATGCGCATAGCGGCTGGTCGCTATACGACCACTGCATGTAATTAACGACGAAGAGATCCAGAAGACCATCATTGTTCACATCGACCCAGACAGCTGCCACGGCCCACAGCGGACCATATTGAGGATCGTTGGGATGGTCGAGACCTGCCTTTGCTGTCACATCGGAAAAGGTCCCATCTCCATTGTTGTGATAAAGCGTGTTGTGGTGGACGCCCGCAACAAAGATGTCGGGATGCCCATCATTGTCATAGTCTGCGACAGCAACGCCGATGTCATAGCCGGAACCGGCCAGGCCTGCTGCGTCTGTCACGTCGGTGAAGACTCCGTTACCATCGTTGCGAAAGAGGCGATTCTTATACTTCGGTGAATCCTTCTTTAGCGAAGCGATGTTTGCGCCATTAGTAAAGAAGATGTCGGGTCGTCCGTCGCCGTTGTAGTCAAAGATTGCAACGCCGCCTGCCATGCTCTCTGGGGCGTTTTTTCCCGGTGTAGGATCATTCTCCAGCCGGAATGCGATCTTCTTCAACTCGAAACGAATGGGACTGGGTGCTTCCCAGGCAAGTAGCCCCAGGCATGACGTTGCAGTAAACAGCAGGCTGGATACTGCAATGCGAGCCGACTTGAGAGAAAGTATAGACATCGCGGAAAGAGGGGTGCCGTTAGACACCCCTCTTGGGACTGATTGTACTTTGGAATACGGGCTAGAAGAAATACTTCAAGACGAACGTCAGTTGCCGATTCCCGGTGGTAAACGCTGGTTTGCCGGTTGTCGTCGTGTTGGTATTGGTTTGAGAGAGTCCATTGACATCCTGGCCGGACGGATTCGTAAAGTTCAACGTCTCGTCACCGAGCCCTGCCAACCCAAACTGCCTGAGTGGGTGGTTCAGGATGTTTTGAGCCTGCAGACGGAATTGAATGTTCTGGTTCTCAGTGATCCGGAAGTTCTTGAATAGCGCCAGATCGCTGTTCATGTAGGCTGGATTCCTAATATAGGGGAAGTTGACAGTACCCTGCTGACCCTGAGCCGGCGGAGCAAAGCACTTCGGGTTGAAGTACGCACCCGCTATCTTGCCCTGGCGCGGATCACAAATGACCTTGGGAAGCAGTACCGTGTAAGCGTTACTACCGAACCACGTTGACGGATTGATGGCATTTGCCAGCAAGCCGTTCGGCAACGTGATCATGTCTGCCAATGGAAGGTTGCCGGGGAATGTAGCGTTCAGGGTGCCACCGGTGGACTCCTGAAGTGGCGCGCCGCTCTGAAATGTCGAGTAGCCGGAGATCTGCCATCCATTCACTAGCTCAGCCATTAATGGATTGCCATGAAGTGGTTTTGGCAGATTCCATACATACGCGATATTGAGCACTTGTGTATGGTCATACGCCAGAGGCCCGTAATTGGACGCTAGATCGAATGGATTGACCAGCGTACCATTGCCACCTCCGTTGCTCGTCTGCCCGTCGCGTGTGCCCAATACTTTGCTGAAGGTGTAATTCGTGAGGAAGGTCACAGGACCTGACTGCTTTTGCCAGGATGTCTGCAGCGAATTGTAGTAGGCAAACCCTCCGTGCGAAATTACGTAGATGTCCTGGTAGTTGCGAAGAGGCCGGAAATTGTTGGCGACGAATGTTTGATAGCTAGCGAACTGAGGAGGTGCCGAAGATCCCGTAGGAAACGCCGGGGAAACGAATTTTCCCGTGACCGGATCTTTCTGGAAGAAAGCTCCGGGAGCCACGTTGTTGACATCGCCTATCTTCCCATTGTTTCCGTTGATGATCTGGTTTTCGCTCTTATTTCCTACATAAGAGATCTCGAAGACAGATCGCCACGGCGTCGCCTGGGAAAGGGTCAGGTTCCAGTCCATGGTCAGAGGAGTACGGCTGTCACCCATTTGGAGGGCGCTGACCGTAGACCCGTTCTGATTCAAGGAAGTAGGAGGCGTGAAACCGGCCGTGTTGTTGGCGTACCCGGTAAAACCTGTCGGAGTCGTGTACGAGAATGACCCTACCGGACCAGCGGCGCCTGAACTCGCGTCGTTGGCCGATACCTGATACCGGAAGATCGCAAATCCGGTGCGGACTACAGTTTTTCCGGTGCCGAACAGATCCAGAACGGCTCCGATGCGAGGCTCTGGATAGAAGAGGGGAGAGACCCAGCCAGAAAGAGGAATCGCACTGTTGTTTGCGTTCCACTGCAGGCCCGTATTCGCGGCAGCAGTCGCACTGTTGCTATACGCCGAGGGATTCCAGACCTGGATTCCACTATCCGATGACCACTGGCCCATGTGGTCCAGCCGTAGGCCGTAGTTCAAAGTGACCCTGCTGGTCGCCTTCCATGAGTCTTGCGCATACAGCGACCATTGATGAAACTGCAGATTGAGGACCGGAATAGAGCTCTGCTGCTGGTAATTGCCTACGCGGCCAAGCAGCAGGTCGGCAACGACATTGCCAGTACCCGTGTTGCCCCAGCCGAGGTTGTAGGTCCCGTTGTCGGCAGCGCTGCTGGCCTGGAGGTTCTGACTTGTATCCCAGTAGACGCCCGCCTTCATTGTGTGTGTACCGAGAACCTTGGTGAAGTTATCGTAGAGGGCCGGATCTTTCTTCAACGCGCCGAAGGCACCACCGTTGAAGGTAGAGTCGAACGAAAAATTGGAGATATTGGGCAACGCCCCACCCCATGGTCCTTCGATGTTTGGTATTTGCGAAGTCGTATGCCCGAATAAGCCGGTGGTATTGAAACCCAACTTCGTACGGTCGACCGCAGCGGGATTGCTGAGTTGGTTCGGATTGATGTAGCGCGCCAGCGTGTATACGAATTCGTTGGTTGTCGTCGCACTGAAGACATGGGTCAGATTCAACATGATCTCTTGCGATGTAGTCGGGGCAACCGTGTTAGACGGGTACGGCAGAGTCCATGGCGCAGCCCACCAGATGGAGATGGGGTGTTGGTCGTTTTCGATCTGACGCGTGTAAGATCCGGTCAACTTTGTGTTGTCCGTAATTGCGTAATCGACCTTGCCTGTCGCTTCCCACCGATTCTGGGGGATAGAGTTTGCATATTCAAAGTTGTTCCAGCCATTGCCGGCAGAAGGAGTGATGTTCGGCGTTGGGTAAGCTCCTGATTTCAACAGACCCACAATGGCAGGGTCGAAGTTCAGCACCGGGATATTAGTACTAGTAGCCCCTGGAGGAAGATTGTTTGTGGGCGCCGAGTAAGCGTAACTCCAGGCACTACTGAGCACATTTGGGTCCACGCCAGTATTACTGAAGTCGCCATTGAGTTGCGCCGGGGTGGGCACGTTGTAATTGATAGGAGTGGAGGCCGGGTGCTGATTCATATACTCATAACCAGCCCAGAAGAACAGCTTTTTGCGAGATTTGTTGAAGTTCGTAAACGGGATCAGGATCGGACCGCCAACATTGCCGCCCATGTAATAGAAGTGTTCATCGGGATGGAGAGATGCCGCAAGGGCTGGATTATTTCCACCGTTTGCCAGAAATTCGGACTTGGAATAGGACTCCCAGGCGTTGAACGCGCTATTACGGGCGTACAGGTAGCCTTCACCATGGAAGGCCCGGCCTCCACTCTTGCTGAATGCCTCAAAAATCGTCGGCCCTTTCGCGTATTCCGCGCTGTAAGAGGACATCAGAACTTTGACTTCGGCGACCATGTCCTGATTGATGTTGGCAATCTGCGTTCCCGCGTTGCCTGGATCGACAAGATTGGCGCCGTCCAGCATGAACGACATGGCTCCGTTCGGCTGAGTACCATTAGCAGAGTAGGCGCCTACAGGTCCGTTGTTCGTCCCGGTCGTCTTTGGGTTGAAGCCTGAACCCTGGCTGCCGCCATTGTTTAAAGCCATACCGGGCATCAACTTGATCAACTCACCGGCATCGCGCCCACCCAGCGAAATATTCTGAATCATCTGTTCATTCAGAGTCGTGCTGATCTCGGCTGTATCCAAAGGCACAACAGCATCTGCGCCTGATATCACCACGATGTCCGTCAGTTGCCCGCCGACCTTGAGCTTAATGTTTGGGATCGTTCGCGAATCACCCAGACCCATGACGATGTCATCCTCCTGCCACGTGGTGAAGCCGGGGGCAGAGACGGTGAGGGTGTAGGTTGCAGGTTGGACTGCAGTGATGGTGAAGTTGCCGGAAGAACCGGCCTCTGTCTTGCGGACGTCACCGCTGGCATCGTTTCTCAAGAGTATCGTGGCGTTCGGAATGATAGCGCCAGTCTGGTCATAAGCTGTGCCGGTCAAAGTTCCGGTCAACTGCTGAGCGCTTCCGACCGCAGAATAAAGCGCCAGGACTAGGATTGTGAGCAACCCGGAGAGAGCACGCTTGGCGCGCGAGGTAAATCGACCTTCCGATGTCGTCCGGGAGTTTTTCAAGGCAACCGCCGTTTCGCATTTGTGATTCATTGCACTCCTCCAGCTAAAGTAGATCTAGAAACTACTGGCACTACCGCGACAGGCTCTGGCTGTGACAAACCAATCACTTGGTCTTCGCCGATGGCTAACGATCAAAAACTCTTTTGACTGACTGCAATCTTTCTAAACCCTTTTAGTAATGAAAGTCAACCAAAAGTTTTAGATTCGAGTCAACCCAAGGTAAGCCTATGATCGAAAGTGACTTAGCCGATTTCTGCCGCAGCGTACGAGAGGGGTGGTGGCCACTGAAACTTGTTGTTTCCCGATTGGAATAGTTACCGCCTGGAAAACCCCTTGAGTTTAGGCGCTGCCTTGAGAAGATTCGAATTCGACGTATCAGAACCAATCTTTGCCTTTTCCCCCGCAAGATACGATAATTTTCTCCGCACATCAGCACAGAACGCTTTACTCCGAAATGGGCGGCCTATCAATGAACGCGGGGACGGAAGATAGGGACGCGGCGCTCCGGGGTATCAGCAGTTGGTACTTATCGGCGCTGATAATGACCGCGTTGCCACTCCTGCTATCGATTCCAAGTTTTGCCGCTGCTCAGGACAATCCCACCGGCTTTGAGGATATTGCCCATAGGGCCGCTGCCGCCCGTGAGGCTGGAGACAGTGCGCGCGCGATCCAGCTGTATCAAGAAGCCGAACGACTCAATCCAAAGTGGCCCGACGGGTGGTTTTTTCTCGGATCTCTCCACTACGGGACCGATTCCTATGCTGCGGCCCGCGACGCCCTGACACACTACATCGACCTCACGCAGAATGCCACGGCGGCTTTCGCACTGCGGGGTCTGTGCGAGTTCGAACTCGGAGAATACCCTCAGTCACTCCTTGACATTCAGCGCGGACTGGCACTCGGGGCGGCGAATCAACCTCGCAACGAACAGATCCTTCGATACCACGAGGCGCTGCTTCTGACCCGTCTTGGAAGATACGAAGACGCCCTGCAGAGCTACGGCTTCTTCGCCCGAAGGGGAGTCAGCAGTCCGGAGATATTGTTTGGGCTGGGGCTCGCGGGCTTACGTGTGCCATTGCTCCCGAAAGACGTGGCCACCGATCGACAGGAGCTTTTCATGGTGACCGGCAATGCTGCTTACCTGTCACTGGCCGGGAACGATGAAAAAGCACAACAGGCGTTTCTGAACCTGTTTCAACGCTTCCCCGCTGAGGCCAACGCGCACTATCTCTACGGATACCTGTTGTTTGCGAAGGACCCTGACCAAGCGGTGACAGAGTTCAAACGCGCTTCGGAGATGGCGCCTTCCAGTGCATCCGCCCAGGCGATGCTCGCATGGTCTTCGTTGGTCCGAAATGAGTCGTTGGACGCAGTACCATACGCTGAAAGAGCCGTGGAGAACGACCCCTCGCTCGCATTGGCACAACTCGTACTTGGCAGATCCCTGGTCGAAACCGGGGACGTCAAGAATGGGATAGACCATCTGCAGAGGGCGCTCCAGCTTGAACCCAACAACTTGGAAGTCCATCTCGCGCTCGCAAGAGGATATTCTGAGGCTGGCCGTCCGGAAGACGCCAGGCGTGAGCGCCTGATATGTCTTCAGGTCACAGAAGATGAGGCGAACCAGATTGCGCATTAGGCTACTGATCAGCATTTTGCTCTGGGTCATATTCGTTTCAGCGAGAGCTGAGGCTCATCCCAGCGCGACTGAAGCTACCTGTGCGAATTGTCATAAAAGTAAGGCGATGGAACAGCGCGAGACCCCTATGGCCCGGGCACTTGCCTTGCCCGGATCGAATTTCATACTCAAGTCACACCCGAGGCTCACGGTTCGCAAAGGCTCCTACACCTACGTCGTCGAAACCCACGGTGACCAAACCACATACAGCGTGACCGACGGATCGCGAACCATCACTGTCCCGGTTCGCTGGGGTTTCGGAGCGGGCGCTCAGACTTGGGTCCTGGAACATGGCGGCATGTTCTACGAGAGTCTTGTGAGTTTCTATCCGGCCATCGACGGCCTGGATACAACAACCGGCGACGAGAAATTATCGCCACACAACGTAGAGGAGGCCTTCGGACGCGAATTGAGCGACGATGATAAGAAAACCTGCTTTGGCTGCCATGCAACTGGCACTCAGATAAATGGCAAGCTGCACCTCGAGTCCTTGAAGCCAGGATTGACCTGCGAGCGTTGCCATGCAGACGCAAGTGCACACATGGCCGCAATCTCGTTGAAGAAACTAACCCCAATGCCGCGAGATCTGGGCGCACTCTCATCTGAGGGCATCTCCAACTATTGTGGACAGTGCCATCGCCCTTGGGACATGGTCGTCAGGAGTCATTGGCGGGGCGAAATGAACGTCCGCTTCCAGCCCTACCGGCTCGCCAATAGCAGATGTTTCAACGGGACCGATCCCCGCATAAGTTGCGTCGCATGCCACGATCCGCACCAGAACCTCGTACACAACACCTCCTCGTACGACGCAAAGTGTCTCGCCTGCCACGCGTCTGGGTCGCCCCTCGCACCCGTCCCAACATCTGAGGTCCCGAAGATCTGTCCCGTTGCGAAGGGGAACTGCACAAGTTGTCACATGCCAAAAGTGACTTTACCTGGAGGCAGCAGCCATCTTACGTTCACCGACCACCAGATCCGTATCGTGAAACCCGGAGGCCCCTATCCGAACTAGTGTCCTTCGCAGCATTGCATCCGTTCAACCCAAGGACTCCCCTGCCAGAGAGTCCTGCGCCGCCCGGGAAGAGCCCGTTGCAAGTCGTCCAAGACAGAACGATTCGCAAGTCTCTTGCCGACCTTCTCGGCGCTCAATTATCCTCCGCTTGTGGGGCTTGGCCTCTGCTGGTTCACTGAGGCGCTTCGAGAGCATCCCAACGTACTGCAGGCTGGTTAATTGCGGGCTGATCCTGACGGCGTCTTTTTGCCTGACCGCGTGTGCCGAAGCTGCCTGCACCGGCCCGAAGCCACTGGAGGATCAACTCCGCCTCCATCCCAGCGCGGAGAACTACGCCCGGCTGGGAGAGTGGTTCGGAGACAAGCGACAATTCTCATGCGCCGTAGACTCTTTTCGCGCCGCACTCAAACTGGATCCAAATTCACCCCGCCTCCTCTATCTCCTCGGCCTCAGCCTCTACACCGCGGGAGATATGAAGGAAGCGGTCAATGCAATGCAACAGTCCATCCAGCTCTTCCCGGGCGAACTTAAACCACACCTGATTCTGGCAGCCGCGCTGACTCAGCTTCAGCAAAACGATGAGGCGGAGGCTCAGTGGAAGGCCGCACTCCAACTCGACCCAAAGTCGACGATAGCGCTCGACGGCTTTAGCAAGAGCCTTCTCGCCAGGGGCGATTATGGTTCAACGATCGCTCTACTCCAGGCTGCTCCGCCAGACGACGATCTCGCCTTGAACCTTGCGCTTGCCTACGCCAAGTCCGACATGCTCGACAAGGCAGCCGACACACTTGAGCAGGCTTTACAAGCGAGTCCATCTGCGTTTCAACTTACCAGTGCACTCACGTCGGTCTACGTCAGTCAGACCCGGTACCAGGATGCCGCGGCCTTGGCTAGGAAATATGCCAATCTCCATCCACGGGATATGGAAGCGCAGCGACTCTATCTGCGCGTCCTGGTGCTGAACAGCGACTTTATCCTCGCACGCCCCCTTGGTCATAAGTTGCTCACCGCCGCCCCGCATGACTTCGACTTCCTCTATCTGAACGGTATCCTGGAACGTGAGGGCCACGAGTACGCCACGGCCCGCACCCATCTGCAGGAAGCAGTAGCAATTAATCCCAACCACTACAACAGCCGCTACAACCTCGGCCTCGTGCTGAACGAGCTTCAAGATTTTAAAGGAGCCAGAGAGCAATTTGAAAAGGCGATAGAACTGGGAGCCGTCGAGCCCGAAGTACGATTCGCTCTCTCCAAATCCTTGCGAAGCCTGGGCGAGACAGCAGCGGCGCAGGAACAGCTCAAGCTTTACCAGCAGGAGTTGAAGATGAAAGCCCTTCGCACTCTTGCGGCGGGCAAATCTGCACGGGCAGCACAGGAGATGGCAACGGGTGACCCAAAAAAGGCAGCCGCGCTCTATCGCGAAGCAGTTGACGCAATGCCGCAAAACGCACTGCTCTCCTACAAACTGGCTCTCGCTCTAGACCGCACAGGCGACACTGCCGCCGAAGCTGCCTCCCTGCGACACGCGATCCAGATCGACCCCACCTTCGCTCTGGCCCAACACCAGCTAGGCTACCTCGAATCACGCAGTGGCGATTCGGCGGCAGCAGAAGAACATTTCCGACTCGCTGTCAGTGCCGCTCCCGGCTACACTCAGGCTTGGATGAGCCTTGCAGCAACACTAGGTATGGAGTCCCGTTTTGCGGAGGCCCAGGAGGCTGCTGCCACCGCGCTTCGCCTGGAGCCAGAGAATGTAGAGGCTCAACACCTTCGCCAGGCACTCGCGGACGCCCAGGCTCAGCACTAACATTTTCAGCAATTACAATCCCGGAGACATTTCACAAAGATGACAACCGTGAAGCCTGGCCACTGGACAAGGAGACGGCTGTTGCGGACCGCTCCGGCTGCACTCGCGCCAGCAATCCTCCCACATGCCTTTCAGGCCATGGTGCCATCCACCAAGCCGGTCCCTCCATTCTCTCGATTTGTCGATGTTGCCGCGAGCGCGGGCCTCACCCAGACCATGGTCTTTGGAGAGGTAGGTCACGCCACCTACATCATCGAAATCATGGGCGCGGGTTGTGCCTTCTTTGACTACGACAACGACGGGTGGGTGGACATCTTCGTCCTCGGCGGCCGCCGCCTCGACGGTGTTCCCGCCGGTGCGAGCAATCGTCTCTATCACAACAACCGCGACGGTAGCTTCACCGACATCACCGAAAAGGCAGGCCTGCATGACGCGGGATGGGCCTACGGCGTCTGCGTCGGAGACTACAACAACGACGGCTACGAAGATCTCTTCGTCACATACCTCGGCCAGAACCGCCTGTATCGGAACAATGGTGACGGCACCTTTACGGATGTCACAGCGAAGGCCGGTCTGCTCGAACAAGGCTCGCCCTTCAGCACCGGTTGTACTTTTCTTGACTACGACCGTGATGGGCATTTGGATCTATTCATCTCGAACTATGTAGAGTTCGACCTTGCGCATGCCCCGCGCCCTTCGCTCCAGGTCCCCAACTGCAACTACGAGGGAGTTCCGATCAACTGCGGGCCCAACGGTCTGGGCGCGCCGTCTCACTCCCTCTATCGCAACAACGGCGACGGCACATTTACCAATGTCTCGAAGGAGTCAGGCGTGGCCACGCTCAGAGGCTCATACGGGCTCACCGCGGTCGCGTTGGATGTGGACGAGGATGGCTGGACTGATATCTTCGTTGCGTGCGATTCCACTCCAAGCCTTCTTCTCATGAACAACCACGATGGCACCTTCCGCGAGGAGGGTCTTCTCCGCGGAGTCGCTCTCAGCGGTGAAGGTCTGGAGTTGGGCGGTATGGGCGTTGGCGCCGGAGACTACGATCTCGACGGTCATCTCGACCTGATCAAGACTCACTTCCAGAATCAGTCCACCGGCATGTATCACAATAATGGCAAGGGCGAATTCGAGGATGTCACCAATCAGGCCGGCCTTGGATCGGAACGTCGATTTGTAAGTTGGGGTACAGGCCTGGTTGACTTCGACAACGATGGCTACCCAGACATAATGGTCGTCGCAGGTACCGTCTACCAGGAGCTCGAAAAGGTCTACGCAAAATATCCGTCGCACAATCCGCGGCTCGTCTTCCGTAACCAAGGCAACGGAACGTTCGTGGAGCTTGGCGACGAGACCGGTCCCGGCGTCTCGTCGCGCCACATCAGCCGTGGCTGCGCCTTCGGGGACTTCGACAATGATGGCGACATGGACGTTCTCATCATGAACATGAATGAACCGCCCTCGCTTTTGCGCAACGACGCACCCTCCGGCAACCATTGGATTAAGGTTCGGCTCGAAGGCACGAAGAGCAACCGAAGCGCTATCGGCGCGAGAGTGCTCGTCCGGTACAGCGGCAAAGTTCAAGCGCAGACAGTCATGAGCCAGACAAGCTATCTCTCAGCAAACGACCCACGCCTGCACTTCGGGCTGGGAGCAGCGACCACGACCGATATCGAAGTCCACTGGCCCGCCGGTACGACTGAGGTCTATAAACACATCGACGCCGGTCAGTTGATCACTATCCGCGAAGGTCTGGGAATCGTCAAAGGTCGCCCGTTTCGCAAAATCTAAGCGAATCAAATTGAGAGCCCTACCGCTGCCCGTAACTGAAATAGTTCTTTGGACTAAGTTTCCTGAGCCCGAAAAACCTGCATGGGGTTTACCTCGCGGGCGAATGTAGACGGGCTGAGGGTGATACAACGATTGCTGACTAATGAATACGAAACCTCCCAAGCCGGAAAGCCCGAAGCCCGTCAACCTGAAGGTGCTGGCGGAGTATCTCGGGCTCTCGCCTGCCACGATCTCGCTGGTGATGAATAATGCTCCGGGAGCGCGTTCGATTTCCGCAATCACCAGGCAGCGGGTGCTTGAGGCAGCCAAGAGGCTCGACTACCGGCCTAACCCGATAGCGCGATCGTTGAGGACACGCCAGACATTCACCGTGGGTGTAATCGTTCCGGAGTTCAGCGAAGGTTACTTCACGATGCTGATGAACGGCATCGAGGAACATCTGTTGCAGTCTGGCTATCTGCATTTTGTAGTCAGCCATCAAGGCAATCCTGACCTTATCGACGAGTATCCACGCCTCCTCAGCCAGCGCTCGGTCGATGGCTTTCTCCTGGTAAACACGTCGCTCAATGAGGAAGTTTCTGCGCCCGTGGTCTCCATTTCCGGGCACAAGAAGATGAAGGGTGTTACCAACATCCTGATGGACCACGAGCGCGCGGCGCTGCTCGCTCTGAAGCATTTGTACGACCTGGGTCATCGCCGGGTTGCGTTCATGAAGGGTCAGCCCCACGCTCTCGACTCGGGGGCGCGATGGGAGGGCATCCTTGCCATGGCAAAGCGCGTCGGGCTGCCTATGCGCGAGGATCTGTGCGTCTACCTGGAGGCAAACTCGTGGTCGCCGGAACTGGGCTACCCGATCGTTCGGAATCTGCTTTCACGCACACGCGACTTTACCGCGATTTTCTGCTTCAATGACATCGCGGCCATCGGCGCGATCCGAGCAATCGTCGACTGCGGGCTGCGCTGTCCCGATGACATTTCCGTGATCGGATTCGACGATATCGCCAGCGCCGCGTACTATACGCCGCGCCTCACGACGGTTCGACAGCCATTGCGGCGAATGGGGGAAGTGGCGGTACAAACCCTTCTCAAACGAATCGAATCCCCACAGGAGGCCTACCCTGAGGCGATTATGTTCGAACCCGAGTTGATGGTCCGTGAATCCACCGGTGCTGCCCCGACGGAGGTGCAACTCAAGGGCGTGGGGAGCGGGTGAGCCCAACGCACCCTCACCATTTCCTGCGTAACGACAGCCGCCATTCGAAACGCCTTCGATGTAATGTTGGACTCGTAATACAAGAACGTTCGCGGCAGTTCGCCACAATATCCTTTGTTTGATTGAATGGCGATAGGCCCCGTTCGGGTCGACAGTAAGCCTCGATCCCCGCGCTCTTAATATCGGTGGAAAGATTGCCCACCCAAGGAAAGCATTCTTAGCAGCCTATGAAGGCTAATCAGTATCATCCTCGAGTCCAATAGTTTGGCCCGGGAGTTTCAGCAGGATACACATGAGAGTAAATAATGGCGGGTAATCCGATTAGGTTTGGGGACATTGATATGCACAGAATATTTGAAGTCGCATGGATCGTCGCACTGTCAGTAGCATCGATCCTCGGGCCACATGCAGCAGGTCAAGATGGGAAAGGGCTCGCAGAGAGCCGCGCAGCCCACCTGCGAAGGGGCATCAACACAGGCTCGTGGTTTGCCCAGTCACCCAACAACTATTCAGTTGAGCGACTGCGCAGTTTCACTACAACGAAGGACATTGTGTTAATCCATCAACTGGGATTCGACCATATCCGGCTAAGCATCGACGCCGATCCGCTACTGGCATGGCAGAGTGGCCGGGAGAACGGCGCACAGTTCATGACGGAACTGGACACCGTCGTGCGAACCGCGGTTGAGCAGAAGCTCGCGGTGATCATTGACATCCATCCCGAGGGCCGATACAAGGAAACACTGATGCAGGGAAACGAATCGGTGCAGCACTTCGCGATGTTGTGGCGGAGCCTTGCGCACCACTTCGCCCCGCTCGATCCTGCACTCGTGTTTTTCGAGATTATGAACGAGCCCGAACAGTCGGATCCTTACCGCTGGCAAGGGATTGAAAGTTCTGTGGTATCTCAGATCCGTCAGGTCGCCCCCCACCACACCATCATCGCCGCCGGCGCAAGGTGGTCGGGCCTGGACGATCTCATGCTTCTCCAGCCGATTGCGGATGACAATGTGATCTACACCTTCCACGACTACGAGCCGTTTGCCTTCACCCATCAGGGTGCAACCTGGACTAGCCCTGAAGTTCAACCACTGCGCGGCGTCCCCTACCCTTCCTCTCCCGAAAACATAGCTAAAAATCTGGACCAGGAGCCCACGCTGGCCGGACAACTCTTCGTAGAGCAGTACGGGCTTGCTCGATGGGATGCCCAGCGCGTCGACACAACGATCGCATTCGCAGAGCGTTGGTCGAAGCTGCATCACGTGCCCGTATATTGCGGAGAATTTGGCGTGCATCGCCCGTATGCAAACGGCGCGGACCGGGCGCAGTGGTTGCGCGATATGCGTATTGCTTTCGAAAAGCACAATATTGGTTGGGCGATGTGGGATTACCAGGACAACTTTGGCGTGGTCACAAAGAAAAATGGCGAAACCATACCGGATAACGCTGTTCTGGATGCTCTTGGATTGTCTTCAACGAAATAGAACTGCTTGGTACGCAAGACTGTTCGAGAGGTATACGTGGCAACATCGAGACGAAGGTTTCTACAAACGACGCTAATCGCGACCGCAGGAGCAGCACTGCCCGGACTTCCCTCATTCGCTTCATCCTCTGCGCCTGGGCCAGTGGAAGATTCCTCGGCGATTGGTGTGGGGGCACATGACGCCGCTATGGAATTCAGCCGCGGCGTTGGGGTTTACCCCGGCGCACCTTGGGAGAACTTTAACCCCTCGCTCGTAGTGGACCGTTCGACATACCGCAACTTGGCTCTCCTGAGACCGGCCTACCATTCCAGCAGCTATGACTACAACCTCACCGCTCAGCTTGTCACCGATGGCATTACGAGCACCACCCTGCCAAACTGGGTGGCCGTCTCCACAAGCACTCATGGCGTGCTTTCAAAGAACGAGCGCGAGGTGCTGCTCGATCACTTTCCGACCAACACCCTGGAGCTTCGCGGAGCGCGTGTCTCGGCACAGATCGAGGTCGGTGGCGGAACCGATGCTCCGGCTGTCGATCGCATCGCGGTCTTCGCGGTGATAGCGGACACGGTCCTCCTCGACACCGTCTCGATCACGTTGTCGGTCTCCGAGGATGGCCGGGAGTGGAAGGAGGTCGGCCACGCGTCGGCACTCAAGACTATCTCCGGTGAGGATTACCCGCCAGACCTGACGAAGGGTTCGCTGATTCTGTACCCAACTATCCCGCTGACGCAGATTTGCCGCAGTCGCAAATACAAGGTTGAGTGCGCCATTGCGACGTCCGAAGATTCGACCGCAAGCCCCGCGGTGTGGAGACTCGGCCAGGTGGAGTTCTACGACGGTCCCCGGCGAGTGGAGATCGGTGGACCGTACGACTTCACCAGTGCCTGGAAAAGCGCCGGGCTCGAAGAGGAATGGGTATACGTCGACCTGGGCGCACGCTGCACGTTCAATCGCGTCAAACTGCACTGGATCGCGCGTGCTGCCGAGGGTGCTCTCCAGGTTTCGCAGGACGCGTCTGTTTGGCGGACGCTTCAGCCGCTACCGGGCGGTAGTGGTCAACTGGATGACATACGGCTTAGGCTACCCGCGCGCGCTCGCTACCTTCGCGTGTTGATGACGCGGCCACCCTCCCCGGACGGCTATATGCTCAGTGAGATCGAAGTCTACGGGCGCGGGGGCCCGGTGGCCCGGCCGAAGCCTGCGCCTCTCGCACGCGACAATGGGCGGAGGGATTTAGCCGGTGGCAACTGGAGACTACAACGGTCAAACCTCGTAGACACCAGCGGAGAGTCTCTCTCAAGGCCGGATTTCAAGGATTCCGAATGGGTCGTCGCTACGGTGCCGGGCACCGTGCTCTCTTCCTATCTGAACGTCGAGGCAGTTCCCGACCCCAACTTCGGTCAAAACCAGTTACACATTTCGGACTCATTCTTTTATTCTGACTTCTGGTATCGCAACGAGTTCGACACGCCCGCGCCAACTCCAGGTCAGATGACCTGGCTGAACTTTGACGGAGTCAATTGGAAGGCCGAGGTCTTCCTGAACGGCGAGAAGCTTGGACGGATCGAAGGCGGCTTCATGCGCGGCCGCTTCAATGTTTCGGGCAAGCTCTTACACGGCAATCCGAACGTGGTAGCTGTGTGCGTGGAAAAGAATGCAACTCCCGGCAGTGTGAAGCAGAAAACCCTTGAGTCGGCGGGCAAGAATGGCGGGGGCCTGGGCGCCGACAATCCGACCTACCACGCGGCGGTCGGTTGGGATTGGATACCCACAATACGTGGGCGCGACACCGGGATATGGGGCGATGTCTTCCTCACAACGACCGGAGTCGTAACTCTCGAGGACCCTCTCGTAAGCGCAAGCCTGCCGCTCCCGGATACCTCTCGCGCCGATGTGAACGTCGAAGTGGTCCTGGTAAACCATCAGGCAACTCCTGTCAGCGGCGTGCTGCGAGGTAACTTCGGCGAGATTTCGTTTGAGCAAGCGGTGACGATTGAGGGCTTCGCCCGCAAGAAGATCAAGATCAGTCCTGCGACCGATCCCGCGCTCCGTTTGCACGATCCTAAGCTATGGTGGCCCACCGGCTATGGTGACCCCCACCTGTATGACGTTTCCTTAGCGTTCCACACCGTCGATCAAAAAGCGCTCGACCGCAAGACATTCAAAGTGGGTGTCCGCCAGTTTTCCTACAGCCAGGAAGGCGGCGCGTTGAAGATGTGGATTAACGGCCGGCGTTTCATCGCGCGCGGCGGGAACTGGGGCTTCTCCGAGTCGATGCTGCGCTATCGAGCGCGCGAGTATGACGCCGCAGTGCGCTACCACCGCGAGATGAACTTCACCATGATCCGCAATTGGGTCGGGCAGATCGGAGACGACGCCTTCTACGAAGCCTGCGACCGGCACGGCATCGTCGTCTGGCAGGACTTCTGGCTGGCGAACCCGTGGGATGGCCCGATTCCCGCAGACAACACCTTGTTTTTGAGCAACACCAAGGACCTCGTTTTGCGAATCCGCAACCACGCCTCCGTCGGCCTCTACTGCGGACGTAACGAAGGCTTTCCGCCCGCGCCACTTGAGGACGGCATTCGTACCATCCTTTCGGAGTACCATCCGGGCCTGCTCTACATCCCCAGTTCCGCTGATCAGGTTGTCAGCGGACATGGGCCGTACCGGACGCTCCCAGCGCGGGAATACTTCCGCATTGCAGACCCCAAGCTGCACAGTGAGATGGGCATGCCCAACATCCCACCGATCGAAAGCGTCCGTGCCATGATGCCAGAGCGGGCGCTGTGGCCACGGGGACTCGATTGGGGCCTGCATGATTTCTGCCTTCAAAGTGCGCAGGGCACCGCCGGATTCGTCGCCATCGTGGACGAAAGCTACGGCGGCGCCAATACAGTCGAAGAATGGGTGACCCTCGCTCAGTTCGTGAACTATGAGGGCTACCGCGCAATGTTCGAGGCGCAAAGTAAATACCGCATGGGACTGCTGCTGTGGATGAGCCACCCATGCTGGCCTTCCTTTGTGTGGCAGACCTACGACTATTATCTCGAACCCACGGCCGCCTATTTCGGCTGTAAGAAGGGTTCCGAGCCATTGCACATCCAGTGGAACCGCGAGACCGATAGCATCGAGGTCGTCAATTACAGCGCTGGAAGCCGGCACGGCCTAACCGCAAGGGTCGAAATATTGAACATCGACGGGAAGGCCATGTGGACCACGACCGCATCCCTGGACAGCGCAGAGGATAGCACTACCTCTTGCATCTCAATGGAATATCCCTCGGGGCTGACTCCGGTGCATTTACTTCGCCTGTCGCTCTCGCAGGGCGAAGAGGTCATCTCGCAAAACGACTACCTGCGCGCCCTCGAAGAGGGTAACTATCGCGCCCTGCGCCAACTACCTAAGGTAAAGCTGAGCATCGCGACGAAGTCTGAACATTTGGGCAATCGCTGGCTGCTCAACACGCAGTTGGAGAACACATCCCCGCACCCCGCTGTCATGGTTCGACTCAAGGCCATACGGGAGTCTTCAGGCGATCGAATATTACCGGCAATCTATAGCGACAATTACGTCACCCTTATGCCGGGTGAGCGCCGCACGATCCAGACTCAGTTGAGCCATGCCGACACACGCGGCGAGAAGCCGCAAATTGCCGTCCTCGGCTTCAATGTCTAGACACCCCGGGTTCCCGCCGCGCCGTATCCATTACTCCGCCATATCACCGCTCGCGTGGCGTCGTACAGTCTATTATTGCTCCGGCGCTTATACGCCGCGCTTCACCGTACGGGTTGAGCCGATTGGACGTGCATAGGCTCTATTTC
>OCZT010001902.1_pt1 | contig 21644 bp, 22 predicted proteins | sample 1539031 | NCBI WGS metagenome assembly OCZT01 (sample SAMEA3539308, study PRJEB22396) | soil metagenome | biome: tundra; feature: field; material: soil | place: USA | collected 2010-05 | depth 0.15 m | reverse complement strand
TTCCGATCTGGTACCGGGGCTGGCGCGGTCGCCGCGAGCGTCGGCGCTGCGGGCAGCCTCGCCGGCGCTGGCACTGGCGCGGCCAGCACCGCTGTGGTCGTTGGTGCTCCGGTTGCGGCGGCCGCCACCGGGCTCCCGGCCGTCGCTGAATATGCTGCCTCCGTCGGAGTCGGCGGCCTCGGCGCAACGGGGGTCGTCGCGAAGATCCTCACCGCAGCCGCGATCGCGACCGGGGCAGCTGGCGTCAGCCACGTCAGCAGCCCGGCGCTCCACCCCCTTCCAGGGCCGGCAACTGCCCTGCAGATCTCGACTAAGTCCGCCAGCACTGCCACTGCCCCGGCCCCGGCGGCCGCGACGAGCTCGGCCAGCACTGCCACTTCGGCGCCGCCGGCAGCCACCCCGAGCTCCGCCGGCACTGAGACCTCTACGGCGCCGGCAGCCACCCCGAGCTCCGCCAGCACTGAGACCTCTACGGCGCCGGCAGCCACCCCGAGCTCCGCCGGCACTGAGACCTCTACGGCGCCGGCAGCCACCCCGAGCTCCGCCAGCACTGAGACCTCTACGGCGCCGGCAGCCACCCCGAGCTCCGCCAGCACTGCGACCTCTACGGCGCCGGCAGCCCCCCCGAGCTCCGCCAGCACTGCGACCTCTACGGCGCCGGCAGCCCCCCCGAGCTCCGCCAGCACTGCGACCTCTACGGCGCCGGCAGCCCCCCCGAGCTCCGCCAGCACTGCGACCTCTACGGCGCCGGCAGCCCCCCCGAGCTCCGCCAGCACTGCGACCTCTACGGCGCCGGCAGCCCCCCCGAGCTCCGCCAGCACTGCGACCTCTACGGCGCCGGCAGCCCCCCCGAGCTCCATCAACACCGCCACCTCGACGGCCAGCGACCCCAGCATGGCCAGCCCCCCGACCGACGCGCCCGCAGCCGCTGACCCCGCTCCGGATCCAACGAGTACTCCGGCGACGGTCGACGCTACGTCCCCCGCTGCGGCGCCCGGAGGCTGAGCCGATCGACGTGATCACCGCTCCGGTCCCGGACACGCCAAAGCGCCCGTCGGCAGGTTTCAATGATTGTCGCGGGTCGATCAGCGCGGAGGGGGCAGCTGTAGTCTCCCTGCTCGAGCGATTCCGTCGGTCACGATGCTTCAGTCTTCGAGAGAAGGTCGACGCGCGCGTGTAGACAGGCGCCGTCGCGTGCGCACGACCTCCCAAGCAGCCGCGGGTCAGCCCGGCGATCCGCTCGATCGCCCGAGAGCAGGCGCCTCGGACGCTTCGGCGCCGACGGGGACAACGCGGCATCGGAACGGCCACGGGACTCTCGCCCGACCCCGGCGACGCTGCTTCTCTAGAGCGAATCGGAAGTGATCGTTCGCCCGGCCTGAGCGCTGCGTCGGACGAGATGCGACAGTCGTCGCGCGGCGCCGAGAGTTGTCGCAATGATCGAGAAGCAGAAGCGCGCGTCAGGCTTCGTCGGAGCGCTGCGGGACGGGTTCAACGGGCTGAGGCCGAGCGGAACCCGACAGCCATAGGCGTCGCGATGCGAACCGCGTGCTAGGTCGTGAACACCCCCCGGGCCAGGCCCCCCAACAGCGATCCCGATGGCGCCAGCGAGCATGATTCGTACTTTTCGTACTTCGTAGTTGCGTAGACGAGGCGTCATCGAATGACACCGCGCTGAACGATCAGCAGAGGTCTGCCGAACGTCTCGGCCAGGCACATAGCCGAATTGAGAGCACCAAGGGGCACAGAATGGGCGGATGCGGCGACCCCGCGTGCGTCGTGCCCCTGTGTCGGTCGTGCCACCGGGCCTATGACACCGGCCGGCTCGACCTGCTGCCGTACCTCGAGCCGGCCTGGCGGGCGCAGCTCGCGCACGCCGTCGGGCACGTCGGGTTGGTCGGCGCGTTGCGGCGGATCGGCGGACAACGGCCGAAGACGATCGAGGGAGGATTACCATGAACGCGATGGCTGTCACCGCGAAGAAGCTCGATGTGACGATCGGCGACGTCGTCGAGATCGCCGGCCGGCGCTACGACGTCGTCTCCGACAAGGAGGGCGGCGTAACGCTCGAGCCGGCGATCGCGAGAAGCGCGGCGGAGATCTTCGCCGAGCGCGGGCTGCAGCCGCTGTCGGACGAGGAGTTCGAGGAGCACTTCGGGTACCTCCCGTCTGACGACGAGGGCTGAGCCGTGACCGCATCCGGTCGGAGCGGGGATCGTTTCGCGGTCCAGATCGAGGACGACGTTTGGCGCGACGAAGTGGAGCGCTACAACGAGCGGTCGTCCGCCCGCGTCGCGGCAGAGCGCGAGCGCCGGGCGCTCGCGCAGGACGGGATCGCCCCGAGGTTCGTCGCCAAGTGCCTGGCGGAGGGAAGTGATCGGACCGACCTTCGCGGCTTGTTGAAGGTCTACGTCCCGATCCGGGAGGCGCCCGCCTCCCAGCGCCCCTTCGGCTTTGTGTTCAGGCCGGGAAAGAGCGAGGGACGCCTCGAGCTCGTGCTGCTCGCGTTTGGCGAGCGTCATCCGCGACGGGGGACGCGAAGCGTGTACGAGCGGGCGCACAAGCGGCTTCACGGCCGCTATCCGGATCAGTAGCGAACCCCGCCCACACGACGCACATGTTCCAGCTGCTGACATATTCGCGAGTTGGGGTAGCGCGGGTGGCTCGCCCACGCCGTCGTTCACGTGAGACTGATCGGAGCTTTGCGAAGGATCGCCTGCCGCGAGCACCTCGCAGAAACCGACGGACAGGTCTGCCGCAGGCAGGACAAACGGTAGGTAAGGAGCAGACCACTGCGGCCGCAGGCCGGCTCAGCCCACCCACGGGCGGCGTACGCTCTGATCATTCGCATCGCGCTCCGCACCGGCTTCTGTGACCCCGACGGGGAGCTGCTTGCCGTGCTTGAACGTCCCGGGTGGCAGCGGATGAGCTTCCAGCGAAAGGGCGAGATCGTCGACGAGATGGTGCAGGTCTGCGAGGAGTGCGGGTTGTGGGAGGTTGAGGTCTGGCGGCGCGATCCTGGCAGGGAGCCGCGTCACGTCATCGGCTACTGGCACACCCCGACGTCAACGGGCGCAGCGCCGGGATGATCGCCGCCGCCCGCGCAACTTGGGAGAACGAGTTGGGCCCGCTGCTGTCGATGGCGCAGGTTCGCGAGCTACTCGGCGGCGTCTCGCGCCAGCGCGTCCAGGAGCAGCTGCGGGCCAGGCGCCTGATCGGCCTGCGGGAGAGCTCCGGACGCTGGAGTTACCCGCTGTTCCAGTTCGCCGACGGGCAGCCGATCGAGCTGCTCGTCACTGTCTTCTGGATGGTCGTCGACGGCGGCCTCGAGGGGTGGAGCGCGGCGTCTTGGTGCGTCACACCCGAGCCCGCGCTCGGCGGCAGCTCGGCGCTCGAGTGGTGCCGGCGGGGTGACGACGCCGAAAGCAACACCCGCCGTTTCGCAGCCGGGACGGCCCGTACCGTTGCGAAATGCGAGTCGCCGTCTATTCGGACGTCCACGCGGACCTTCGAGCGCTCCGCGCTCTATGCGCCGACTTCGAGCGCGCGGGAGTCGATCAGGTCTGGTGCCTGGGCGACTTCGCCTCGGGAGGCCGCGAGCCGGCGGAGTGCTTCGATCTGACGATGTCGACGTCAGCCTCGTCCTCGCCGGCAACCACGAGCAGTTCGTCGTCGGGCAGGTGTGGAGGATCCTCGACGGGGGCTGGGCGAGATACGCGCGGCTGGCGAACGCCGAGCTCGGCCCTGAGCGGGTCGAGCGGCTCAAGGCGCTTGAGCCGCACGTTCAGATCCCGGAGCTGGGAGTCGAACTGGCGCACGGATCGCTTGACGACCCGTGGTCCGGATTCGTCAAAGACACCGCCGACGCGGGGCTGACGCTGGCGCTGGCGAGCCAGCCTCTGGTGCTCGTCGGGCACACCCACGTCGCCGCCTACTTCCGCGAGGCGCGTGACGGCGGGCTGCCGAGGAGCCGGAAGATCGAGCTCGGCCGCGAGGAGGAGCTTGACCGCAGGTGCATCCTCAACCCGGGCGCGGGCCTCGATGAGCGATGGCTGGAACTCCGGCTCGGCACTGGCCGCCGTCGCGCCACCTGGCGTCATGTCGGCATCGCCTGACGGCCGCCGGATTCGCCGCCGGATGGCAGGCGCTCGACGGCCGGCCGGTGAGCACAGCAGGCCCTGAAGGCCAGCATCCCCTCAGGCGGCGCGTCGCGCGCCCCCAAGGCGACAGCTCCTCCATCGGGGCGCCGATCGCGTTCGAGACCGCGGAGATGCACGGTCCGCTCCCGATCGCGCCGATCCCGCGACTAGTTGGGCTGGCCTGGCGGCCGGTCGCGGGCGGATGAAAAGTCGCCGTGACTCCAATTATAGGAGCAGCTTTGTTCACGGGAGATCACGGCTATTTCCCACTAGCAGATGCCCGTGCGTGGCGTTCAGAGCGTCGCCGAGCACGTCGCCCCGCCGACGCGGACCGTGATCGGGTCGCCGGGGGACTGACCGCCGGCGCGGAAGTACACATCGGCGGAGCCGGTCGCGTCCGTATGCCAGCTGTCGGCGTGCCCGGCTGGGTCGGTCACCGTCACCGTCACCGTCTGGTCGGGCTGGTTTGAGCGAACGTACACGTCGTAGTCCTGGTAGTGGCTGCTGTAGCTCGCCGTGACCGTGCACGTCGCCGGTCCGCCGCTCGCGGAAGGTTGCTGTGAGGAGGAGCCGGGAGCGGGAGCTGAGCCGGCCGGCGAGCCCGCGAGCGCGACCCAGTTCCCGACGATCTCATGCTGTGCCCGGCCGAGCGAGATCTGACCGTCGCACACCTCCGACCTCAGCTGATCCTCGACCGCGTCCTTGGGATTCGGCGAAGCCCCCGGCTCAGGCCAGAGGTTGCGCGGATCGTTTGTCGCACCCCCGAGCTCCAGCGGCACGAAGTGGTCGTACTCGTAGTCGCCCATCGAGCCCGTGTCGCCATAGGCGGCCATGCTCGCCGCCTTCTCCTGCTCGGTGATGCTCTCCGCCGGGCGAACCGTCTCAGTCCAGCCGTCGACGCAGATCGTCTGATCGATCGTCGCCTGAGTCACCGCCGGGTTGAGCGCGCCCGGGGTGCAGGCCGGGTCCGGCCGCGAGTACAGCCCGGAGCCGATCGCATGGCAGGAACCCGGAGGAGGTTGCGCCTGCACGACGCCGTTGGCGGCCGACGAATAAGCCAGCCCGACGGAACCAGTGCGAGCGGGCACATGTCGGCGCCGATGACGACGCGCCGGCGGCGGATGGTGCGCGTGCCCGGTCGGCGCGGCCACGCTGGTTTTCGTCGAGATGGCTGAGGAGGGCGGGGTCGGGGATGGGCTCGCCTGACTCGTCGCACCCGCACCCGTGCCGCAACCAGCGAGCGCAAGCGCCGCCACGCCAAGCGCCGTGACGGTCACCGCGAGACGCCGGAACCTCCCACAGCGTGGGTCGGATGAGCATGCCTCACGAGGGCTTCGCCGGGCGGCTGACACGGCTCAGGATGCTGGCAGGCCGGGGTGACGGTGCGCGTCGCACGGATCAAGCCTCGAGCCTCGAGCCGGCGAGCGAGGCTTCGACGTCCACCGCCGGTACCTGCATTCCACACGTCCGGTGGTCGGTTGCAACCGAGCACCAGAGAGGAGCACCCTCGATGCGAGACATCGCAACCGCCCAGCTGTCGGGCAACCTGACCCGCGACGTCGACCTGCGCGGCCTACCCTCGGGCGCCGACGTCGCCAGGCTCCGCGTGGCATCCACCACGCGCGGGCGGATCGGAGATGAGTGGGTCGACAAGACCAACTACTTCACCGTCGAGGTGTTCGGAGCGCAAGCCCGCAGTTGCGCCGAGTACCTACGCAAGGGCTCGCGCGTGTTCGTCGACGGCGAGCTCGACTGGCGCGAGTGGACCGACCAGCAGAGCAGCAAGCGCGAGGCGGTGACGCTGAAGGCCCGCAAGGTCCTGTTCGAGGATCGCCGCGCCCAGGACATCCCCTCAAACGGCGATGCGAACGACCCAGCGGCCTTCCCCACCCCCAGCCCGCCCAACCCTGCCGGCGCCCCCACCACCGCGCACGCAACAGCGGCTTCTTACGACGCCGGCGACGCCAGCGCCGATGAGCTGCCCTACTGAAAGGCGCACGTAGGTGAACCCCCGCATCGAGCACCTCTGATGTCGAATCCCACCGCACCCGCGCGGACCCCGCGGGCCGCCGGGCCGGGCACGTCCGCTCGGCTGCACCGCGCTGCCGCCGCCGAGCGGGCAAAGCTCGCACGCAAGCGCGATGAGCTGGCGCGTCGAAGCGAGACGCTACGAAGCGAACGCCAACAGGTCGAGATCATCCTGAGCGCAGTCGAGGAACGGATCGCGCTCCTGGATCGCCTCACGGGCGTGTCGGTCGTCGCACCGTCTCCGCGGGCGCCGGAGGATGGCGCCCAGGCAGCCCGACTCGGCAAGCAGGTCCGGCCCGGGCCGGCGATCAGCGAAACCGCAGCGTGCGCGCCGGCCCAATCGGGCGTCGCGCGCGGGCCGGTCTACTCTCGCCGGCTGCTCGAAATGGTCTCGAACGTGCGCACCCGACTGCGTGGGACCGGTGCGCGCGGCGCGGAGATGGAGTGATGCGCACCGCCGCAATCCGAACCGGTGACATCGTCCGGCTGAACAAGCGCGGCTACGAGTTCGAGGCCTACGTCACCGACAAGAACGGCGGCGAGCTCGTGATCGAGCCGATCCGCCGCGGGATCAGTTACCGCACCGCCCGCGCGCGAGAGATCACCGCGCACTGGGCGAAACGCGCCCGCGCCACCAACCGCGCTTAGCCGTCACGAACGCGTCCTGGGGCTAGGCGAGGGTTAGGCGCCGTCAGGCCACCGCGTCGGCGGGCAGGCCCACGAGCTGCGCGCTGCGCTCCCACAGAAGCTCGGCGAGTGTGTCGTCTTGGGCCTGGGCGCTTGGCGCCAGCACCTTCTCGTCCTGTACGTACTCGCCCGTGAGGGCACCGGCCTCGTCAGACAGGGCTAGCCAGACCAGCGAGCGAGCGCCGCGCTGCGGCGAGCGGAAGAACGGAGCGCCGATCGTCGTGAGGGCCTTCCAGACGCCGTTGTCGTTCTTGCCGAAGCCGGTACGCACGACGCCCGGGTGAAAGCAGTTGGCGTGCAGCTGCGGCGCCCGCCTGGCCAGCTCGCGCGTGAACAGGATGTTGCACAGCTTCGAGGTGCCGTACACCCGCATCGCGGCGTAGGACTTCTCGGACTGCAGGTCGTCGAGATCAAGGACAGCGGCCTTGTGGGCGTCGGAGGCGGTTGTCACGACGCGACCGCCGTCCAGGCGATCACGCAGCAGGTTGGTCAGCAGGAACGGCGCCAGATGGTTCAGAGCAAAGGTCTGCTCGAAGCCCTCTGAAGTGTCCTTGCGCGAGGCGAACAATGCCCCGGCATTGTTGGCGAGGACGTCGATGTGCTCGTAGCGTCCGCGGACCTCGTCAGCCAGCGCTCGAACGTCGGACATCAGCGTCAAGTCGGCGACGTGCTCATGCATCGGCGCACCCCGGCCGGCCGCCGCGGCCTCCACAGCGACGGCCTTGACGCGCTCGCCGTCGCGACCGACGAGCGCAACCTCGGCGCCCTGTCGGGCAAGCTCGATCGCGGCGGCGCGGCCGATGCCGCGAGTGGCGCCGGTGAGCAGGACAAACGTCACCTGCGCGGACTTTACTCACACCGATACGTCGCACCGTTCGACCTTCACTCGACGCGCGAGCGACCGCTCTGCGACGTCGCGCAACCCGGCTGGACAGACCCAAGAGCGCCAGCAACCCGTCGGCGACAGCGGCCGCCACGAGCCACGGCAGATCGACGCGATCCTCGACGCCGAGCTGCGGCGCGCGCTCGATGACCCCGACCCGCTGCGAGGCATCGCCCAACTCACGGCTCGCATCGACGCCGCGTTAGAGCTCGACCCCCACGGCGTGACCCGCACCAAGGCACTGGGCTCCGAGCGCTTGGCCCGCAAGCTGCGCGACGCACTCCCCGGCGGCGCTAACCCGCTGCGCGGCGCCGTGTGGGAATTCCTGCGCCCGATGCTCTCCCCCACCCTCGTCGCGCTCAACCGCGACGGGTTCGTGCTCGACGCCGAGCACGAGACCACCGTCGAGCTGCAAGCGCACCGCGGCGAGTCAGACCTCGCCGACCTTGACCTTGGTGACGACGAGCACCTCGACACGGCTGCCTAGCCGAGACCGTTCGACGCTTCCGCCCCGAGCCCGCGCTCGGGGCGAAAGGCCGCGGCGCGCCCCAGCGCTACGAACGCGGTGCTGGTCCGACGTGATGCGAGCCGAAACGTGAAACGTCAGCCGCCATCTCTCTTTTTTTTGGCCATGTGGTCTGTCCAGCGCGTCCGGTAGTCGCTCATCCGATCGCCCCGGAAGCTGCGGCACGCGACCCCAGCGGCCAGCCGAGCTCCCGGCACACGTTCGCCCAGCTCCCGAGCCGGCGTGAGACGGTCGTCGCGGACGGGTAGCCAGGCCCTGGTGAGCGATCAAGCTCGCTTGACGTGGGCGGCCTGCCCAACTCACGCTCCAATCCGCGCAGGGCATCCAACACCGTCTCGCGCGTCCACTTGCCCATCTCGTGGCTCACGTCGAGTCCCGCGGCCCGCAACCCGGCGTTCCACGTCCCGAAATGGTGGCGCACGATCCCGACCGTCGGCCGTCCCGGCCCCGAGTGAAACCACTCCGCTGTTCGCGGCGAGCGCCCGCGACGCTCCACGTCGGAGCGGAGCGCGTCGATCACCCGCTCGCGTGTCCAGCCGCGTTCGTATCTCACCGCCAAACCCGCCGCCTCGAGCGCGCGATTCCAAGAGCCGTCAAAGAGAGCCAGCACCGTTTTGCGCGACGGATGCTCGGCCGACCCGCTAGACCAGTCACTCTGCCTCGGCGGCTCCCCGTGAGCCTCGGCGTCAGCGCGCAGCGCCGCGATCACCCGCTCGCGTGTCCAGTCCGGCGGGGGCGTCAGGCCGGCGGCGCACAGCACGTCATCCCAGCGACCGTAGCGGCCGGTCACCACCGTCTCGCTTGGCCAGCCACGCACGCGCGCGAGCCCCGTGTACTCCTGCCGGGTCGGCACCTGGCCGAGCTCTCGCTGCGCCGCGTGGAGCGCCGCGACGATCTCGGCCTCGCTCCAGGCCGCGACCCTGGTGCGCGCGGGAAGCCCGCTTGCCCGCTGCGCCGCCGCCCACGACCCGAACCGCTTCTTGACCGCGCCCTCGCTCGGCCACCCGCGCTCGCGCGCGAGCTCGGCGAACGTCGCCCGGGTGAGCTCGTCGCCGAGCTCCAAGCCGGCTGCGCGCACGGCGGCGATGATCTCCTCATCGCCGCGGCGGCCCGGCGTCTGGACCTCCCATCCGAGCTCACGGCAGGCACTGGTCCAGCTCCCGAATCGGCGGCGTACGATCGCGGTGCTCGGGTAGTCAGGGCCGGGCGGGCGCTCCAGCTCGCTCGAGGTCGGCGGCCTGCCCAGCTCTCGCTCCCGGCGGCGCAGCGCGGCCAGGACCGCTTCCCGCGTCCACCGACGCGGGTCGTGGCTCACCTCGAGTCCCGCCGCGCGCAGGCCTGCGGTCCACGACCCGAACCTGTTCTCAACGATCCCGGCCTGCGGGCGAGCGCTCGTCGCCGGCCGCCAGTCCTCCCGCCGTGGGGCGCGTCCCCGAGCGGACGCGTCGGCTCGCAGCGCGGCGATCACCGCCTCCCTGGTCCACTCGCCGGTCTCGTGGGTGACCTTGAGCCCCGCGGCACGAAGGCCCGCGTTCCACGAGCCGAAGTGGCCCATGACCGCTCGGACGCCCGGCTCGGTCCTGGGGCGACCGGTCCAGTCGCTCCGGCGCGGCGAGCGGCCGCGGGACTCTGCGTCGGCACACAGCGCGGCGATCACCTCCCGGTCGGTGAACGTGATCCGGCGCGACGACCTGCTCACCCGCGGCTCGGCGCGACCGGGCTTGCGAGACTTCGCGACCCCCGCCGCCCGGAGTGCGTTTGACCAGCGTCCGAAGCGTGCGACGACCGTGCTGAGCGACGGGTGCGCACTGCTCGTCCTGGTGGCGTTCCACGCGCTCCCGGTCGGCGCGCAACCGTGTGCGCGCGTCCACGCGCGAAGCGCCTCGGCGATCAGCTCGGGCGTCCATCGCCGCGGCTCGGGAGCGAGACCCGCAGCGTGAAGCGCGAGCGGCCATGAGCCGAGTCGGGCTGCGGCGAGCGCCACGGTGGGGCGTTCTTCGTCCGGGTCGCCGGCCAGCCACTCCCCGTACGTCGGCCGCCGGCCGTTTTCCTGTGCCCATGCACATAGCGCGTTGGCGATCTGACCGCGGGTCCACTGCCGAGGCGCCGGCGGTTCGATCCCGGCCGCGCGCAGCGCCGCATCCCAGCTGCCAAACCGGCGACTGATCGACTTTGCTTGCGGGCGACCGGCCTGGAGGTCACTCGGTCTCGGCGGCCTCCCAAGGGCCCGATGAGCCAACTGCACCACGACGATCAGATCGCGGTCGGAGTACACGCGACGCGCCGGTGTCATGCCGAGCTCAGCGAGCGCCGCCGCCCACGAACCGCACCGCTTCCCGATCGTCCCAATGCTCGGCATGCCCGGATAGTCCCCCGAGGTCGGCGCTGCGAGGTGTGCGCCCGAGCTCCTCCGATAGCTCCTGCAGAGCCGCCAGGACTCGGCCCCGGTCCCAGCGTGGCGCCGGGCGTGCGGGCGGATCGCCCGCGGAGGCCACAAGCTCCCCCCAGCGGCCAAAGGCGCCATCCACCTCGCCGGCGCTCGGCCAGCGAGGAAAGTCGCGATGCCACTTCTCCGACTGCTCGTGCTCGGGCGACCAGTCCATTTTCAGTGGTCGGCTGCCGGTCTCCATCTGCCACGTCCGGTAGACGGCGAGAACGCTCGCCGGATCCCACACCGGCGGCCGCGCCGCGCGCGAGGCACAGCGCCGGCAGCGCGGTACCGACCGGGACCTGATCACCGGCTCGCCGCACGCGCACCTCCCCGCGCTCAGATACGTCGACACCGTCGAGCGCGTCACCTCGAGCAGCGCAGCGATCTCGGCCTGCAGCATTCCCCGCGCCGCAAGACGCCGAGCGCCGTCGACTCGCTCACCAAGCGTGCCCGGCGGCCGACGGGACGTCACCGTCACGCCAGCGGCCGCCAGCCCCTCGCACCAAGTCCCGAAATACTCCGCCACGGTATTGGAGCTCGGCCAGCGCGGATGCTCGCGCTCCCAGATCCCGCAGCGAGCGTTATAAACACCCGCCGCACGGGCCTGGCTCGGAGACCACTCGTAGATCCGCGGCGGATCCCCTGTCTCCCGGACCCAGTCCTGCACCACGAGCTGGATCCGCTCGCGCGACCAAGTGCCGTGCGGGACCCACCGCTCGGCGGGCCGCCACCGCGACTGCGGCGGGCCGCCGCGCGACCGAACACGCACCGGTTGGTCTGAGCGCCGCATCGCCGGACCCGCCGGCTGCTTGAACGCATCAGGCGCCTGCCTCCGTGCTCTCGATCCCACAAGGCCTATGTTCGCGCGTCTGGCGGTCAGGAGCGTTGCTCCGGACACGCCGTCGGCGACCTCGAATGGCGGCGACCTTGGCTGGGAGTCGCACCGGCTGCGGGCTAGGCGCATCCCATTCGAGCCGCGCAACCCGCTCGGTCTCAGGCAGTCGAGCAGCGTTGGCGCTCGAACGCGCACAGCCCGGGGCAGAGCGGGCGCGCACCGGGGTACGACCAGTACGCGTCAGCCTCGGGCGCCCGCGGCACCTACGGGGGCACGCGACGACACCCCGGGGGGCACAGATCAAGACCGGCGTCATCTACCGCGCTCGCGGCCGCAGCGAGACAGTGGCCGGTACTCATCGGGCGCGCGCCTTCACGCCAGAGCAGCACAGGAGGACACAGATGACGACGATGACGCGCCCCAGTCGCGGCAGCGAGGACTGCCCGCGCTGCGACCAGCTCAGCCGCACCTGCCCGTCGTGCACCCAGCGCCGGCGGGTCGCGTGGCGACTGGTCGACGAGCAAAAACAGACGATCCAGCAGGCCGCCGCGAAACTCGGCCTGCCGCCAGCCCGGGTCCGCGAGCTAGTCGAGGACGAGCGCGACCGCCGCGAGCTCGATCAGTATCGGCTTGACAGCATCCCGGTCACGCGAGCTCGCGCCTTCCTCGAGCACGAGCTCGCCCGCGACTCCGACCTCACACGGGCCGAGGTCGCCCACCGCATGGGCATCCGCCAAGCCGACTTTGACCGCGCGTTCGGCTACTCCCCCGCCAGGCGCGGCGCGATGCAGACCAGAGTTAGCATCGCGACGGCCAGCCGTCTGGTCCGCGCACTCGGCCGCGCGCCGCACGAACTCGACGGCTGCTGAAGCGCCTCAGGCTCTAGCAGCGACGCCGCGTCCAAAAAATGGCAGGAGGCGTTGGTGGGCGAACCGTCGCATAACTGCGGCCTCAGGCCCGCGAGTGAGAACAATTCAAAGTGCGACGCCTCCCTTTTGGGCGATTGCGCAAGTCCGATGGCCACGCCGGCGAGCTGCGGCGGACTGCTGCTTCCAGCGCTTGTGCTTGCAGCCGTTACGGATCGCAGCTAGCGATCCGCGCCGCCCTGCTGCCCGCGCAACCCAGGTGCGGCCTCCGCCGCCGGCCGGATGCTCGCGGCGCGCCAAAGCCAGGTCTCAGCGCTCCTGGCTTGCGGGCTAGGGGCGTCACGCGATGCGGCGCGTCTCAGGAGAACGCCGTCTCAGCAACCAAGGCTGAGCGGACGCTTCCTGGCGCGTGGCTCTCGATGGCGACGTGCCCACGACTCCTACGTTCAGCCCCCGAGTTACGATCGTGCTGGTGGCCGGCAATGACTACAACCTTCATGTACAACGCGAGGACGGCGAGGAGCTGATGCTCGACGGCCTGGCGCTGGCCCGCGCCTTCTTCATCGCGGACCCAAGCGCGAGGCTGGGCGGCTACGACTCGCTGGCTGGACTCGGCAACCCCAACCGCGTCGTGGTCGAAGATGTGATCGCGATGAACACCACAATGCGGTCTCGAAGCAAGCACAGCTTGTGGGACTCGGTGCTCGCGAGCGGCCAAAGGTGGTTACGCGAGATTCCCGCTGACCTCGATCTGGTCGAAGCCGACCAGGATGAATGGAGAGCGACCAACGGCGACGCCGCGTTGGCTGCTGCAATCGGCGCCTGCGTCCATCCCGGGATCGGCCTTGCCAGCGCCACCAAACTGCTGCACCTCAAGCGCCCGCGGCTCGTGCCGATACTGGACCAGCTCGTCGCGGAGATGATGGGCGTCACCCTGCCGGCGAGCCCCACTGTGGACCAGCGCGTCGCGATCGCGCAGCGACTCGTTACCGCGATTCGCCGCGAAGGGCGCCGCAACCTTGATGTCCTTCAGCGCATCCAGGCGGAACTAGCCAAAGACGGGATAACTCGACCACTCATCCGGATCTTCGACGCGATTCTCTGGTTCTCCCATCCCGCGGCGAGCGTGACCGACGCGAAGCGTTCCATCACGGTACGCCTGAAACTCTGATCCAGCGGCTGGGCCCGGCAGCCGCCTTCCAACGCCCGCGCTTATCCCGCTACCCAAGGGTCCGCTTTGCACGTTGTTGCGCAGCCCGGCGGGCGGCGCCTTGGCTGTCCTCTGCCTCCGATGGCACTGGCCTCGGATGCGTAGCATCGTCTGCGGTCGTATGGGCGAGAACCTCGAAGGCGCTCATTCTGAGCTCGTCTGGCGGGTGGTGCCAGTGGCTGCCCTGCCGTTCCCTCACCACCTGTTTCGCTGCCCTTTCGAGGATCGGCACCGGAGCGCTGTTGCCGCGGTCGGTGCTCCTCCCGATGACTTCGCCACTCCCGACCAGCGCCGCCGCGCGTTCAAGTTGTTCCTCGGCTCCGTGAAAGAGATCGCGGTGTCCGTTCCACCGGCCGGACTGGTCTCTTGCGGCGGAGTGGGCTGCGGAAGCGGTGGCATCTGGGGCGGCGGAGGAGGCCGCGTTCGCGGCGGTCGAGGCGTACTCGCTCGATGAGCAGACGGCGTGGGCTGTGTGCTCGTTCCTTGACGAGCCGATCTGGGGTCGCTGAAAGCAGCCTGGGCAACGGGCAGCACCGAGTGTGCGCGATGAGGGCAGCGGAGGTCGCCCGGTGCCCGATCCGGGCTCTTCGGTGAGCGAGCACTTCGGCAACGCGCGACGGGTAGTGGCCAGCGTCCAGCCAGTTGCGGTAGCACGAACCCGTGGAACGGGATCGCTCCAGCGAATCGGCCGGCGCTCCTGCTGCTCGTCCCGTTCGCAGAGCCCAACCTCGACCGAGTCAGTTCCTTCCGCGGCGAATGCGCAAGGCTTGAGTCACTTGCGGCTTCATTTCCCGGTCAGGGAGATGCCGCAGGCGCCTCCAGCCTAACTTGTGATGCTCGTCGGCGAACGGCTTCGGCTAGGGCCGGGAGTCCATCGAGGCTGTCTCTCTCAAGGTCGACCGTTATGAACGTGAACTGCTGGTCATTCAGCTCGTAAGTCGCGTCGATGTCGCGGTCGTCCCGGGGGTAGATGAGCATGCCGGGACAGCCATGGGCGAGCCCGTAGAAGACAAGCTGGTAGGCGTGCTCATTCTGGTAGGTGAGACCGCCCCACGCGTTTACTCGCTCGGCCTTTGAGTATTTGGTGTCCAGGACTAGCTGAGCCGGGTCGCCGACCACGAGGTCGGGGGTGTAGGCGAACGTGTGCGCGGGCTCGCCTGCGACCGCATGCAAAGAGCCCCCTGTCTGGACTCGTACGTTCGGTAGGCGACCCGCGAGGAAATTGCCGATCGCCTTCTCAAAGACCTCAGCCATCGGGAAGAAGAAGGCCGGTGCTGCGATCCGGCCGGCGGCGTCGTCCACACCACGGTGCTCGAAATAGATCCGGCACAGCTCCAACGCCGGACCATAGGCCTGGTTAAGCCGGGTCACACGAACAGACGAGAACAGCGCTCGCGACAACCACCCTAGCGTCACGTTGGGCAGCATGCGCGTCAGGGCGTCGACGCGATCTCTTAGACCCGGATACAGAGTCACGGTCATCAACGATTCGAGCGTTGCTCGCAGCACGCGGTTCTCGCTCGTGTTGGGCGTGAAGTCCGAGAACCGGCATGGCGTGAGCCCAGGCTGGCTCCAGGTCGCGACCTGCCGATGAAATTGGATGCGTCCGCGTATATAGGGCAGCTCAGTTTCCAGTTCGATATATCCGTGGCGTAGATCGCACTGTAGGAGCGCCTCGGTCTCAGAGATCAGGAGCAGCGTCAGCCAGTCGAGTGGCTGGGATTCCTCTAGCAGGGTCCTGCCGACCTCGACAGGCACTCGCATTGACCGATACGCGAGGCTGACGAGCCCTAGAACGTTGGCGATCGGCACCTTCGTGGTGACGCGCAGCATGCGCTCGTCGGAGACGCGAACGCTGCCTACAAATCCGTTGGGCTTTACGTGGACGCGACCGTCCGACAGCCATTCGAGCTTCAGATGACGTCCGGTCGCCAGCAGCGCTCGGCGTTCCCCCTCGGTGGGATCGAGGATCTCGCCGGCCCCCAACTCCGGCAAGTCGATGATCTCCATCAGTCCGCCAAGAACGAGTCGCGTAGCCGGAGGACCTCCTCGGGGCGGTTGTAGAGGTGCTCGCCGAGGACCGGCCCGATGTCCTCCTCCCAAACGGCCTCGTAGCCGCACTCGGCGAGATCCTCGCGCATCAAATAGGTATGACCGATCAAGCGATCGGCGTCCAGCGACTTGAGCAGCTCTTCATTAAGCCTGCCCAGGCGGCTAGTCGCTTCTTCAGCGAGCCGGCTGAGACCGTTGTCGTTCATCCACTTGCCGAGCACGTCGGTATCCGGTGGGAAGTTCACGTGCCGGAACCGGCGACGGATGGCCGCGTCCACGAGCGCGATTGAGCGGTCGGCGGTGTTCATGGTGCCTATCAATGTGACGTTGTCGGGTATATAGGTCTCTGTATTGGAGTAGGGAAGGCGGAACGGGTGCGCCGGCCCCCGGTACTCGAGCGCGTAGAGAAGCTCTCCAAATACCCGAGGAAGATTCGCCCGATTGAATTCGTCGATCACCATGAAGAACGCGTCGTCGGGGTGCTCGCGAGCAAGGCTCGCCAACTTCATGAAAACGCCGTCTCGAACCTCGTACGCGAGGCTGCTGCCCTCTGTGACGCGAGGCCTGATCCCCTCGATGAAGTCCTCGTACGCGTAGGAAGGATGGAACTGTACGACCTCGAACTGCCCCTCTTCGTCACCACAGAGAAGCCGGGCGAGCCTTTCGGCAACGAAAGTCTTTCCGGTACCGGGCGGACCCTGAAACAACAGCGGCCGTGAACCGCAGGCGAGGGCCACCAAGTGACGGGCGCGATCCACAGGCCAAAACGTCTGCTTTGCCAGATCCATGGCGACCGCATCAAGATCCATCACGGGCACCAGCTGGCTCGGTGGCGTGGATTTGGGGGTGCTCGGCTGCTGCTTGGACTCTAAGAAGCTGATCCACATGAAGCTCTGGGCATCAATTAGGTCTTGGACCGGGATCCCGTGAGTACGAAGCGCATCAGACACGGCTTCGACGAAGATGCAGACGTCGGCATATACGTCTCCCATCGTGCCCGTTGGCCACGTGGCGTCTGGTGCATAGCGTTTATACCCGTGGTGGAGCGCTCCGCTGGAGTAGAACGAATATGACCTTGGGTCATAGCCTCCGAGCAGCATCGCCACGAATGAAAGTGAGACACGGAACAGCCTCCAACCCGGCAGAAAGCCGCCCTTCTGCTCGAGCGCTTGGCTAGCACCGTAGAGGTCGTCGCGAAACGTGTCGATGCGCTTCCCGACGGGAAGAGAATCGTCGACAACGGCGCGAAAGGCCCGTACGATGAGATCTCCCAAGCCGAACTCAACAGCACGCGGAAGCCACAAGAATTGCGCCACGCCCCATCTCCCGCCGGCGAGGTTCGCCATCGCGGCGCGTACCCCAGGCGCGCCTACCGTGTCGCGGATAAAGGATTGATCAGGCGGCTCGATCCCCAGCCTATCCAGGTCCGGCGTCGCCTCTCGAAACACCTCGGCGATAAGCGAGTCGGCGTCGGCGGAATTGATGCTCCGATCCGAGAACAGCGCCGCCAGGACCTTATGCACAGCAAGCTTGTAGTCCCGCTCGTCCTTATGGTATTTCGGCGTGTGAAGCTGCTCTCCAAAGCGGGCCGCTTCGTCTGCCGGGATGACGACTTTCACGCTCCGCCCTTCTGCCTCGAGACTGCTACGCGCGGGCCGCGCTCGGCCGGCCACTCTACTGCTCACGCGCGCTGTAGAGGGCAGTCATAGCTACATCGGACCACCGGATTTGCGCGAAAATGCCGTTTCAAGCTCGTAACGTGCCCCCGGGCGCGACCCGACGCCCCTCAGCATCAGCGGGCCGCTCGACGCTGCGGCCCGCCGCCCTCCGTTCCGCGCTGAGCAGGTCAAACCGTCGCGGGGGACAGCGTCCCTGCTCACGGCTGAAAGCGTGACTTCTGGAGTCGCGAGAGTCCTGTTCCAGCGGCGAAGCAGCAGGGAACGACATTGAGCCTGCTGGCTACTTAGATGCATCCAGCCAGAGAGGCGGCTCCGGTCGCGTTCACGGCCGGCCGCAGATCTTCTGGGCTTTCCGGAACGCGGGCGAGTCCGCGTTGACCGCTGCAGGGAGCTGGATAACTGATCCGCCGTTGGCGGGGAACGTCGGGTCTGGGAAGCTCGGCACGCCGTGCTTGCGCATGCACTGCGCGTTGGCGATCGCGGCGAGCTTTTCGCTCTCCGGAATCGGCGACCCCTGACTGCTGCCCGGCAGCAGCTTCTTGCATGATTGCTGGGCGGATTGGAACGCGGGCGACTGTTCGTCGAGGCTGGAGCCTTTGAAGGGCCCGCCGTTGGTGGGAGGATCGGGGAAGTTCGGCACCCCGTGCGAGCGCATGCAGGTCGAGAACTTGAGTCTCAACGCAAACGCACTCGACGCGCCCCTCGCGCCTGTCCCTGTCGCGCCGCTCGGTTTGCCCGAAGACCCGCAAGCAGTTATTGCCAACACGCAGCTCAGGGTGGCGAACGCGATCGACCAGCCGCGGGGGAAGCCGCTCCGCACCCGGCTGGTACTCCCGCTGTGCATGTCGTGGAGCTCCTTCGGGGTTGTTCGACATCTGTGGTTGTACGGGACGACCGATAACCGCAACGTAACGTCGCTGATCGCGATCTCACCTCAGCTCTCCAGCTCCGGGTCCTCTGCTCGCATTTGGTAGTGGCGGCTGATGCCTGAGCGCGGCGCTCTGTCCGCCCCGTCCCACGGGTCGCGCTCCGGAGCGAGTGCGTCGATCCGGAGCCCCGCCGGTTGGGGATGCAGGACAAGCGGTGGCGGCTCGGCAGCCCGCGCCTGGGGGTGCTCGTCGCTGTCGTCGTCGCTGAGCTACGAATCCGTTCGCTATGCGCTGGAGCAGGTCAGAGATCGCCTGCCTCCTTGAAGTCCGAGCCGCCACCCAACGGTGCGGACGCGTGACAATCCAGGCGCCGGGGACGGGGTGAGGACAGCGACCGAGACGGATTGAGGGCGCCCGTAGCGGTTGAAAGGCGATGGCTTTGAGACGCAGCGTCGTCTAGGTCGACGCCGCCGACCTCGGGACGCTCATTGCCCGGTGTCCTCCTTGAGCTGCACCTTCTGGCAGGCGGCCGCGGCGGACTTGACCGCCGGGCTGTTCTGGTCGATCGATCCGACCGCCTCGTGGTAGGCGAGCTGGGCGGACTGGCTGTTCGCGAGCGGAGGTGGGTCGGGATAGTCGATCCGGCGCGACTGCATGCAGCTGGCGAACAGCTCCAGACCTCGGAGGTGTCGTTCTAGCTCGGCCGGCGTCAGACCGTTGCCCTGCGGGAGCGCTTTGGTGATCTGGGTCTTGCAGGCTTTCTCCGCTGACTCCAGCTTGACCGCCGGCTCGCTAGCCAGCGTGCGCTGGAGCGCCGCGTGCGCGGCGGCGCTCGAGGTGCGGGTGACGTCGGGAATGTCGATCCCCTGGCCGCGCATGCAGCTTTCGGCCGCGACTAATGCCGCGGCTCCCCCGGCTGCCGTTGTCGTCGAGCTCGAGCTGCTCGAGCCACAAGCGGCCAGTGCCGCGCAGAGCGCGCCGACCACGCACGGACGGGTGATGCGGTTGACGGCTGCGGTTGCTGTCATGGTCTGATTCCTCTTCCCGCCACGAGCCCGCTGCGTCGCCGATGGCCTCTTCGACCCGCGTCGATCACGGGGTTCGGGAACGTGCTCAACATGTGTTGCTTCGCTCGCGGGATCACGTATCCGACATTGATACGCCATGGGTGGTTGCACGACGGTGACACCGACCGCCGGCTGCATGCCCGCCGCTGCTCGCGCGGGGTACTGTCGGTCGCTGATGACGAGAGCGCTGTGCGACCGCGACTCTGCGGGCCGCTGTAACCATCGTGCAACCACAGGTGCGCAACCCTGGAAGCGGTCCGGCGCAGCCCGCGGCGCAGCGGCCGACGTCGGATGAATCGATCGCGCCGGCCCCCGTCGCGAGCGGATCGAGAGGAGTGAGAGTGCGGGTGCTCGTGATCGAGGACGACAGGGAGCTCGCCGAAGCGATCGGGGTGGGGCTGCGCCGCGCTCAGATGGCCGTCGATGTCGCCCTCGACGGCCGCGCCGGGCTTCAGCGCGCGCTCGTCAACGACTACGACGTGATCGTGCTCGACCGCGACCTGCCCGGGCTGCACGGCGACGACGTGTGCGCCCAGATCGTCGCGCGCGGCGCTCGGACCCGCGTGCTGATGCTCACCGCGGCAGCCACGATCGACGACCGCGTCGACGGCCTTGGCCGCGGCGCCGACGACTACCTCCCGAAGCCGTTCGCGTTCGCCGAGCTGCTCGCGCGCGTCGGCGCACTCGTCCGACGCGCCCAGCCCGCGCTTCCGCCGGTCCTGGTCTGCGGCGACCTGCAGCTCGACACCGCCAAACGCGGCGCCTGGCGCGCCGGCCAGCCGCTGGAACTCGCGCCGAAGGAGTTCGGTGTCCTCGAGCTGCTGCTCGCCGCGCAGGGCAGGGTCGTCTCGGCCGAGGAGATCCTCGGGCGCGTCTGGGACGAGGCCGCCGACCCGTTCACGACGACGGTCAAGGTGACGGTCAGCCGCTTGCGGCGAAAGCTCGGTGACCCTCCGATGATCGAGACGATCCCCCAGGCCGGCTACCGGATATGACGGCTCACGCACATCTCGAGACCCGGCTCGGCGGGCTGCGCGCGCGGTTACGTCTGCCCGGCCACACCGTGCGGCTGCGGCTCACGCTGCTCTACGGAGGCTTGTTCCTGATCTCGGGCGCCGTGCTGCTCACGATCACCAATCTGCTGGTGCGGACCGGGCTGGTGCCCGGAGGGAGAACGGTCAAGATCAACCCCCTGCTGAGGAACCCCGCGGTCGTGGCAGCGATCAAGGCGACCCGGTCACAACTCAAGCATGTCGTTACCGCCGCTCAGGCCCAACCCGCGCACGAGCTTCATCAGTTGCTGATCACGTCCGCGCTCGCGCTCGCCGTGATGACGGTCGTCTCGATCGCGCTCGGCTGGCTCGTGGCGGGCCGCGTGCTACGGCCGCTGCGCACGATCACCGCCGCCGCCCGTGACATCTCCGCCACCAACTTGCACAACCGGCTCGCGCTCGACGGCCCCAACGACGAGCTGCACCAGCTCGGCAACACGTTCGACGAGCTGCTCGGCCGGCTCGAGGCATCGTTCGAAGCCCAACGGCAGTTCGTCGCCAACGCCTCGCACGAGCTGCGCACACCGCTCGCGCGCCAACGCACCGTCGCCGAGGTCGCCCTGAGCGACCCCGCGGCCACGGTCGAGTCGCTCCGGGAAAGTCACGAGCGGGTCCTCGCTGCCGGCGAGCAGCAAGAGCGGCTGATCGAAGCCCTGCTCACGCTCGCCCACAGCGAACGCGGACTCGCCCAGCGCGAATCCTTCGACCTCGCCGCCCTCACCAACAGCGTCCTCGTAACCCGTCACGCGGAGCTCAAACAGCGCGAACTCCAGCTCGAAGCAACACTCGATCCAGCCTTGGCCTCCGGCGAACCGCGACTCGCCGAACGGCTCATCGCAAACCTCATCGACAACGCCATCCGACACAACCGCCCGAACGGATCCATTCAGATCGCGACGCGTTCCAGCGCCGGGCGCGCCACGATCTCGGTCGCCAACAGCGGCCCGATAATTCCAGCCGGCGACATCGACCGCCTGTTCGAACCGTTCCAGCGGCTCGACAGCTCCCGCGCCACAAACCGCAACGGCACCGGACTCGGCCTCTCGATCGCCGCCGCCATCGCGCGCGCACACGGGGGAACCATCGTGGCCAGGCCACAGCCAAGCGGAGGCCTCGTCGTCGAAGCACGCTTCCCGACCTAAATCCCCCAGGTCGCGACTTGCTGTCCACCTGCAGTCAACACAACACTAAACGGCGACGGATTGCGCCCCCGCGTTTTGCGGCAAAGCAGCTGTCTCGACGGCAACGGCGCTGGCGGCTCCCTTCACGCGGGAGCACAAGCGCACCCAGCGCATCGATCAGCACAAAAGCAGCAGCCGC
>OCZT010001901.1_pt1 | contig 21647 bp, 16 predicted proteins | sample 1539031 | NCBI WGS metagenome assembly OCZT01 (sample SAMEA3539308, study PRJEB22396) | soil metagenome | biome: tundra; feature: field; material: soil | place: USA | collected 2010-05 | depth 0.15 m | reverse complement strand
TCACAGGGCAGAACAAGCAATGATACAAACGGGATGTTTTCTTATGGAACCGATATGAAGAATCTTTTTAGTATAACACCTCAAAATGTATTCTTAATAAAGTTCTCGTACTGGTTTGCTTTATAAAGAAATTAAATCCATTAACCACAAAGGGGCCCAAGCGTTAAAAAATAGCCCGGTGGGCTATTTTAGCGAAGGGGCCAGACCGAAGAGGTGGCATTTTAGATCAAGATCACAAAGGGGAATATGCATGATTAAATTGGAATTTGAAGAGATGTCAAACCAAAGCCGCTTTTTGACTTTGTGGCCTTCGTGCATACTTTGTGTTCTTTGTTGTTTATTTTTGGATTTCTATTTATGATTTCTGCTGGTCAGAAAAGCAATCAATGAATAAACCGCTCCTATTATAAGCAGCATGAATACAAAATTCATAAGGGTGTCGCTGACCGAATGCGATCTGCCGTCAATATCAAGAAAGCTGTAGACCGCAAAGACAAACCCAGACAATAATATTATCCAGCCGACAACCGTTGACGGTATAAAAAATATTCCAATTCTTTTAAACCAGGGGAATTTCATATTAGTGTTTATTATATTGAGTAAATAATTAGTATCAAAACAGATTAGGTATCTTTCAGTTGCAATTTATTCAATTGTTGTTATAACATCTGATTATAAACTCGGTTCCTCCGGATTCTTTATTCCGGAAGCTGAATGGAAATCCATGATTTGTAAGAATCTCCTGCACAAGCGTTAAGCCAATCCCCTGCCCTCCCGGTTTAGTAGAAAAGAAAGGGGTAAAAATCTTTTCTGATACCTCTTTTGACAATCCTGTACCATTGTCTTCGAATTGAATAGTTAGAGGTCTGATTTTTGTCACTATTATTATATGTCCATTTTTGCCAACGGCTTCCACGGAGTTTTTAATAATGTTTGAAAAGACCTGTTCCATCTGGCTCCGGTCGGCAAAGATGACGGGAGAAGAGCTATCGAGGTTGACTTCAATCTCTGTCTTCTTTTCTTTCAACGCAGTACTGAAAGATTCTATCACTATACGAAGGGACTCATTCAGATCCATCTTATCTTTTTCAGGAAGAGGAAGCTTTACAACATTGGAGAAGTTCTGCATGAATCTGTTCATCTGATAGTTACGCTGGATAGCAATACTCAACATCCTGGTAACATCTTCCCTGTCTGACGCAATAACTGATTTGGGATTTGACTGTATACTTGACATTATTGAGTTTACTGACCCGATTGTATTATTAACCTCATGAGCCATCATTCTTATCAGTTTCCCGTATGCCTCCCTCTCTGCTTTTCTTATCTCCTCAGTGAACTCTTCAATAATATAAAAAGGGTGTTTAAATCCATGGTCCATAAAATATAGCTTGCGGCAAAGATATTTCTGTCCGTCTGCAAGAACCAACAGCTGTTTTTCTTCATAATTAATTTTAGCTATTTCAGGTCCAAGGCTGCTCGTAAGTTCACTTAAGTACTTACCGTCAAAACTACCCTGAGCTAGTCCCAGATATCTTAAACCTGACTTATTGATTCCGATTATCCTGTCATCAAGATCAAGCATCACTATTCCGAGAGGTGAAGACTCAATAAGCAAATCAAGAAAATGATTTTTTTCTCTAACAGATAACCGTTCTTCCCGTAACCGGTGAATCATTGAATTATAGACGTCAATAATATTATCAACATCCTTATTTCCTGTTGCAACCATGGTAATATTAAAGTCACCTTCTTTCAGCAGGTTAAGACTCCTTCCAATAGCACTGATTGGTTTCAGCGATTTAAGCAGGATCCAAATTGTAACAGCATATAATAATGGTATTACTATTTCAGAGCTTATTAAAAGGAATGGATTGTTTTTATAAAAGGAATATATGGCAAGTACCAGAAAAAGTGAAAAGATCAGTGTCAGCCATATAAGTATCCCTCTTTTACTCATTCTTCTCCGTCTGTATTCCGTGTTTTTCCATTTTCCTGTACAAGGTGGCCCTGCTTATACCAAGCTTTTCTGACGATCGGGAAAGATTGCCTCCACATTCTTCAATTGTATTTATAATCATTTTTTTTTCCATAGCATCGAGAGTTCCTGATGATCCATTCCATTTTGAATCGGGGTTTCTGCCGGTTTTCTGAGCCCCGATAAAATCTTCCAGTTTAATCTGATCACTTTTAGTCAGTAAGAGTGTTCTTTCCATGATATTTTTAAGCTCTCTTACATTTCCCGGCCATGGATGATTACAGAGCCACTCATTTGCTTCCCTTGAAATAGATTTGGCAGGTAATGAATAGGTTTTAACTGCCTGGTCAATAAAGTAATTTGCAAGAAGAGGGATATCATCCGATCTTTGGCGCAGAGGCGGAACCTCAATCTGGATAAGATTTATTCGATAGAGAAGATCTTCTCTGAATGACCCTTTGTTAACCAGAGAGTAAAGATTATGATTCGTTGCAGATAAAACTCTAACATCAACTGTTATGCTATTTGGGTCACCCAGACGTTCAAATGTCTGATCCTGAAGAACTCTTAGAAGCTTAACCTGGGAGGTGAAACTTAAATCACCGATCTCATCAAGGAAAATAGTTCCTTTATTTGCTTTTTCAAACCTGCCAACATGGTCGCTCTTTGCATCGGTGAATGCTCCTTTCCTGTAGCCAAACATCTCTGATTCGAACAGACTTGCCGGGATTCCACCAAGATTAACTTTAACAAATGGTTTTTCTTTTCTTGTGCCATACAAATGAATAGCGGAAGCTATAAGTTCTTTACCAGTCCCGCTTTCACCGGTAATTAAGACAGGTGCATGTGTAGGTGCAACTCTTTTTATAATCTCAAGAACCTCGATTAATTTTGGGTCCTCCCCGATTATAGCCTGAAATTCAACCGGTTTAACTCTTTTTTTAAAAACAGAGTCTTTCTCATCATTTCTATTAGCTGATAGTGTGATAGATGTTTCAATAATTTTAAGCAACTGGATATTATTCCACGGTTTCGTTACGAAATCGTAAGCTCCCAGTTTTATCCCTCTCACAGCAAGTTCAACAGAAGCCCAGGCAGTCATGAGAACTACCGGCATCTCAGGTCTCAACAGTTTGATTTTTCTTAAAATCTCTATTCCTTCCTCCCCATTAATGGAAACGGAGAAGTTCATGTCGAGCAAAACCAGGTCGAAACCGGTCTCACTAATATACTTTACAATATCTCCTGGTTTGGAGGCAAAATATGAACTATATCCGGCTTTTGTCAGGAGGAAGCCAAGCGAACTTCTTACAGCATCGTCATCATCACAAACCAGTATACGGCGCGACATTATCATAGTGACGAAATTACTAAACTATTCTGTCTTTAAGGCAGTCGCTGGCCGTATTTTTGATGCAATTGACGCCGGTATCCATGTACCAAGCAGGACCAATAATATCATAGAGATTGTACTTATCAATATCGACCTTGTCAAAACCCCTTGTTCCAGCTTACCTCCATTTACAACTGATGGAATCTGTAACATTATAATTATTACAATTATCAATCCTGATCCGGCTATAAACAGATTTTCTGTTATCAATAGCCTTTTTATCCTGTTCCCGGTTGATCCCAGAGCCCGTTTGATACCTATCTCATGTATTCGCAGATTAGTATTGTACCAGAGTATTCCAATAGTTCCAAGAAATACATTAATCATTATAAAAAGGGCAATTATTACTGTGATATAGTTTCTCTGATAATTATCATCATTTTGCTGAGCCCTCATATTCTCCAGGGAATTTAAACTGTTTATTGTCCAGTTTTCAGGATTAAGCGTGGAATATACCTGACCCTCTGCAACAGCAAGCATGTCGCTTGTTTTATTTTCATTTGTCCTGATCATCAAAGACGTGGACCAGAAAGATTTGGAATCGATTTTCTCTTTATACAGAAAACCAAATGAGATTGGCTTTTCAATGTCGCTTCTCTTGAAATGATCAACCACTCCTATTATTTCATAGATTTTTTTATCCTCTTTGATTCTCTTCCCCACTGAATTTCCCTGGAAATATTTCTCATCTATATCTGTCGATATTATTATCGGAGGTACTGCCTTCCCTATATCAGTTTCATTAAACCATCTGCCTATCAGGGGAATGATCTTCATCACCTTTCCATAATCCAGATCAACCTGCCTTATTGCAAGGTTAAAACGATCACTATCATGTCTGAAGTCTGTTGAATAGAGACTATAATTATATGGAATCGCATTATTACTGATCGAAACTGATTCAACAAAGGAGTTTGAACCAAGCACTTTTTTAAGATTCAGAAACGATTGCTCAGTAATTATTTCGTCTTCATTATTTTTATTTGAAATGTTTACCAGGATGACATTATGGGTATCATAACAATTTTTAATACGGGAAATGGTAAGCATATTTACCAGATATATAGTCAGATTTACCATGACCAATGAGATCATGAATAACTCTATAAAAACAAGGATGTTTCTCTTTCTGTTGTTCCAGATTGTTTTAAAGAACAGGCGGATCATAACTCACCTCCTTTCAGATAGAGAGCGGGTCTCATTCTTGAAAGTCTTACAGCCGGCAGATAGCCTGAGAGCAGACCAAATATAAGGCAGGCAATAAGCGCTGCTGCAAAAACAATATAATTGAACGAAAAAGTCAGAGGAACAGTAGAAAAAAAGCTAATTCTAAGCGACAGGGAATTACCTAATAAAGCTACTGCAAGATAGGAAAGGATTATGCCAACCACTCCACCAGTTAGCGTCATCAGGATGTTTTCAAAAAGGAATTGACTTCGCAAAATTTTACCTGATGCTCCAAATGATTTTCTGACAGCAATCTCTTCTCCACGTTCCTGTATCCTGGCGAAATTCAAAGCCATCAGATTTATTGCAGGAAGAAGTATAAAAGCCAATGCCATCATAAGATATTTAAATACACTTGTACCGAGCGAATAATCTTCTGGATCTCCGTACCCTACCATCATCTTTTCGATCTGCGAATATGGGCCGGAAAGAAAAATTGTTTGTGTCGTATCTGCAGCGTCCAGTTTTGCTATCATTTCCTGTACTTCATTCTTTATCGGAACAAATTGCTTATGTGAACTTGACCTAAAGGCTGTAATGAATCCTCCCAGGTAATCATTTGGAATGTCATTATTTTTAAAAAGTGTATAGGGAAAATAAAGATCGCCCATAGCATTTTGATCTGTTTTAGGCGGATCCTCTACAACGCCTGTTACCACAAGATTCATTGAAGTGTAATGAACTGTCTTTCCCAGGATATCTTGGTCTGAACCGAAAAGAAGTTCTTTAAGGGAACGTGTTATAATACAAAGATTGACCCCCTTGGTTACTTCTTCTCTGGTATATGGTCTGCCCTGAAGGAATCTAAAGTGATACATATCCCAGAATTCTGCATCAGTCTGAGTCTGAAGCTTTAACTGATATTTACCATTAAAAATGAATTCCCAGGAACCAGTACTTGTGTACATCGAAATTAAGTCAGCGCTTTTTACTTTTTTAAGATGATCTTCACAAAGCGACCGGCTGCAACTCGACACGCTCCAGCCATTCCCGGGTTTCCCTTTGTTAGTAGGTCTGGATTTTGCTCTCTGGCAAAAGACAATCTTCCTGAGATCGCTCTCTGGCCCCGATCCTGAGGTTATCTTTGAAATAGTCATGCTAAAGATCATTACAAACATTATTGTAAGACTTATACCGAACAGACTGAGAAATGTGAACAGCTTATTCTGCAAAGCAACTTTGAGAAATATTTTAAAATAATTTTTTAACATCGTCGTAATAGTTTATGCTTAACCTTAACCTTATTTTCAACCCCCTAAATCCCCCATACGGGGGACTTTTAATCCATCCTAACCCCCCATTTGGGGGGGTGGGGGGGTCTTTATCCTACCAGCCTGCCGTCGAATAACCTTACTATCCGGTGTGTTGATCTGGCGATCATCTCATCATGTGTTACCATAACTATAGTAGTGCCCTTTGCATTAAGGTCAGCAAGAATCCCGACCACTTCATGTCCGATGATACTATCGAGATTCCCGGTAGGTTCGTCTGCAAGGATGATCTTAGGGTCTCCTGCAACTGCGCGAGCAATTGCAGCACGCTGGCACTGTCCGCCTGAGAGCTGGGATGGATAATGCTGCATCCTGTTTGCAAGTCCGACTTTTTCAAGGGCTTCCATGACACGCTTCTTTCTTTCCGTTTGGGGCGTTTTGCGGTAGATAAGCGGCAACTCAACATTATCATATACGTTCAGTTCCTTTATGAGATGAAAGCTCTGAAATATAAATCCGACAAGCTGGTTTCGCATCCTTGCTGTCTTTTTATCCTCGTATGACAGGATTTCGAAACTGTTCAGATTGAGTTTGCCTTTATCTGGTTCGTCAAGCAGACCGATAATATTCAAAAGAGTGCTTTTTCCGCACCCCGAAGGTCCCATGACAGAGACAAATTCTCCCTCTTTCACGTCAAAATTAATATTATCAAGAGCAAGAGTTTCGATCTCTTTTGTTCTGTAAACTTTACTAATGTTCTCAAGTTTGATCATAGTATGTTATTTGAAATAATTTGAAATACTGTTGAATTAAAGTTGAAATAAGGTTGAAATAATTGTATTCTTTTTACTTAATACTTTTGTCTTTATACTTTTGTCTTTTATCTTTTTACTTTAATCTCCTCCCTCGTATATTTCTCCGCAATATCTGTAACAATTACTTTTTCTCCTGGCTGTAAGCCTTCCAGGACTTCTACATAATCAAAGTTAGCCTCACCAAAGAGGATTTTAGTCCTGTACGCTTTGTTTCCCCTTACAACATACATTTCTTTATAGCCCCTATCTTTATAATAAGGACCATTGGAAAGCCTGAGAACATTATCCTTATATGAAATAATCACACGGATCTCGAGTTGCTGATCGGGACGAAGATTTGCAATATCCCCCTTGTCAATCCGTATGAGACATTCCATCATTCCCTGGCTGACTGCCGGCATTATATTTTCAATATTACCCATGAGAGTCTTGCCCTGGTTACGCACCTCAACCTTCTGACCGGTAACAACTCTTCCAGCCCATGAATTACTTATTGAGCCTTTCAATTTATAATTTGAAAAATCGGCGACACGGGCAATCTGCTGTCCCTCAGAAACTGAAGCACCTGGCTGATCAATTATCCAGCTTAAGTCACCACTAAATGGAGCCTTTACATAGGCCTGGTCGACAAGATCTTTTGCCTTCACTATTTTATTTTTCAGAATGTTTATTTCTGTCTCAAGCTCACGGATCCCATTATTTCTGGAATTTACCTGGTTGTTAAAGTTGTAATTGGCCTGGTCGTTCTCAAGTTGTTCAATATCCCATTCTGTTTTTGCTTTTTTTACATTAGATGTTGGACTACCTCCCATTTTATTAAGTGTAACCTCCCCTTCATAAGCCAGCCTTGCATTTTCTACCTTTATTTCCTTAATTATTTTGCTGAATTCAAAATCCTCCTTCAACTGTTGCAGTTCAATCTTAAGCTTATCTATCCTGATGTTCTGTAGATCTAGTTCATTCTTCAGCATGTCAAGATCATTCTCTGCCAATTTATTATTGAGTAACAGCAGAGTATCTTTTGGGAATACTTTATCACCTGGTTTTTTAATAATTTTCAGGATGTTACTCCGGAATGGCGAAGTAATAATCTCCTCATATGCAGGTATCACATTACCTGATCCCTGGACGGTAATCTGAATATCTCCTTTTTCAGAGATTGCTGTTGTTACCATAGAAAGGCTGACGGATGGAATAAAAACACTTTTAAGGAAAAGTACGATTACAATAGGGACAATTATAATTATTGATATAATTCCCATCTGCCTGATAAATAATTTTCTTTTGTGTTCTTTTGAGACAGGCCGGTCCATTTATTGAGATTTATTTCGAATGATATTTTAGGAAACAATACTCATGCCAATAATATATAATTAAGATTGTCAGATATTTAAAAAATTTCTTAGATGAGTTGTTGTATCAGAATGATACAGTTGCGGACAATCCTTCACTCAAAGGCCCTCTATGGTCACGATAGCTATAGGATGAGATTAAAGAGTAAATTCCAATCAATTGCCACTGATTTAGACCCCCAAATATGGGGTTGGCAAGTTATTTATAAGAATCAATATGCACACTTTTCACCGCCCTGCCTGAAGGATCAATCATGTTTTTAAATGAGGCATCCCATGCAATGGCTTCAGGAGTGCTGCATGCGACAGATGGAACTGATGGAACGCATGATGCAGCAGAATCTGAAGGAAAATGTTCAGTAAAAATGCATCTGTAGAAGTATTCCTCCTTTGACATCGGAGGATTAATTGGGAAGCGGTATTTAGCATTTGCCAGCTGGTCATCAGTAACTTCTTTTGCTGTAAGCGCTCTTAATGTGTCAATCCAGTTATATCCTACTCCATCCGAAAACTGCTCTTTCTGTCTCCATGCCACGCTTGCAGGAAGATAATCTTCAAAAGCTTTTCTTAAAACCCATTTTTCCATCTTGTCTTTTGTTATCATTTTGTCTTTTGGATTCAGACGCATTGCAACATCCATAAATTCTTTATCAAGAAAAGGAACACGTCCTTCCACACCCCAGGCGGCCAAGGATTTGTTTGCACGCAGGCAATCATATAAATGTAATTTGCTTATTTTTCGTACGGTCTCTTCATGAAATGCTTTTGGATCAGGAGCCTTATGGAAATAAAGGTATCCTCCAAAAATTTCATCTGCTCCTTCACCTGAGAGGACCATCTTTACTCCCATTGATTTTATAACCCTTGCAAGCAGGTACATCGGAGTAGATGCCCGTATGGTTGTAACATCGTATGTTTCAAGGTGATATATTACGTCTCTGATAGCATCAAGACCTTCCTGAACAGTGAAGTTAATTTCGTGATGAATAGTTCCGATATGGTCAGCCACCTTTCGTGCAGCAGCCAGGTCGGGTGAACCTTCCAGTCCAACAGCGAAAGAGTGTAACTGTGGCCACCAGGCCTCACTCTTGTCGTGTGATTCAATTCTTTTTGGTGCAAATTTCTTCGCTATTGCTGATACTATTGAGGAATCAAGCCCACCGGAAAGCAAAACTCCGTATGGCACGTCAGACATAAGCTGACGGTGAACTGATGCTTCGAGAGCTTCTTTAAGATCCTCAATACTCGTTTCATTTTTCTCAACTGCAGCATACTCCATCCAGTCACGTTTGTACCATTTTGTCATCACACCATCTTTACTGTAGAGATAATGCCCGGGTAAAAACTCCTGTATTTTATTGCATACTCCTTCCAGCGCTTTTAGCTCTGAGGCTACATAGAAATTGCCATATGAATCCCAGCCTAAATAAAGAGGCACTATACCAATGTGATCCCGGGCAATTAAATAACAATCTTTAGCCCTGTCATATAACGCGAAAGCAAATATTCCATTTAATTCTTCAATGAAAGCCGGACCTTTATCCTGATAGAGAGGGAGGATCACTTCACAATCGGAATGAGTTTGAAACTCGTAAGAATTTTCGTAGCGTTTTCTTATCTCCTGATGATTATAAATCTCACCGTTAACGGCTAGTATGAGGTTGCAATCTTTACTGTATAATGGTTGTTTTCCCGATTGAGGATCGACAATAGATAACCTCTCATGAGCAAGTATCGCCTTTTCACAAATGAATATTCCTGACCAGTCAGGTCCACGATGCCTTACCTTCTTAGACATTTTAAGGACTGTTGCCCTTAATTCCATATGATTGACTTTCAGATCAAAAACGCCTACAATTCCACACATATAACTAGTTTAATATAAATTTATCAATATGATATTTTCCAAAACTCAGGTCACAAAGCTAATAAAAATTCATTTATCATAATTCAAATTGATATAAATTATGACAAAAATAGCAAATTAATTAAGTAAATAATTATAATAAGTAAATAAATGATATGTAATACTTGCATTTATTTAATTTTATTAATATGATAAAAATCATGTTTGTGTTTTGAAGCGACGTTTTGTCGGACTTATATACTTATGAAATATTAAAGCATTTTGCTGTTAAAAATTCTTAAATATTACGATAATAAGTGTTAAATATCAATTCCCTAAATTTTTTAAATACGGTTTTCATATATTGCAACCTCATTCTTTAGAGCGTTATAAAAATGTTTGGGAATTGAATATGTTATTAAAGGGAAAAGGAAGAATTGTAATCGTTGCGGGAGTCACTTTAGTTTTTGCATTTGTTTTATTCTGGTGGTTATTAAAAGGCCAGCCTTTTAATCTAGGTGAAAGGATACCGGGAATGGATAACCGTCCCAAAATGGAAACAAAATCAGATACAGTTATTATTGGTCAGTTTTTTGACACTCTTTCACAATTGGATGAAATGGTCGCTGGTGACTGGCCCAGGTTCAGAGGACCCGATCTCGATAATATAAGCAAAGATACAACACCGCTGGCTGAATCGTGGGATACTTCCGGGCCGGCGATAGTCTGGAGAACCTCTCTTGGTGAGGGATATGCCGGTCCGGCAGTGCACAACGGACGAGTTTATCTTCTCGATTACAATGAAAGAAAGAAAGCGGATGCTCTAAGATGTTTTTCTCTCCTATCAGGTAAGGAGCTATGGAGACGCTGGTATTATGTCGATCTGAAAAGAAATCACGGATATTCCAGGACAATTCCGGCAGTCACAGATAAATATATAGTGACAATCGGACCGAGATCTCATGTGATGTGTGTTGATCCTGTTACGGGCAAGATGTTTTGGTCAATTGATCTTGAAAAAGAGTTTGGCATTCAGGGTACAGAAAAAGGAAGAATTACACCTGATTTTTATACCGGCCAATGCCCGTTGATTGATAATGACATTGCTGTTCTGGCACCTGGTGGTAAAGCACTGATGATCGGCGTAGATTGTGCATCTGGCAAAATTGTCTGGCAGACACAAAACCCTGATTCGCTCAGAATGTCTCATGGATCTATAATGCCAATGATAATTCATGGAAAACGAATGTACGTTTATAATGCTATCGGTGGAGTTTGCGGCATATCTGCCGATAAAGCTGACATTGGAAAGCTGATGTGGATAACAAAAGAATGGAGCCCTGCAACAACTGCCGCATCCCCCCTCTTCCTGGGCAACAATGAAATTGCTGTTTTTGGAAGCTATGGAGCAGGAGGCGCCAGAATAGCAATAAGCTCGACAGGATCGGGATATTCAGCAACAGTTAAAGAACAGCATAAAGCTACCAATGGGCTTGCCAGTGATCAGCAAACGCCTGTAATCATAGGTAATTTTATTTGGAGCGTTTTACCTGAGAATGCCGGCGCATTGAAAAAACAGCTGGTCTGTTATAAAAAATCGGATCTGTTGACTGCTGTCTGGTCAAGTGGAAAAGAAAACAGATTTGGCCGTGGGCTTGGACCATATATTGTCAGTGGAAATAAGTTATATCTTCTTGATGATGATGGAAAACTTTACTTTTACAAAATACAGGACGATAAAGTTACGTTGATCTCCAGCCATAAGGTTATAAAAGGAACTGAGGCATGGGGACCGATGGCAATAGCAGGTAGATACCTGATTATGAGGGATTCGAGAAATTTACTTAGTCTGAATATTGGTAAATGACAAGATAATGAACAAGAAAATTGTGACAATTTTATCAGTTTTGATCGTGCTCGTTTTTATCGGGTACATAATCTTTGATTCCACCAGACCTGCCGGATTGGCTAAAAATGAAGACCAGAATTCACAAATTCAGCAAATACCTGATGCCTGGAAGATTTCAAACGAATTCAAGGTAACTGAAGGTTTTCTCAAGGCAGTTACTGTATCACCTACTGGCAAAATTTATCTCGGGGGTGATTCTTTTGTATCATGCTATGATAAAGACCTTAAGCAGATCTGGAGTACAAAAACATCTTCGCCTGTGACGGCACTTTCAAACTTTGGAGATACCGTTTTTGCATCGACAGCAGAACAGATTTTTGTAATGAATGCAACAGGAAAAGTCTTAAATGAATGGGGCCCGTTCGAGGATAGCTGCATGATTACATCGGTGAGTTCAAATAGAAATTTTGTTGCCTTTGCCGATGCAGGAAACAAGATGATTTTCATTCTTGATAAAGGTGGTGAAGTTAAAAAAATGATTGGTCAGAATAACAGACACTTTGTTATTCCAAGTCCATTCTTTGATGTAGCCCTTGATAATGACAATAATATATATGTGGCAAATACTGGCGAGCATCGTATTGAAACTTATTCAATTGATGGTGTTTTTAAAAGTCAGTTCGGGGAAGCCGGAACTGCCCCCGGCGCTTTTTGCGGATGTTGTGCTCCACCACATTTTGCACTCATCCCTGAAGGATTTGTAACCGCAGAAAAAGGAATTAACAGAATCAAGATCCTTAATAAACAGGGAGAATTTGTTGAGTTTGTTAATTCAAAGAATAACTTTATTAAATCCGTGCCTCTCGATCTTGCTTCTGCGGACGGAGTTACGATTTATGCGGCCTATCCGGGTGATTCTAAACTTTATGTATTTAACCGAAAAACCCCCTAGATCCCCCTCAAGGGGGGACTTTGGCATTTTCTCAGCCATAAACTATGTGTTGTATTAAAGAACTTAAACTGAGTAGAACAGAAAGCCACAGGGAGAAGGAGTGAGTTGTGAGAATGTGAGTGAAGAAAGGAAATGAGACAGAAACTTGCCAATTAAAAAGTGTTAAGCCCCCCTTGGGGGGTTTGGGGGTGAAAACAAGGGAGTCTAAAGGAATTGAATCTTAAATTTTGAATCTTGGATGTTATGACCAGAAATGAATTATTAAAAAGACTAGGCAGATATATTCTCCTGATTTTTATTGCATTAATAGCCTTTTCTCTCGGAAAAAAGATTACCCCAGGGAACGAATGTTCGTCCTGTCCAGGTAAAGGGATTTGTAACGGCAAAACTGACTGTAAAAAATATTAAATCTAAAAGGTTTGAAAGAGAATAAGAATAAATATCAGTCGAGAAGAGATTTTGTAAAAACTGCCGGAAAGTTGCTGGTTGCTGCTCCGCTTGTGATTATTCCTGTTTTTCTTTCGAAAAAGACCAAAGCTACAGGTTATGTATGGCAGATAGATCCATTTAAGTGTACGCAATGCGGTCAGTGTAAAACTAACTGCGTCATGACTCCTTCGGCATCAAAATGTGTACATGCTTTCCGGATGTGTGGATATTGTGACCTATGCGGAGGTTACCTGCGGCAAGGGGTAAAAACGATAAGCACAGGCGCTGAAAACCAGCTATGCCCAACCGGCGCAATAACAAGAAAATTTGTTGAAGAACCATATTTTGAATATACAATTAATGAAGAACTATGTGATGGATGTGCCAAGTGTGTGAAGGGATGCGGAGATTTCGGCAATGGGTCGCTTTATATGCAGATACGGCACGACAGGTGTGTCAATTGTAATGAATGTTCAATTGCTCGTGCCTGCCCCTCGAATGCTATATCCCGGATTCCTGCAAGTATTGCCTATTTACCAAAAGATGCCGTGAAAAAGTAAAGACTAGATCCACTAACCACAAAGGTCGAAAAGATTGAAGAACTAAGGTCATAAAGAAGCTCAAATAATATACCCGGATTAATCCCGCATGAGCGGGAGAAGGGGGGCAAACGATAAACGAATAAATGAAAAAAGCACTTCCATATATATTATTCATTTTGCTTTTATGCTGGCATGTGGCTGTTTTTGCCCAGGACAGGTTTCCCCGACCCGAATTTGAATCTGGCCATGTTTATCCTACAAACCAGATGCCGGCTCCCAGGGCTCAGGTCTGGGAATATATTGATGTCCTGGTATTAATCGGAGCATTGCTGATGACGACCTGGCTGGCATTGAAAAAGCGATCTCGCCAGGGTTTAATCTGGATGTCGGTGTTTTCTCTTGCTTACTTTGGTTTTTACAGGCAGGGATGTATATGTGCTGTTGGATCTGTTCAAAATGTGTCACTCGCACTTTTTAATACAAACTATTCAATTCCTCTTACAGCACTCCTTTTCTTTATTATTCCCCTTCTGTTTGCACTTGCATACGGACGAGTGTTTTGTGCCGGGGTTTGTCCTCTCGGAGCTATTCAGGAACTAACTGGTCTGAAGCCGGTCAAACTTCCAAAATCAGTTGAATTGACCTTGGCACTGGTACCTTTCATTTATCTTGCGATTGCTATTTTGTTCGCTTCAACAAATAGCCAGTTTCTTATATGCAGATATGATCCTTTCGTCGGAATATTCAGGTTGGATGCACCTTACACAATGATAATATTCGGAGCCCTCTTGCTTTTAGCCGGTATTTTTGTCAACAGGCCATATTGCAGGTTTCTCTGTCCATATGGCGTGCTTCTTAATATTTTTTCGAGGTTTGCCGGAAAACATCTGACAATAACACCTGCTGAATGTATAAATTGCAGGCTTTGCGAAGACGCTTGTCCTTATGATGCAATAATTCCTTCAGATACCGATCAAAAAAACGTGACTCCTGAAAAATCAAGAAAACGATTTATTCTCTATTTTCTTCTTGTTCCTTTTTTTGCAGCAACAGGAGCATTTGTGCTTTACAATCTTGCCCCCTCTTTGTCAGGTGCAAACAGCACAGTCAGGCTGGCAAGAGAGATAAGGACAGAAAAGAAGACCGGTATCGAATCAGAGCTGAAAGATGTTGTTGCATTCAAAGAATCTGGTAAAACAGAATCAGAATTATATAAAGAAGAAGAACTGATCATCGGGCGCTTCAGAAAAGATTCACCATTGGCTGGAGCATTTCTGGGTATTTCATTAGGAATAGCGATGATATCTTTCACAATAAGAACAAAAAGAAGTGAATATAAACCAAATCAGGGAAAATGCTATAGTTGCGGGAGATGTTTTAAGTTTTGTCCAATTAAGGTGAAAGTTTAAATGAATTTTAAATTTACTGAGAAAAATATCAGCATTCTGAAAGTTGTGAGTCAGATTTCCGGAGGATTTGCCCTTATTGTGGCAATGACTATGATCTTCAGCCTCGTGCAATTAAAAATAGTGAATCCTCTGGACAATCCTGTATTATCGTCAGTTAAGGAACAGTATGATAAAGATCCTTCAAATGCTGCAAAGTCTGAGCAGGTACGGGCCATTGATCTGATGGCGCGGAAAGCTTATTTCAGTTCAAGATGGCAGGTGGAAACTGGTTCTTATCTTCTAATTGCGGGTGTCGTTATCTTCATTATTTGCCAGCGTCTTATAAATGAAAATGAAAAACTTAACCCTATTCTTCATGACAAAAAACCCGATTCATTATTAAGACGGGAAAAGAACAGAAGATACCTGATTTCAACAGTTATAGTTGTTTTTATTATGGCTATTACAGCATCCTTTTTTCTTCGTGCTGATCTTCCTGATATATCAGGAAAAGCACCGGGGGCATCGAAGAAAGTGGAAAGTAGCAATGAAAAGTCAGCCAAACCTGACAAAACAAACTGGCCTTTTTTTCGCGGACAGGATAGCAGAGGTATTGCAGGAGGTTCAGGATATCCTACTGAATGGGATGCTGATGCAGGAAAAAACATTGATTGGAAAATTGAACTACCAAAAAAAGGAAAGAGCTCACCTGTTATTTGGGGTGATAAAATTTTTCTTACGGGAGCACAAGAAAAGATGTGTGAGGTTTATTGTATTGATAAAAAAACAGGAAAAATACTTTGGACAGGATCTGCCTCCGACATAAACGGAGAACCTGCAATATTGCCGAAGATGGATCAGGAGGCCGGACTTGCCGTATCGACAGTGGCCACTAATGGTAATGAGGTCTGCGCTATTTTCGCGAATGGAAACCTGGCCTGCTTCGATATGGATGGCAAACGAAAATGGGCCAAAAATATCGGAGTTCCGGAAAGCAGTTATGGTTACGCATCTTCCCTGTTGATTTATAAAGATATTCTGCTAGTTCAATTCGACAGTAATGTAAAGATATCACTAATCGGATTTGATGTTAAGACAGGCGATCAGAAGTGGGAAACCCTTCGGCAGGGACATGCTGTATGGTCTTCACCTGTGTTGGCAAATTTTGCAGGAAAATCAGAACTGATAATAAACGGAAATCCTGCCGTCAGCGGTTATGATCCCCTGACAGGGAAAGAGCTATGGGAAGTAGAATGCATGAGTGGTGATGTTGCACCATCAGTGGCAGTGAACAGCACAATGACGTATGCTGTAACCGATTATGCAAAACTGGTAGCAATTAAGCCTGGAACCGGAGTATCAATAGTCTGGCAGGATAACACCTACACTCCTGACGTTTCAAGTCCTGTTGCCACTGATCAGTTTTTGTTTGTATCAACAGGGAATGGTGATGTTGCATGTTACAATGCGGTTAAGGGAGATACATTATGGACACATTATTTCCAGAATCCGTTTTATGCATCACCATTAATTGCCGATGATATGTTATATCTTCTCGACAGAAGTGGTGTCATGCACATAGTGAAGGCCGGATCGTCATTCAAGTTAATTGCCGAATCACCTCTGGGTGAAAGTGCAGATTGTTCACCGGCATTTTCTGACAAGAAAATTTATATCCGCGGAAATAAAAACCTTTATTGTATATCTAAGAATTGAATACTGATAATTCAAAAATATTGACCAAAAACTGCGAATGTGAGCAGATCACTCCGAAGGATATTACCTCTGTAGTAGATGAAGTTGTTGAATTGACAGGCCGGGATGCTGAGAAGGTTGTAATGATTCTCCAGGAAGTGCAGAAAAGACTTAACTGGCTGCCGTCGGAGGCGCTTAAACATATTTGTAAAGTAACTGATATAACACCTGAACAGATTTCGGGTGTTTCTACATTTTATTCGCAGTTCAGGCATCTTCCGGTTGGCAAACATACCATAAAAATATGCGCAGGAACAGCATGCCATGTAAAGGGAAGCCCGTTAATATCCGATGCTTTTAAACGTATTCTGAAAATTGATAATGTCAGAAATGCTTCGCCCGACAATCTCTTTTCAATTGAAGAAGTTGCATGCCTCGGATGTTGCACATTGGCTCCGGTTGTCCAGATTGATGGTAAAACTTATGGTCATGTCAAACCAACCCAGGCCGATGAGATAATTCATGATTTTCTTATTTCAGGTAATCAGCCGGTTAATACACCTGAATCGGTTATTAATGAAGATATTGATGCCGAAATCAGGGTCGGGATTGGCTCGTGTTGCGTCGCGGGAGGAAGTAAGGAGATTCTCTCGGAAATAAATAATGTAAAAGAAAAGTACAATCTGAACATAAGGTTAAAACCTGTTGGCTGCGTTGGAGTATGTAATCAGACACCTTTGATGGAAATAGTTACAAAAGAGAACACTCATTCGAGGTATACAAAAGTCAGTAAGCAACAAGTTGAAGAAATACTTCTTAAACATATCAGGCCAAGGAGCTTAAACAAAAGAATCAAAGGTAGTATTAATGATCTGGTAGATACTTTCCTTTCTGAAGAGAAGCTCTCTGGCCAGGTTAATATTCCGGTTGAATTAAGAGAAAAATACCTTAATAATTTTCTTAATCACCAGGTACATATTTCCACAAAGAACAGTGGTGTCCTTTCTCCTGAATCTTATGAAGAGTATTGTTTGTCAGGTGGTTTTGAAGCACTCCTTAAATGTATTAAAGAGTCAGATCAGAAATCAATTATTAAAATAATAGCTGATAGCGGACTTAGAGGACGAGGAGGCGCCGGATTTCCGACGGGGAAAAAATGGAGAATTTCATTTCTTGCGACCGGTAATCCGAAATATGTAATATGTAACGGAGATGAAGGAGACCCTGGTGCCTTTATGGACAGGATGCTGCTTGAATCTTTTCCCTACCGGGTAATTGAGGGGATGATTATTGCTGGTTTTGCAATTGGCGCCAATGAAGGTATTTTCTATATCAGGGCTGAATATCCTCTCGCTGTAACAAGAATCAGGACTGCAATTAAAAGGTGCTATGAGAACGGCGTATTGGGCAGTAACATATACAAGAGCACTTTTTCTTTTAATGTTGAGATATTTGAAGGGGCCGGGGCATTTGTATGCGGGGAGGAAACTGCATTGATATTTTCACTCGAAGGTAAGCGTGGAACTCCACATCTGAGGCCTCCCTACCCTGCAGTCAGCGGCTTCAGGGGTCAACCAACTCTGGTCAATAATGTTGAGACCCTTTCAATCGTGCCATGGATTATTACATATGGTCCGGAAGCTCTGCATTCAATGGGAACTGAAAAGAGTAAAGGAACAAAAGTATTTGCTCTGGCAGGAAAAATTTCCAAGGGTGGTCTTATTGAAGTCCCAATGGGCATAACAATCCGTGAAATAGTGGAGAATATAGGCGATGGTATAGTTAATGGTAATACTTTTAAAGCTGTTCAGATTGGCGGGCCTTCTGGTGGTTGTATTCCTGCAAGTAAAGCTGATATTCCCATTGATTATGAAGAACTTACAAAACTGGGTGCTATGATGGGTTCTGGAGGTATGGTAGTTCTGGACAACACAGATTGTATGGTTGACATGGCAAAATACTTCCTCACATTCACTCACAAACAATCATGCGGAAAATGTACATTTTGCAGAATTGGAACTAAGCATATGCTCAATATTATTACAGGGTTAACTGAGGGAAAAGCAACTATTGAAGACATAAACGAGCTCGAAAAACTTTGCGAATATGTCAGGGATGGCAGTTTATGCGGACTTGGAAAGACTGCTCCAAATCCTGTTCTTACCGGTCTGAAATATTTCAGGGAGGAATATGAAGAACATACAAGAGGAATTTGCAGAGCTAATAAATGCAGAGATCTCATCAAATATAATGTAAATGACTGTTGTACAGGATGCACAATATGTTCTCAGGAGTGTCCGGTAAAAGCAATTCCGTTCAAACCTTATGAAAAACATGAGATAGACCAGTTAATCTGCACTAAATGCGATAATTGCAGAATTGTTTGTCCTGAAAAGGCAATTGAAATTATTAATATAAATGGTTAAGCTGAAAATAGATAATGCCGATTATGAGGTTAAGGAAGGGTTAACTATTCTGGATATAGCCATTGGCGCTGGAATTAAAATTCCTACTCTGTGTTATGATAAAAATTTCCCTCATTATTCTTCATGTATGGTATGTATGGTAAAAGATCAGAAAAAAGGGAGTTTTTTACCTTCATGTTCAGCTTTGGTGCAGGACGGAATGGATATTGATTGTTCTTCTGAAGAAGTTATATCAATCCGGAGAAAGGCAATCGAACTTCTTCTTTCAGAACACAGGGCTGAATGTGAAGCACCATGTAAAGTAGTTTGTCCGGGAGGGTACAACATTCCTTTTATGAACAGGCTGTTAAGTGCTAAGGATTTAAATGCTGCAGTGCAACTTTCTATTACACAGATTCAATCTTCCGGGTTGAAGTGCAATGATTGTCCGGGGTATTGTGAGAATGCTTGCCGGCGAAAAAAAATTGATACTCCTGTTTCAATAAAGAACTTACAAATATTTGTCTCTCAACAGATTAAAATGGGAAATACAGTTGCAGGTCAACACAAAATCGAAAAATTATCTAAACGATTTACCTCTCATATTGGGAAAATTGAAGCTGGTGAATTACAAGAATGGTTAAAAGAGTGCAAAAATGTAATAAAAAGGGTCCGGGAAATATCTGATTCGGACTCTGCCGCTAGGGAGTCTGAGAGTTGTATGCATTGCGATTGCCGGGCTGCTGATAATTGCAGACTCCGCGATATTGCAGATGAATTCTCTATCAAAGATCCAAGAGGTAAGATAGTAAACTCACCGATACGGAAGAAAATAAATATCAATACCGGATTGATTTTTGAGAATGCGAAATGTATTAAATGCGGGCTTTGTGTCAGATTGTGTGAAGATTCAAAAGAGGAACCGGCTCTTTGTTTTATCAACAGAGGTTTTGTAAGTATTATCTCAGAACCTCTGACTGAAGATTTTAATGATATACTAAAGACTAAAAGTCAGGAGGTTATTGATATTTGTCCCACAGGTGCATTAAGCCTGAAGACCCCCCAACCCCCCATATGGGGGGCTTAGAACCACAGAAACAGGGTTGCAAGGATGCCAAAGTCCCCCTTTTGGGGGATTTAGGGGGTTGATGAGCGGAGGAAGGGTTGATGATTGAATTGTTAAGGATTATATTTTTAAAAATGAGATATACTATCACACTTTTTCTTTTTCTTATACCTCTGATAACTAGTGAAGCACAGATTGGAAATGATGACTGGCCTCTATTCAGAGGCAAGGCTGACCTTGCCGGGAAAATTGAATCTGAACTTCCTGAATCACCAAAACTTTTATGGAGTGTCAAAACAGGGGGGACAACGAAATCTTCTCCTGTTCTAAGCGAAGGAAATGTCTATTTTGGAAATGATAAAGGGTCACTAATTTCTGTGGGTTCAAATGGTGCAATCAGATGGAAATATGAGTCCGGATCATCAATAGATGCAGCTCCCATGGTGTTTGGGAATAAAGTTGTTTTTGGTGCAGGCGACGGAATTTTAAGAGCTGTCGATAAAAATTCAGGTAAATTGATCTGGTCTTACACTACAGATAACCAGATTGCAGGCTCGGCAAATGTGTGGGTTGCCGGGAATAAAGCTGGAATCGTTGCAGGAAGTTATGATTATTTCCTGCATTGCGTCAATCCTGAAACGGGGAAGGTAATGTGGAAGATAGAGACTGAAAATTATATTAATGGGACACCTGCAATTCTTAACGGCAAAATTGTATTTGGCGGATGCGATGGAATGATTAGGATTGTAGATCCATTGACTGGAAAACAAAAAGATACTGTTAATATAGGAGTCTATATCGCATCATCTCCTGCCCTAGCAGGTGATATGGCATATTTTGGGGATTATGACGGTACAAAATACAGTGTGAATATTAACACAAAAAGAATCGTATGGAAGATTCCTGGCAGTGAAGAAGGTGGCTCAATACTGGCTATTCCCGCTATAGGAAATAATTCAGTTGTAATTGGAAGTGAAGATAAATATCTTTATTGTTACAACTCTTTTGATGGAAAACTGTTGTGGAAGTACCGGACTAACGGAAGGATAATCGGCTCTGCAGTATTATCTCAGTCTAAGGTTCTCTTTACAGGGATGGATGGATATGTTTATATTCTGGGATTAGCCGATGGAAAAAAACTGTGGAGTTTCAATGCAGGAAGCCCGATAGGCAGTTCCCCCGCAGTAATTAAAGGTAAGTTTTTCATACTTACTGAAGACGGACGATTGTTGGCATTTGGAGACAAATAACATCTCAGTGATACTCTGAGGCTATTGAAAAAGTCCTTTGTGAACCTTAGTGCAACCCTTAGTGTCCCTTTGTGGTAAAAGCCATAATATTGAACCACAAAGGATCACAAAGTAAGGCACAAAGTGCCACAAAGGTGAAAAGTGATAATTAATGTTTTTTTTAACACATCCAGAGAGCTACTGAGGAAATTAATTATATTAATGAAAATTGTTTAGATCGGAAGAGCGTCGTGTAGGGAAAGAGTGTAG
>OCZT010001899.1_pt1 | contig 21670 bp, 19 predicted proteins | sample 1539031 | NCBI WGS metagenome assembly OCZT01 (sample SAMEA3539308, study PRJEB22396) | soil metagenome | biome: tundra; feature: field; material: soil | place: USA | collected 2010-05 | depth 0.15 m | reverse complement strand
ATTCTCCCATTCTCCCATTCTTTCTTAAAATCCTCTTCCAAACATCCCCCATAAGGTAATTTTAAGATCTTCCCACCTTCTCATCGCAGCATCCGCAAAGCTGTTGGTATAAGAAGTGACATATTTCTTTGCCTCTTCATTTTTACCATCCTTTACCAATTCAACAACTCTTTTTTCTACAGAAGGCATCTCTGCAAATGCTTTATCTTCAAATTCCTGAACATTAGGTTCAATAAGAGTCCTTCCTTTCGACCAGTTTACTGTTGCAAGCCTGTTAGCCTCACGGAATGACCAGATGGCTGCATCAGTTCTGTAACGTTGCTGGCCACAAACACTGAAAGAAGTGGGTAGACTTAATACACCGGAGAAAATGGGGATTCTGGGACTCTCGCCGGGGTTATCAAATGAAAACCAGGCAATGGCACCGACCTCATCTGGAAGCCAGTCACGGCATTGAATTACATGTGAATAGGAGCATCCTGCGATTGCAATAGTTCTCTGGCGCTCAACCAGCCCGGGCTTTATTTCATTCAGTAAAGTACGGATATCATTATTCATCCAGTTGCTGATGACAGGTGTTTTAACGTGTTTCTCCGTCTCTTTTCCATCTTTATCTTTTTCTTTTACAGTTATAAGCAGATTCTTAGTCATATCCCACTGTGTTCCTTCATAGGTCTCCCTGTAGAATTTCATAATATCACGAGGAGATTGTTTCTTTTCCGGTTTTACAGAAAATGGAAGTTCCTCTGCATCAAAAGAAAGATTTAAAGACGGAGCGAGAGTGCTGAGGATATAAAATTCTCTTATTGCGAATGGTTTTTTACCATTAATAATTTTCCAGAATTTTAGAGGCTCTTTTCCATCCCAGTAACCAAGATTCTTAGCAACATTTAGCAAATCAGTGCTGTACATGAAATAGTCACGATTCTTAAAATCAATAACCGAGATCCTTGAAATGTTTGCACACACTCCGACGTTTTCATCGGGAATTCTCTCTGCGCACCAGATTGCTGAGGGTTTTCCTTTGCCAGAACCTGCAATTTCCAATTGCCATACCTCTTTAGGATCTGCTAAAGTTATGCACTCCGCCAGGTCAGCATATCCATATTCTTCGGCGAATTTACCAATAAGTATTATTGCTTCTCTAGCTGTCTTGCACCTTTGCAATGCAATCTTTTCAAGCTCCTCAATAAAAAACATCCCATCTGCATTTATGAGTTCTTCTCGTCCGTAAATAGTTGTTTCTCCAATGGCCAGTTGTTTTTCATTAAGACATGGATAGGCTGTATTCAGAAATGCGTATGTCTCGGAAACCTCAGGAATTTCACCCTTTTTTGTTACCTTAGTCATATCCCATGCCTCTTCAGTATGGAGCATTCCTGAATAAACAGGGTGCATTATTCCTTGTTCAAATTTTTGATGTGGGTAGATTTCAAGCCAGGTTCTGTAATTCCCGTCACAACTGTGAGAAGTCATAACTGACCCGTCACAGGAAGCACGTCTGCCAACCATAATAGTAGTACAGTTCTCCCCATAACCTGGCCTGTCTGTGTCTATATCTGAATACTGTGCATGAGCAAAGAATGAAAAACAGAATAAGAACACTATTGTCCAACTCCACCTTGGATTCACATTTTTCATAAGAAGGGGATTTAAGTTCGTTATTTGCATATGACTTATTACAAAAGTAATTTTTTAAGGCAGATACTCAATACCCTCAATGTCTACTTTTAAAATAATCGTCAACTGCCTGATGGGAGCCCAAATCTGCCTATTTAATTCAGGAGGGTTTTTTAAGATTGCCTCGCCCTCCTTTGTTGGGCTCGCAATGCCAGGGTAATTAATTATATTTGAGGTTGCGAGCTGAACTGAATTAATAAAAGTCCTCGATCATTGCGAGGAGAGAAGCGACGAAGCAATCTCATTTTTCAGGTCCGCATATCTCATGACAATTATCTTGTCTTGTGCTAATTATTTTTATTATCTTGCCTTTAATATTTTAGATCAGAAATTGGTTGTAAAAGGTTATATATCAGAAAAGTATTTATTTGTCGTTGCACATAATGTCGGCTTCCTCAAACGTTTTGCCGGTTTGTAGTTTTCTGTCATCCCGAATTATTGAATTTCATAATTCATTCCTTCATCATTCTTGTTGCTTATGATAAATGAAAAACTTATAAATCCCGCCAGCATTGTTGTTGTAGGAGGATCAGACGACCTTTATAAACCCGGGGGGAAGGTCCTCAAAAATATTATCGATGGAAAATATGGAGGGAATCTTTACGTAGTTAACCCTAAACATGACATTATCCAGGGGATCAAATCATACAGAGATTTAAATGATATCCCCGTAACCGATCTGGCAATACTTGCTATTTCTGCCACTTCATGCTTACCTGCAGTAGAGATACTCGCGAGAGATAAAAATACCAGGGCTTTCATCATTATTTCAGCTGGATTCAGTGAATCAGGAAGTGAGGGACTTAAGCTTGAGAAAGAAATTGTTGAAATCATCGATAAGGCTGGTGGTTGTCTTATCGGACCAAACTGCATAGGGGTTATTACACAATCATATCAGGGTGTTTTTACATCTCCTGTTCCAAAACTAAACAGAAAAGGATGCGATTTTGTTTCAGGATCAGGAGCTACCGCGGTCTTTATTTTTGAATCAGCAATGCCCAAAGGTTTGAACTTTTCAAGTGTGTATTCAGTCGGGAACAGTGCTCAGACCGGAGTGGAGGAAGTTCTTGAGTTCTGGGATAAAACTTATGAGCCCCAAAAAAGTTCTCCTATAAAATTGATCTATGTTGAGAGCATCCGGAATCCGGATAAACTGCTTCATCACGCCTCATCACTTATAAGAAAAGGGTGCAGGATTGCCGCAATAAAAGCCGGAACAACTGAAGCAGGCAGCAGGGCAGCTTCCTCGCATACAGGTGCAATGGCTTCATCCGATTTGGCAGTAGAAGCATTATTCCGTAAAGCCGGAATAGTAAGGTGTTCAGGTCGCGAAGAGCTGACAACTGTAGCATCTGTATTTTTTCACAAAAATCTTAAAGGCAAAAACATTGCTATCATTACACACGCTGGCGGACCAGCTGTGATGCTTACTGACGCACTATCGGCCGGAGGCATGAATATTCCAACGATAACTGGTATTCATCACGATAATTTGCTTGCTATGATGAATCCGGGAGCATCCGCTATTAATCCGATTGATATGATCGCAACTGCCACTAATGATCAGCTTGACAAGGTTATAGAATATGTCGATAAAAAACTTCCGCTTATTGACGGTATGAGTGTGATTTTTGGCAGCAATGGTTTAAATGATATGACAGAGATTTATGATCTTTTGCATAAAAAAATCAGGGATTGCAACAAACCACTTTATCCGATATTACCCTCAGTGACAAGTTCATCCAAAGAACTGGAATATTTCCTTAACAAAGGTCATGTCAATTTCCCTGATGAAGTTGTTCTGGGACGTGCATTAACTAAAATATTCAATACTCCATCACCAGCGGAAGAAAAGATTTTTCTTGAGAATATTGATGTGTCGCTTGTAAGGCAGATCATAGATAAATCTCCTGATGGTTATCTGGAACCAGCAACCATACAAAGACTACTTAATGCAGCACATATACCTGTTGTGAAGGAAAAAGTTGTCAATTCAAAAAAGGAGCTGTTATCGGTTGCAAACAAAACCGGTTACCCTCTTGCGCTTAAAGTAGTTGGCCCGGTTCATAAATCGGATGTTGGTGGTGTAACACTCAATATTAAATCGGTGAAACATCTTGAGGCTGAGTTCAGAAGAATGATGCAGATAAAGGGAGTAAAGTCTGTGCTAGTACAACAAATGCTTTCAGGCACTGAACTGTTTATAGGAGCAAAATATGAACCCCGCTTCGGCCACATTATTCTATGTGGTCCTGGAGGAATTTTTGTGGAAGCTCTTGGTGATGTGTCATCCGGACTTGCTCCCCTCACTTTTAATGAAGCAGAATCTATGATAAGGAGTCTCAGGAGCTATAGTATAATTCGGGGGACCCGTGGAAAGCCCGGAATTAATGAATCAAAGTTTGCAGAGATCATTGTAAGGTTGTCTAGTTTATTAAGGTATGCTACTGAAATAAAAGAGATGGACCTGAACCCATTGATCGGGAGCCCTGATGGCGTTACAGTAGTTGATGCAAGGATCAGAATTGAGAGGTAATCTTGGTATTGTTTTTACTACCTATAAAATTTTATATTTATATTCGAAAATTCTTTTTACTTAAAAATCGTTAAAGATATGATTATCCATCAGTTATCAATTTTTCTTGAAAATAAATCAGGACGTCTTACTGAAGTGCTTGAAGTTCTGGGGGAGGAAAATATCAGGATAACTGCATTAAGCGTTGCAGATACCACGGAATTCGGGATTTTACGTCTTATAGTTTCTGATCCTGAGAAAGCAAGAGAGCTTCTGAAAAAGCAAAATTTCACCGTGAATCTTACTGAAGTTATCTCGGTAATGGCTCCAAGCGAAGCAAAACACTATGCAAAGATATTGAAGATCCTTTCAGACCTGGATATCAGTGTGGAATATACCTACGCGTATTCTGTGGGTGATAAATCAATCATTTTTCTCCGTTGCAGCAATCCGGAGGATGCAATTAAAGCACTTAAAAGTCATGAGATGGAATTGCTGAAGGCCAGCGATTTATATAAAATTTAAGATGTTCTGACTGATACCGGGCGAAACGAAAATGATTAACTCTTTGTATTAAAAATTCTAATATGGAAATTTGGAACCGCCATTTCGAGTGCATGGATCGAAACGGAATAAAGCATGTTCAGGGTGAAAGACTCAGAGAAACAGTTGAAAGAGTATATTTCAATGTGCCTTACTACAGGAACAGGATGCAGGAAGCAGGCATAGGACCAGAAAGTATACAGACAATTGATGATATAGTCAAGTTACCATTTACTACAAAATCGGATCTCAGAGACAATTATCCTTTTGGATTATTTGCTGTTCCAATGAGCGAGATTGTTCGTGTCCATGCTTCATCTGGAACTACCGGAAAACCCACTGTGGTGGGATATACACGCAATGATATATCAACTTGGTCGGAGGTAATGGCCCGTACGTTGACAAGTGCAGGAGCCAACAGAAATGATTTCATTCAGGTAGCTTATGGTTATGGACTTTTTACCGGTGGTCTGGGCCTTCATTATGGAGGGGAAAAGATAGGAGCCTCCGTAATTCCCATATCGGGTGGTAACACTGTAAGACAAATTCAGCTTATGCACGATTTTGGAAGCACAGTTCTTGCCTGCACTCCCTCATATGCATTATTCCTCGCTGAAGCAATTCAGGAAAGTGGAATTAACCGGGATGATTTAAAGTTAAGAATTGGTGTTTTTGGTGCCGAACCATGGACGGAAAACATGAGACGGGAGATTGAAGACAAACTAAGAATTAAAGCTATTGATATTTATGGACTCAGTGAAGTCATTGGTCCCGGCGTTGCAAGTGAATGTTCGACTCAGGAAGGATTGCACATAAATGAAGATCATTTTTATCCGGAAATTATTGATCCGGAAACCTTTCAGATTTTACCTGCCGGGAGTATGGGTGAATTGGTTTTTACGACTCTCACAAAGGAGGGTTTACCTCTTATTCGATACCGGACACGTGACCTTACGAAGCTTAGTTATGAAAAGTGTAAGTGTGGCAGGACGATGGTTAGAATGGAAAAATGTCTCGGACGAAGTGATGATATGCTTATTATCAGGGGAGTTAATTTGTTTCCATCACAGGTGGAGAGTGTCCTTCTTGAGATGAGTGAAATTAAACCGCATTACCTGTTAATAGTCGATAGAGTCAATAATCTTGACACTCTTGAGTTGAAGGTAGAAGTTGATGAGGCTTTTTTTCAGGATAAGATAAGTCAGCTGGAGGCGCTTCGGCAGAAACTACAGAATAATCTTGAGAATGCGCTTGGACTGGGAATTAAGGTGACTCTTGTTGAACCAAAAATCATTGAGAGAAGCGAAGGCAAATCAAAACGAGTAATTGATAAACGGAAATTTTAATTCTTCTAAAACATTATGACTGATATTCCAATATCTCCTGAGATAGTTAAGAAACTGACTAAAACAATCGGTATCCCATCCCTCGGAACTTCTTCCATACGTGAAATTGTTCACCTTGTAAATTTGATTGAGGAGAATACAGGTATTAAATTCGTAAGGATGGAAATGGGTGTTCCCGGTCTTCCTGCTCCTGCTATTGGAATTGATGCAGAAATAGCTGCACTTAAAAGCGGTGTTGCATCATTTTACCCCGATATTTCAGGTATCGAGCCTCTCAAAACAGAAACTTCCAGATTTATTAAGCTGTTCCTTGATGTTGATATAGATCCAGAGGGTTGTATTCCAACTGTAGGTTCAATGATGGGAGCAATGATCAGTTTTATGGTGGCTAACAGAAATGACAGGACCAAAGAGGGAACTCTGTTTATAGACCCGGGATTTCCGGTTCAGAAACAACAGGTTAAAATGCTCGGTCACGATTACTGTTCTTTTGATATTTATAATTACAGGGGAAAGAATCTAAAAGAAAAACTTGAATCACATCTGAAATCAGGAAAGATATCTTCTTTGCTCTTTTCAAACCCGAATAATCCTTCATGGATATGTCTCACTGAGGAAGAACTTGCAATTATAGGCGAACTTTCGAGGAAATATGATGTTATCGTAATTGAAGATCTGGCCTACTTCGGTATGGATTTCAGGAAAGACTATTCAAATCCTGGCAGACCGCCCTTCCAGCCAACAGTTGCGCGCTACACTGACGAATATATTATGCTTATTTCGAGTTCGAAAATATTCAGTTATGCGGGTCAGAGAATAGGTATGATGGCTATATCTGATCAGCTTTTTGAAAGATCATATCCTGACCTTTTAAGATATTATTCAACGGATAAGTTTGGACATTCAGCTATATTTGGTGCTTTATATGGTTTGTCAGCAGGTGTTACTCATTCTGTTCAGTACGGTTTAGCTGCTCTTCTTAAAGCAGTTAATGATGGGAATTACAAATACCGCGATGATGTAATGGAATATGGTGAGAAGGCCAGGGAAATGAAAAGGATGTTTATTTCAAATGGTTTCCAGTTAGTTTATGACACGGACCTTGATGAACCGATAGCTGATGGTTTTTATTTTACGATCGGTTATCCTGGCATGTCAGGAGATAGATTGATCGAGCAGCTACTCTGCTATGGAATAAGTGCTATTTCACTTATGACTACAGGAAGTGACAGACCTGATGGTTTGAGAGCATGTGTTTCAAAAGTTCCGAGGGAACAATTCAATGAACTTGAAATACGATTAAAAAAATTCGGTAAAGATCATCCAATTGAAAAGAATTAATATATAAGAATATGGCAAAGATAAGGGGCAGCATTGTAGTAAATGTTGAGAGATGTAAGGGTTGCGAAGTATGTATGGTTACTTGTCCGACAGGTACTATCGAGATGGCTAAAGAGGTGAACGGGAAAGGCTACAACTATGCATTTCCTGCTAATCCCGAGCTGTGTATCGGATGTGCTAATTGTGCTATGGTTTGTCCTGACGGCGTAATAACAGTTTATAAAACAAAAATATAAGCATGTAATGGAAAAGGAATTAAGATTGATGAAAGGAAATGAAGCAGTTGCTGAAGCTGCAATCCGTGCCGGAGTAGATGGCTACTTTGGGTACCCCATTACACCTCAGACTGAAATCATAGAATATCTTATGGAAGCTAATCCAGCCGAGACAACCGGAATGATTGTCCTTCAGGCTGAAAGTGAAGTTGCAGCCATTAACATGGTTTATGGTGGTGCAGCATGCGGCAAAAAAGTTATGACATCTTCTTCTTCACCCGGGATAAGTCTGAAGCAGGAAGGTATTACCTATATAGCCGGAGCGGAACTTCCATGTCTTATTGTCAACGTTGTAAGAGGCGGACCGGGTCTTGGTACAATCCAGCCAGCTCAGTCGGATTACTTTCAGGCAACAAAGGGGGGAGGACATGGAGATTATCACCTGATAGTATTGGCTCCGGCATCGGTTCAGGAGATGGCTGACTTTGTAGATCTTAGCTTCGAGTTGGCTTTTAAATACAGGAATCCTGTTATGATGCTATCTGATGGAGCTATTGGACAGATGATGGAAAAAGTTTACCTGAGTCCACAAAAGGAAAGGTCCAAAACTGTCCCGGAGTGGGCTACAACAGGAAAACCATCAACGAGGGAAAGAAATATTATAACATCACTTGATCTTGATCCCAACCGGCAGGAATTGTTTAACAGGAAGCTCCTGGCTAAATATAATGAGATCAGGGAAAAGGAGGTACGTTTTGAAGAATTTCAATGTGAGGATGCTGAATACCTTCTGGTTGCATACGGTACCAGTGCAAGAGTTTGTCAGAAATCAGTTCAGCTTGCAAGAGAACAGGGGATAAAAGCTGGTTTGTTGAGACCAATTACCTTGTTCCCATTTCCTACAAAAAGAATTAAAGAACTTGCCGACAATGTTAAGGGAATGCTGTCGGTTGAGATGAGTGCCGGACAAATGGTAGAGGATGTACTTCTTTCTGTTAGTGGAAAAGTACCTGTTTATCATTTTGGAAGAATGGGAGGAATTGTTACAACACCTGAAGAGGTGGTTGAAAGTTTGAAATCAAATTTCATAGGAGGCTAATTTATGGTTGAATTTTCAGGAATCAAAGAAATAATAAAACCAGGGAATCTGGTATATAAGAAAACTAATATAATGACAGAAAACTCTCTGTCGTATTGCCCGGGATGCGGGCATGGAACCGCACACAGGATCCTTGCCGAAATTATAGGCGAAGAAGGTCTTCAATCGGAGACTATAGGTGTGTCACCGGTAGGTTGTTCCGTCTTTATGTATAACTATCTTGACATTGACTGGCAAGAGGCTGCCCATGGCCGGGCTCCGGCTGTAGCAACAGCAATCAAACGTCTGCTGCCGGAAAAATTTGTTTTTACATATCAGGGTGACGGTGATCTGGCAGCCATCGGTACAGCTGAAACAATACATGCATGCAACAGAGGAGAGAATATTCTGATAATCTTTATTAATAATGGTATCTATGGAATGACCGGGGGCCAAATGGCACCGACCACGCTGCCTGGCATGAAATCATCAACTTCTCCATATGGAAGAGATGTTAAAACAATGGGGTTTCCACTTAAAATAACCGATATTGTTGCATCACTTCCCGGGTCTTACTACGTCACCCGTCAGAGCGTTCATACAGCAGCAAATGTTAAAAAGACAAAGAAAGCAATAAGGAAAAGCTTTCAGTACCAGAAGCTTAATAAGGGTACTTGTCTGATTGAAATAGTTTCAAACTGCCCTTCAGGATGGAAGATGACGCCGGTGCAATCTAATAAGTGGATGGAGGAAAATATGTTCCCTTATTATCCACTGGGAGATCTGAAAACTCCGGAAGAATAGTCAATTCTAATAAAAAAGAAATTCATAAGAAAATGACTGAGGAAATAATTATAGCCGGATTTGGGGGACAAGGTGTCCTTTCAATGGGTAAAATAATAGCTTATTCAGGTGTTATGCAGGATATGGAAGTCAGCTGGATGCCTTCCTACGGACCGGAAATGCGCGGCGGAACAGCAAATGTCATTGTCATAGTAAGCAACGACAGGATCAGTTCACCTATAATAAAACGTTTTGATACGGCAATCATCCTGAACCAACAATCGCTTGATAAATTTGAGAGTTCAATCAAACCGGGTGGTGTTCTCATCTACGATGGTAACGGAATTACCAGACATCCTGAAAGAAAGGATATCACTGTCTATCGGGTCGATGCAGCTGAAGAGGCCTCCAGGATGAACAGCCCGAAAACATTTAATACAATTGTTCTCGGAGGCTATCTGAAAGTAAAGCCGATAATTAAACTGGAAAATGTAATTAAAGGATTGAAAAAGTCTCTGCCTGAAAGATATCATAATCTTATTCCCATGAATGAGAAGGCACTGAAAAGGGGTGAAGAGATAATAAGGGAGGTTCAGAAAGCTGAATAGAGACACCCTTTAATTCCCCTCAAGGGGGAGATGCCGCGAAGCGACAAAGGAGTGTCTGTCCTATGTCCTATTTCTCATAGAAATGCATCTCCTTAATATATTTCCACACTGGCGCCGGTAGAAAATACGACATATCCTTTCCATTTTTAATTCCGTTCCGGATGAAAGTGCCTGAGATTTCCATAAGCGGAGCATCAATATGATGAATATCAGCGGTCAAAAGTATCTGATCCAGGTGGAATGAGGATGGTTTTTCTGAATAAGGACGCGGATAAACATAAATCGGGTACTTACTTACAAGTTCAACCGCATTTTTCCATTTATGAAGCGTATTCAGATTGTCTTCACCCATTACCAGACAAAACTCATTTTTATGGTATTTTTCTTTCAGATATGTCAGGGTATCGATAGTATATGAAGGAAGAGGCAATTTGAATTCTATGTCGGTAACTTTTAGTCTGTCGTTATCTCCTATAGCCAGTTCTGCCATATAATAACGATGATGATCGGTAAGCAGAGTCTCTTTCTTTTTTAATGGATTATGCGGACTAACCACTAACCATACCTGATCCAGACCAGCAAATTCTGTCATGTATCCGGCAATAGCCATATGGCCGATATGAACGGGGTTAAAAGATCCGAAATATAAACCAATTTTTGCCATCTGAGTATCCTCAATTATCTTCCGAGAAACGAAGAAACAATTTTTAAAGTCTCTTCTTTTGCCTTATCCAGCTGGTGATTTACAATAACTGTATCAAACTGATTGGCAAGCTTTAACTCATCTTTTGCTTTTTCAATCCTTATTCTGATTTTTTCAGGAGTGTCGGACCCTCTTTTTATAAGGCGGTTCTCAAGTTCCGCGACTGAAGGAGGCATAATGAAGATTGCGATAGAGTTTGTACCAAATTTATTTTTCAGATTTATCCCACCTTTAACATCAACATCAAACAAGACATTATTTCCATTAGCCCATATTCTCTCTAATTCGCTTTTCAGAGTGCCATAGAAGAGATCCTTATATACTTCTTCCCATTCAACGAATTCATTGTTTTCAACTTTCTCCTTGAATTTCTGAATAGTTAGAAAATAATAGTCTTCTCCTTCAGTTTCATTACCCCTTATTGGTCTGGTTGTTGCAGATATTGAGAAAGCAAGATTCAATCCATTGTCAAGCAAATATTTAACGATTGTCGTTTTTCCTGCACCTGAGGGTGCTGATAGTATTACTAGTTTTGTTTCCATTTCTTTTTTATCAAAAGCTCAACGGCTCTATGGCAAAGAAGACAATCTTATTAGACATGGTTCCCCCCTTTGTGCCTTTTGGCCATTATACCTTTGCGCCTTTTAATTATAAAACATTCAGAGTCTGTTCTTTAATCTTCTCAAGTTCATCCTTCATCATTACTACCAGCTTTTGAATAGAAGCATCATTTGCTTTTGAACCAATAGTGTTGATCTCACGACCAATTTCCTGGGCAATGAAGTTCAATATTTTACCATTTGGTGAAGGGGTGCTGATTGTTTCAATGAAATAATCGCAATGGGTCTTCAGCCTGACCTTTTCTTCATTTATATCATATTTTTCAAGATAAAATATTATTTCCTGTTCAAACCTGTTCTTATCGATTTTTTCTGAGCCGAGATTTTCTTCCAGAAGAGACATTAGCTTTTCCCTTATTTTGATAATCCTTCCGGCTTCAAATGTCTGGACAGTTTCAAGTAGTGATATAATTTTTCCGATGCATTTTTTCAGATCTGACATAATTGAGTTACCCTCCTCAATTCTGTATAGGTCAAGCATTACAACAGACTCAATGATCTGATTCCTGACAACTACCCATTCAGATTCGGGCATCTCCGGTTTTTCGGTTTTAAGTGTGTCGGGGAGCTTCATAATAGCAGTAAAAATCTGATCATCAAGATCTATCCTCAGTTCGGCAGCAATCTCTTTAAACTGGTTATAATAATTTCTGACTGCAGATTTGTTAATTACAGTAACAACTTCATCAGAGAGCATATCACAAAAAATTGAAAAATCAATTTTCCCTCTGTCGAGTTTCTGACTGATAAGATTCCTTATTTCAGGCTCCTTTTCTTTATATAACCATGGGAGCTTGGTATTTAAATCAAGCTGTTTGGAATTTAATGATTTTATTTCTATTGTTATTTTTTTCTGTGGAGTTTCAGCAATGGCTTTTCCGTAGCCTGTCATGGATTTAATCATCTCCCTTTACATTGGTTTTGAGTGAAAATAATATAAGGTTGAAAGTTACGAATTCTCATCGTATTTAACAACTGCTTACTTCTTTCAACGACCTGATTCATAATAAGAGATAGATAAAGCCAAACCGATCAGCCAGCCTGCCGGAATCGCACACAATTGTCGAGAGTGCCTGGGAGAACCATATCGAGGGAATGATTGCAAATTCATTAAGCCTGCTTGCGACATAGAATTCGGCTAGTAACAGATGGATCAGCATGGGCAGCATTAGCCACACCTGGCTGCTACTGGTATAATAATGATGCTACTACCTGTAAAGATACTTATGGAGCACTTTACAACTGGTATGTATTAGATGCAGCAAGCAACGGTAGTAAAAACGTATGCCCAAAAGGCTGGCATGCACCCTCAGATGCCGAATGGACAACCCTGACGCTATTAGCTCGAAGCAGCGGAGGGTGAATACGCCTATATAGCTGTGCGTCTTTTCTGTTTTATATGTTACTAACAATAAAACTCTTAAAAACACATTATTGTTTACGTAACAGCAAATTTATTGATACAAGCTTTGCTGAAAGCCTCATCAAAGACATGTATTTGATATTAATGTAACCTTTCTAAGTCAATCGTAAAATGCCTCATTATGGGCGCTTCCCATTTAATTTTTACACCACGCTTTATCTGATCTTTTCTTTCAAAAACATTTCTGACTACTTCAGCAACATAATCCATATGGTTATTGGTATAGACTCTTCGTGGTAATGCGAGTCTTACTGTTTCGAGATCAGGAAACCTGTTTTGGCGTGTTACCGGATCTCTGTCAGCCATTAGTGCACCTATTTCAACTCCTCTCACTCCACCTTCAGTATAAAACTCAAGAGCAAGTGTCTGGGCAGGGAATTCTTCTTTTGGAATATCAGGGAGGAACTTTTTTGCATCAATAAATATAGCATGTCCTCCGAACGGCTCAAGAACCGGAATCCCATACACCTTCATCTTTGTTCCCAGGTAGCCAACCTGGTTTATTCGCGATTCCAGATATGAAAATTCAGTCCCTTCATATAGTCCCTGGGCAAGGGCATTCATGTCCCTTCCTGACATACCCCCATATGTTATAAAACCTTCATATATAATATTATATGTTGATGCCTGGCGAAAGAGCCCTTCTTCCCTGAAGCCAATAAAGCCTCCCATGTTCACTATTGCGTCCTTTTTTGAACTCATTGTCATACCATCAGCATAGGAGAACATCTCCCTGGCTATATCCCTGATATTCTTGTCGGCATAGCCATCTTCTCTCAGCTTTATAAAATATGCATTCTCGGCAAAACGTGCAGAGTCAATAATAAACTTAACACCATATTTATGTGAAAGCTTACCTACTTCCCTCAGGTTTGACATACTAACCGGTTGTCCGCCTGCTGTATTGTTAGTGATTGTAACGATTACGCAGGAGATTTTTTCCGAGGGATTGTTTTTAAGTACATTCTCAAGTTTTTCCAAATCGACATTTCCTTTGAAAGGATGCCATAGTGTTGTGTCAGATGCAGCATCTATTGTGCAGTCGACAGCTATTGCCTTTCTGAATTCTATATGACCTTTTGTTGTATCAAAATGAGAGTTCCCCGGTACGAGGTCACCCTCCTTCACAAGGACAGAGAAGAGAACGTTTTCTGCTGCTCTTCCCTGATGAGTCGGCAGGAAAAAATTGAATCCGGTAATGTCTTTTATCGCATCTTTCAGTTTATAATATGAGGATGCTCCCGCATAGCTCTCATCGCCCAACATTATTGCGGACCACTGTTTGTCGCTCATGGCTCCTGTACCGGAATCTGTAAGCAGATCAATGAAGACTTGTTCTGATTTCAGGTTAAAAAGATTGAATGAAGCATCTTTAATCCAGTTTTCTCTCTCTTCTTTCGTACTCCTGTATATGTTTTCTACCATTTTAATTTTAAATGGTTCTGTGAATGGCAAGTCCATAAATTCAATAGATTATAAAAAATGTTTAGAAAATAATAATAGTTTTATAATGCTGATAATAAGACCATTAATTGGACTTATTCTAGATGGTTATAGAAAAGAAGTCTCTGTTTTTGATATTCCTGTATATACTTACAAGGCTTTTTTCCGTTAACATAGTAAGGGACATCAATCTTGAAATTTATTTCCGTAAAATTAAGAGAATTTTATGATATATTCAATCATGAAATCTGATCTGAAAAATAGAAAAAATGAGAGTTAAAATTCTAAAATTATTTTTAACATTTATTTTTATAAGCTTCTATATATCAGGATTTTCACAGGATACTTTTAGGAAAGCACTTACAAGAGCCAGTGTAATTGATTCCTTAAAAAGAAGCGGTGTGATTCTTGGCAATACTCCAAAGAAACCGGAAATTTTACTTTCAACAGACCAGGCGCTTAAGTATCTGCAGCAAAGATTACATCCTCAGCTGTGGAATAATTCGAACGACCCTTTAAGGCAGGCTTTTAGCCGACTGGTATATGAGGCTTCCCATTCTAAATTCGATTCATTAAAGACAGCCTTAATGGAATATCCATACGATTCACTTAGTATTTCATGGGACAAATTTTATGTATGGGAAGCTCTCAAAATCAAGATCCCTGTTATTTCCAGCCCTGAGACTAATATTTTTCCTGATTCCACATCGGCAATAAGATCTGTTGAAAATTTAGGCAGCATAGATTCTCTCAACCCCAGACCATTGAGTGTTAATAAAGCAACTGGCTTTAATAGGCCGGTTGTTGAATTAAAAGACACGACGATAATGGTAATAGTTGATACTCTTGATCAAGTGACCCCGTCTCGTTCAAGCTTTCCATTCAAATATTACAGTAATCCTTATCAGGGCGACTCAATTCAGGCTGCTGTCAAATCCTTATTAAATCTTATTGATAATCGTGATTCATCATTGGTCACTATTACCGGGATTGGGAAAGTTGCTACACCCATGATGCTGAATTCAAAAACAGGGAGAGTTATGCGTTTCTGGCTGAAAAACGAGTTTTCAGATTCGGTGGCAGTCTGGCTGGCGAATCCATACAAAAATACAATTGGTCTTTATCTTGAGCAGGGAATTAACTTCAGAAGGCCCGGGAGGCAGGGAAATTATGCCAGTCCAAAGATTGATATGCCATCAATTGACAATAAAAAGTTACAGGATCTCCGGAATGCTATTGTTAAACAACCTTTTTGGAAATACCGTACTGAAGCTTCCTTCGTTCTCAATCAGGCATCTCTTAGCAATTGGGTAAAAGGAGGGGAAAGTAGTATTTCTACTGCTCTGGATGCAACAGAGTATGCTGATTATAATAATAAGCAATTAAAGCTTTCATCGGATAATTTTGCACGGCTTAAATTCGGATATATTGAAACAGGTAAAGACGGCATAAGAAAAAACCTTGATCTTCTTGAGACAAACTCAAAAATTAATCATAAAGCATTCGGAAAGTTTGATTTCAGTTTTATTTTATTGTTTAAGACGCAGATCGCCATTGGAAGGAACTACTTTAAAACTACCGCCGGAAAAGATACTTCAAATCTAGTGTCGAAATTCATGAACCCAGCCATTCTTACAATCGGATTGGGGCTTGATTATCGACCAAATAAAACAACATCAATAAACTTTTCACCACTTTCGTACAAGGGTACTTTTGTTACAGACACTGCTAACATTGATCAGACTCAATATGGTATTGCAAAAAACAGGAAATCACTGAACGAACCTGGTGTAAGCTTTATGATAACCAATGAATTCAAACCTGTTAAAACAGTCACAATTGTAAACAGATTACAATTATTTACCAATTATATTCATAATCCTCAGAATGTAGATGTTGACTGGGAAATGATAGCTACTACAAAATTGAACTGGTTCACTGATGTTATGTTCAATACTCATTTAATTTTTGATGATGATACCAAAACTGATGAACAGTATAGTAATGGTCAGCCGGTTTTAAAGCCTGATGGAACTAAGAAAAAGACAGCCAGAATTCAATTCAAAGAGATGCTGGGATTCGCCCTCGCATTCAGGTTTTAAAATATGGGAAATGGATGAAGGTAAAATGGAGAATATTAAAAGCTTATTCTGTTTACCGTATTTATGGATTAACTCCTTCTACAGCTTCCAAAGCCTCTACAGCTCTTTCTGATAAATCCTGAATTTCTTAACCACCTTGCATCCTACCCTTTCATATTCACTTCTCATCTTGGAATTGTTTTCAAGTACGAGATGACTATCTAAGGTGTCCATTTTATGTTTAATGCCAGATTGTAGTATTTTGACACCCATGAGTACTTCGAGCCCTTTTCCTCTGAACTCCTTCTTAACACCTCCAAGCATCATCAGGAGTTTTTTTGACCTTTTGGATTCTTTAAGGATCTTAAAAATACCGAATGGCAGCAATTTCCCATTTGCCTCTCTAATACCTTTACTGATATCCGGCATACCAACAGCGAAGCCTACTAATCTTCCCTCTGCTTCAATCACTTTTATGAATTTCGGATCGAGAATAGGCAGGTATCGGGTAGCAAAATCGGTCTTCTCCTTATCATTAAGCGGGACAAAACCATAAATTTCCGCAAAAGTCTCGTTCATAAGTTCCAGCACATCGATGATATATGGTTTCAGCTCTTTTTTAGAGGTGAATTCAACAATTTTATACTCATTAATGTTTTCAAAACGTGCAAGTACCTTTTCATAGATCAAAGGAAATTGTTCAGGTATCTTTCCGAGATAGTTAACAAGATCAACCTTCTTTTCATACCCTTCAGCCTCAATAAGCTCGGGCATATATTTTGAGTTGTTAGGGGCTGTCATAAACAGAGGATATTCAAATCCTTCAATCTGGAAACCCTGTGGATCTTTATCAGAGAATCCCAATGGTCCTACTATCCTGGTCATCCCATTCTGCCTTGTCCACTCTTCGACCCTGGTTAAAAGAGCATGAAATATTTCCTTATCATTAAAGCATTCCATAAAACAAAAACGGCCATGCTGTTCATTATTAATTGCATTATATCTTTTATTAATAATCCCCATTATCCTGCCGACTGGTTTATTATCCCTGTAAGCCAATAAAAGTAGTGCATCAGCATACTGGTATGATTTATTCTTCTTTTTATTGTATAACTCCCATTCATCCAGATAGATAGGAGGAAGCCAATCAGGTTCATTTGCATGAACTTTTTCCGGCAGATAAATGAATTCACGCCGGTCTTTTCGGGTAAGAACCTCTTTAATAACTATTTCCCCCATAAAGATTTATATTTGAAGGTGGCAAGAAACAAAAAAACTTTAATAAGAACAATTCATTGTAAAATAAAATTCAAATTAATGGTATCGTAAAATAAGGTCAAGAATGACAAAAACTGCAAAAATGATACTCGCAATACCATTTGTTGTACCAAAAGCCATCGTTACTTTGCTCAGGTCATCATGACTTACGATGCTATGCTGATAGATCAATAATAAGGTAAATATTGTTGCCCCCGTCCAGAATAGTATTCCGCTTTTTCCATAAAATCCTGCGGTCAGAACAAGTACAAATGTGATAACATGAACAAAGATTGAAATAGCAAGAGCTTTCTTTCTTCCGGTGGCTGAGGGCAGCGAGTGAAGCTTATTTGACTTGTCAAACTCATCATCCTGAAGAGCATATATGATATCAAATCCACTTACCCAACTCAGAACAATAAAGGAGTAAATTACAGGAAGAACACTGAATTTTCCTGATACTGATATATATGCACCGATAGGGGCGAGACTGAGGCCAAGCCCAAGAACAAAATGACACAGTGAAGTAATTCTTTTAGTAAGACTATATCCAATAATAACCAGCAGTGCAACAGGAGAAAGATATAGAGTTAACCTGTTAATAAACCCGGTTGTAACAATAAACAGAACTGCATTGATGACGATAAATACTGCTGCGGATCTGGAGCTTATTATACCTGAAGGTATCTCCCTTTTACTTGTTCTTGGATTAAGAGCGTCAAAATCTTTGTCAGCAAGTCTGTTGAATCCCATTGCCGTGTTTCTTGCAAAGATCATACATAGAATGATAAGAAGAAGCAAATGGATGCTAAACTCAAATTCCGGTTTTGATACGGCTAGTGAAAAACCGATAAGAGCAAAAGGCATTGCAAAGACTGTATGGCTGAACTTTACTAGAGAGAAATAGTCCCTCAATGATCTGAGAAGCGAAATCATAAATCCAGAAGCTTCCGGTAAGATTCATAACTATCATCACCATAGGTAACAAAGATTACCTTTTCAGGGTAGCTGTTTTTATTCATAAATCTTTTAGTTTCATTAACAGCTATTAAGGCAGCAAGCTCTTTTGGAAATCCGTAGGCCCCTGTTGAAATACCGGGGAAAGCCAGCGTCTTTATTTTCTTTTCTTTTGCAAGAACAAGGCTGGTCTGATAGCAGGATGCCAGCAATGCATTTTCATCACGATACCCTCCATACCAAACAGGCCCCACTGTATGAATAACATGTTTTGCTTTAAGCCGGTAACCTTTAGTGATTTTTGAGTGGCCCGTTTCACATCCGTTAAGTTTCTCACATTCAGCAAGAAGACCCGGTCCGGCAGCATTATGAATTGCCCCGTCCACACCGCCACCACCAAGCAGAGAGTTGTTGGCTGCATTCACGATAGCATCAACATCAAGAGAAGTTATATCTCCTTTTACCAGTTCAACCCTCCTTTTACTCATTGCTATCTTATCTGTGCATTAAGTTCATTTTCAAAGGCCTTAATGAGATTACTCATAATCTTGTCAATATTCTTATCCGTCATAGTCTTGAGATCATCACGAAGTATAAAGCTAACAGCATAAGACTTTTTGTTTTTACCAAGAGTATCACTTTCATAAACATCGAAAAGATTAATATCATGAAGTACATTTTTTTCGGTCCGGAATGCAATATCTCTGATTTGTCCGAACTTAATACCCTTGTCGAGAAGCAATGCAAGATCACGTTTTACAGATGGATATTTCGGAAGATCGTGGAAAGTGATAGAATGAGTTTTAATCAGTTTAAGTAGGGGATCCCATTCAATATGACCCCAATAAACATCCTGTCCGATATCAAATTTTGAAAGATAGTTTTTCGAAATACGTCCGGCCTCAGCTACTATCTTATTGTTAACCAGGTAAGTTGAAGACTCTGCGAAATATTTTTTATCGGTTTCGCCTGAAGACAAACTTTCCGGATTAACTCCAAGCCTCGAGAGAATCATTTCAACTGATGATTTTATGTTGAAGAAGTCTGAGGGATTGGTTTTGCTGTTCCAGCTCTGACGTCCTGTATTACCTGAAATAAACAGATCAAGCGAGGCTTTTTCAATATAATTGGCCACTTTAGGATATGACTCACCTGACTTATGATAAAAGTAACAATGCCCGAACTCGTAAAGCTTAAGATCAAGATTCTGTCGGTTAATGTTCCATATTACCGAGTTGAGGCCTCCAAAAAGCAGAGATTGCCTCATTGCGTTCAGATCTGAACTAAGCGGATTCGCCAGCATCACAAGTTGCTCTTTATCGAAATCGTCGCTCTGCTCATACCAGGCGGCAGGGCATAGGGAGTTACACATTATTTCAGAGAAGCCGTTGTTTGACAGAAGGTCCGATATTATATTGACAATCTTTTCCTTATTGGGTTTTTCAGGATATGAAAGCGTCGAATTAACATGCATACTCACCTCTACATTATTGTAACCATAGATTCTGAGAATATCTTCAATAACATCGGCTTCCTGTTTAACGTCAACACGATATGATGGAATTACAAGTTTAAGATTGACTCCATCATCTTGGGTTATTTCGATATCCAAAAGTGACAGAATTTTCTTTATTGTTTGTGGTTCAATCTTCTTGCCAATGAGCCTGTTTATATTGCTATAGTTAACGTCAACCTGGACATTTTTTATCGGGTTTGGATATACATCCACGATATCTGAAGAAATCTTACCTCCTGCAATTTCTTTTATAAGCATTATTGCCCTCTTAAGGGCCCATGTGGTAATATTCGGATCCACGCCTCTTTCAAACCTGAATGATGCATCAGTTTTCAATCCGTGCCTCTTTGAAGTCTTGCGGATGGCAACAGGATTAAAATAAGCACTTTCGAGGAAGATGTTTTTTGTTGAGGCTATTATACCGGATTTAATTCCGCCAAATACTCCTGCAATACACATACCTTCCTTTGAATTACAAATCATAAGATCACGTGAAGAGAGGCTTCTTTCTGCATTATCCAAAGTAATGAATTTACTTTTTTCAGGCAGGTTTTTGATTATAACTTTTTTACCTTCAATTTTATCAGCATCAAATGCATGCAATGGCTGACCAACTTCATACTGGACAAAATTTGTGACGTCTACGACATTATTTATCGGATTAAGACCAACTGCCCTGAGTCTATTCTTCAGCCATTCGGGAGATTCTCCAATTGTTACACCGCTGATAGTGATACCTGTATACCTTGGGCAGTCCGTTGTGTTTTCGATAATAACTTCATATGGGTTATTGTTATTATCAGGTTTAAAAGCTGATACTGAAGTAAGTACAGCTTTCTGATTCATCCCTGTATTAAGATTCAGGTATGCAGCAAGGTCTCTTGCAACTCCAAAATGTGATCCGCTGTCAATCCTGTTAGGAGTAAGTCCTATCTCAAAAACATAATCTTTTGCGATTTTAAAATAACTGGCAGCAGGTGTTCCTGGTTTTGCATTATTGTCCAAAACCATAATCCCGTTATGAGAATTACCCAGGCCCAGCTCATCTTCAGCACATATCATTCCTTCAGATAACTCTCCACGGATCTTAGATTTTCTGATCTCCATGCTCTCATTCCCTTTAAATACAACTGTTCCGACAGTTGCCACCGATACCTTCTGACCTGCGGCAACATTAGGTGCGCCACAAACAATCTGAAGTGGCTGAGGACCACCAATATCAACTGTGGTTACAGAAAGTTTATCGGCATCAGGATGTTTTTTACAGGTTAGCACTTCGCCAATAACCACCCCTTCGAGACCTCCCTTTAATGAGACCCATTCTTCCATTCCTTCAATTTCAAGGCCGATAGCTGTTAATATCTCTGCAACTTTTGCAGGCTCAAGATCAATCTTTAAATAATCTTTAATCCAATTGTATGAAATCTTCATTATAGAGATGAGCTTATAAAATTACCAGTAAGATTGCAAAAGTAAGGAATTTTAAAATACGATTATGAATGCTGATTTCTAAATTGGGATCAAATATTCCTGATTTAATGTTTTGATGGAACACCTCCGG
>OCZT010001898.1_pt1 | contig 21678 bp, 7 predicted proteins | sample 1539031 | NCBI WGS metagenome assembly OCZT01 (sample SAMEA3539308, study PRJEB22396) | soil metagenome | biome: tundra; feature: field; material: soil | place: USA | collected 2010-05 | depth 0.15 m | reverse complement strand
GCGAACACGCTGGCCATTCCTGTGCATCGTGTTGCTCAGTATGCTGGCGTCGGCCGCGGCTCCGTCGGCCTCCGCTCAGCCCCTCCGCATCAGCTTCTTCGCTGCGGCCGGGGAAGTGAATAAATACCTGCTAACGCCCGAGGGCCGGGAGAAGGCGGCTGCAATTTTCAATGGCTTTAAGGTCAACAAGATCTTTCTTGAGGGTCGGACAGGCGATCAATACGTACCCCCAGCCGTCCTTCGCGAGATTCGGGACGATTTCCGAAAGCGAGGCTTTCTGGTATCTGGCGGGATCATGTACTCCGCAGGTAAGATCTGGGCCGTCAAGACCTCGGCGGGTGGGGCATGGCTAAACTTCCAGGCGGAAAAGACGCAGCACGACATCGCTCAGTACTTCACCGAGAACGCAGCGGTGTTCGACGAACTGCTTGTAGACGACATGTTTGGCACCGACGACGCCTCGCCTGAATCGGATCGGGCCCGCGGCGATCGTTCCTGGTCCGAGTACCGCCGGGACTTGCTGGCCACGGTGATCGAACCGCTCATGTTGAAGTCAGCCCGGGCCGTAAATCCTTCGGTGCACCTGATCATCAAGTATCCGCAATGGTATGAGTGGTTTCACATGATGGGTTACGACCCGCCACGCATGTCGGGCCTCTCCGATCAGACCTGGGTGGGCACCGAGACTCGAAACCCCCTCACGGAGCGCTTCGGATTCGTCCAGCCGACCGAGGGATACATCAACTATCGCTGGCTTTCGTCGATCGCGGGCAAGAAGGTGGCTGGCGCCTGGTTCGATCACCTCGATTGTACAGCGCAGAACTTCGTGGACCAGGCGTACCAGAGCGTGCTGGCGGGGTCCCCGGAACTCACCTTTTGGTCAATCATACCGATGATGGAGGGTAATCATCCGGGGGATCCGCTTTTCAAGGCGGCGCTGCCCGAACTGTTTGAACTGGCTGAGAAAGTGCGTGGGCGTTCAATCGGCGGCATCAGCTATTACAAGCCGGCGGGGAGTGACGGCGCCGGTAACCTCTACCTGATGGATTACCTTGCCATGATCGGCCTGCCCATCGTGCCGGAGGCGAGCTATCCGGCGGCCTCCCGCATTGCGATCTTGGGCGCCCAAGCGGCGGCCGACCCGGAGGTGCTCTCGCACATGAAACAGCATCTCAGCCGAGGCGCCACTTTGGTGTTGACACCGGCCTTCTTGCACCGATTGGGTAATGCCGCAACGGAAATGGCTAATGTGCATGTTCTGGGGCAGACGCGAGTGGGAACCGCGGACGGGGTCGAGATCAAGGGACAGCAGGTGAGTCTGACCACGCCGCTGGAGATGGACCTGGGTTTGCAAGCCGCAGCGGATGAAGTGCTCATTTCGGCATCATCCGGCGGCAGTCGCGTTCCGTTGCTCACCGCTCACAAGGTTGGCAGCGGTCGCATTCTGGTGCTGAACGTGAGGACATTTTCGTGGGGAGACGGCAAGGGAACCTGGCTGTTGGCTCCGCAGCAGTTGGGTCTCCCGGAGATACCGCAAGTGCTGGCTGACGAATTGCGCCGGGAGCTGTTGGCCCCGCTTGGCATTCAGCTCAGCTCGCCCACCAAAGTGAGCTTTTATCTTTGGGGAGACGCTAGTGTCTTCTACAACTTCCGCGATGAGCCCGTAGAATTGATGCTCAACCAGAAACCGGTCACACTGGGCCCAAACCGCGTCCTCTGGCGTTGAGTCAATGGTTGGGTCGTATGCCGGCTACTGTTCCCGGCTTGGGCTGATCAAGCTGCACCAGTGGTGTACAATCAGCCCTTTGAGTGCAACGTAAAGGATGGTTGAATTGAAGGTGGCGGCGATGGCGCTGTACGGCTACGTCTACGAGCGGCCAGCGAGGAAACATTTCCGCGGGTGGCACGGGTGGGCGGGGCGGAGTCGGCTACGGCCGACGATCGAAACAGCGCGCACGCGCAAACGGCGACGGGAGAACATCTTGACCTGCCTCCGCCGCCGCGTCACCAACGCCGCCAGCGGATCGATCACCTCCAAGATCCACGGGGTGAAGTACGATCTACTTCCACTGCGGCGGCCTGGATACGGCACGCCGTGCATATGTGTCTCGAGACAGCCACATGACCCAAACTTACAGCAAGGAGAGAGTAGATGTCACGACGAACACTGATTCATGATCTCACTGCAGCCCTCGTTCTGCTGAGTTTTGTCCTAATTCCAACTGCTGGCCAAGCGGCTTCCTCCGTTGTGTGGCAGATTGGGAAGTTCGATGAAGCCTCCTTCGAGTTCCATGAAGGGGCGCCCGCGACCGACCCGGTGTTCACCGTGGGAAAGAGCGATCCGGCCCAGGACTGGTACGAGGATCAGCCCGGGACATCCAACGGTGTGGCCGGTTTCCGCGAGCATCCATTCACCATCAAATTCGAGCTGCCACAGGCGCCGAAGGGTCTGTATACCCTGAAGCTGTCCTTGCTGACGTACACGCGCGGATTACCCGTGCTGGCGGTAGCTATGAACGGCCATCGTGGCCGGTTCTTTCAGCATCCGATCTTGAACTACAGTGGGGGCAACTTCAGAGGGCACTTCATACCCCACTATGCCAAGTCGGTGATCACGTTTGACGTCCCGACCCAGTTCCTGCAACAGGGCACGAACACCCTCGTGCTGACGGCAATCGACGAACCGGGTAAGCAAGCTGCTTCTCGTGGCGCGGAGTCCGGTTCGCTGATCACCTACGACGCGCTGTCCCTGGAAAATGACCCGGCCAAGTCCTATTCCACCGAGGCAATCTCAGCCGAGATTGTGCCGACGATGTTCTACAAGACCACCAGCAAGGGCCTGGTGGAGATAGTGGAGGTCTTCGTCCGGTACAACGAGACCCCGAAAAGCGGCCAGGTGACTCTGGCGCTAGGTTCCGGCCAGTTTAATCGGGAACTGGCCAAAGGCACGGACTTCGGAGAGCAGAAGTTTTCTTTCGAGGTGCCCGAATTCAGCTCGCCCACAACAGCCCGAGCGACGGTTTCGCTCAACGGCCGGTCACGCACGCTGCCGGCGGAAGTGAAGCCTGAAAAGAAATGGACTATGTTTATGGTGCCCAACACGCACCACGACAACGGCTACACCGACTATCCGCCGAAGGTGGCCGAAGTCCAGAGCCGGAATATCGACGCGGCCATCCAGATGATCCGCGAGCATCCCGACTACAGGTACTCAACGGACTCGTTCTGGGTTTTCGAGCAGTTCATGGCAGGCCGCAGCGATGCGGAACGCAAGGAGTTCCTCAGGTTGGTCAAGGAGAGGAAGCTTTTTGCACCTGCGGCGTACGTGCAAGCCTCTACCGGCACTGCAAACATTGAGTACCTACTGCGTTCGTTTTATCCCGCCCATAAATTGTTCAAGGAAAACGGAGGGGAGTTCGACTACACGGGTATAACCGATATTCCTTCGCACACCTGGTCCCTTCCATCGATAGCGGCAAGCGCCGGTTTGAAGTACTTGATGTTGGCTGCCAATCAGGACTTGGGTCCCATACTTCTGTGGGGACGGCTGCACGAGAAGTCGCCTTTCTGGTGGGAGGGGCCGGACGGGCAGAGGATCCTGACGTGGTATTCCCGCCACTACAACCAGGTAGGCGCCTTGTTCGGCATGCCGCCCTCGCTGCAGGCAGGTTACGACACCCTTCCCAGATTCATCCAACCTTACACACGCCCCGACTACAAGTCCGATGGAACAATCATGTTCGGGACGCAGAGCGACAACCAGTCCGTGGACCCCGCGCAGGCCTCGCTGGCGAGTGACTGGAACGCGGTCTACGCCTATCCCAAACTCAAATTCTCCGGAGTCTCCGAGGCGATGGGATACATCGCGGGGCAGATGGGCGACTCGATTCCCGTAATCAAGGGCGACGGCGTCGCGTACTGGAGTGGAGGCGGGGCCAATCGGGAAAACCAACACCGGATACTCACGGCTGAGAAGCTCTCAACGATCAGCTCGCTGGTAGATCCCCGAATTTGGCCGGACCGTAGGGCCCTGGATCTAGCCTGGAGCGGGATACTTTTTTCCGAAGCACACAGCTTCGGCGGCGGCAGGGACAACACAATCGCGGCCCGGCACGGTGGTGGTCCGCAGACAGCCGAGAACACGCGTTGGCTGGAGCGCCTCCTGATGCGCGGCATGTCGGCTCTTTCCGATTCCACCAGGGTTCCCAGTGGGACCTTGACCGTGTTTAATGCCCTGAGCTGGCCGCGGAGCGGGCTGGTGGAAGTCGCCATTGCAGCCGGCCAGGAGCCGGTGGATCCAGCCACCAACCAAGTCGTTCCTTATGAGGTGGTGTCGGTAGTCGACCTCACGGCCAGGATGTCTTCGCTTATGCCCTCGGAGGCAGCCCGGCTAGCAGGCAGGCGCATCCGCTTCCTGGCGACCGAGGTTCCGGCGGTCGGCTACAAGAACTACATACTCAGACGGACCGATGCACAGGCGCCGGCCCTCGCTGCCCTTGAGGGGCGCATTTTAGAGAATGCCTACTATCGCGTTACGTTCAATCCTACGACTGGCGCTGTCGATAGCGTCTTTGACAAGGAACTCAATCGAGAACTCGTGGATGCCTCCGGTCCGTACCGCTTCAACCAATACGTGAACGTCGCGGGGACGGTGAGCTTTTACAACCAGAGAGGCATCAACCCCGAGGTCGTGTTGCCTCCGAAGCTGGAAACGCAAGTCCCCAAGACTGGACGGCTTGTTTCCATGTCCAAGACGTCTTACGGCGCCATCGCCCGGCTGGAAACGTCCGGGGCTGACAACGCGCGGATTACGACGGAAATCGTCCTGTTCGACGGTCAGAAGAAGATCGAAATCACGAATCGCCTGGAGAGGGCGACAAGCTCCTATTTCGTGTTTCCCTTCGCCATGGACCGGCCCGAGTTTCGGTACGAGATTCAGAACGGCGTAGTCAATGCCCCCAAGGATATCCTTCCCGGCGGAGGCATGGAGAATTTCCCGGTGCAACACTGGGCCAGCGTCTCGCAGGATGATGTGACGGTTGCCGTCGTACCGGTTGACGCACCCATCGTGACGTTCGGAGACATCCGCCGCTACACATGGCCCAAGGAGTTCGGGACGCGGAAAGCCGCGATCTTTTCAAGCCTGGGCAGAGCAGGGGGACCAGGGCGGGAGTTTCGGTATGTTTTCACCAGTGGCCGCAACGTGGCGCCAAGCCTTCTCAGCAGAATGGGCTGGGGCGCGATGACGCCGTTCGAGTTGAACACAGTGGTAAGCAACGACAAAGTCGGCAATCCTCCGCGGCCTCTCGATCCGGTGAAAGGAAGTTTCCTGGAGGTCGACAACCCCGCGGCTGTACTGCTCGTCTGGAAGCGAGCCGAGGATGAGAATGGCACGATCATGCGATTCGTCGAAACCGATGGTCAAGCCGGCACCGTGAAGGTCAGCAGCCCCGTCCTGAATGTCGATCGAGCGTGGCTCTGCAACAGCATGGAGGAGAACCGGCAGCCTTTGACCGTGGCTGGGGGCGGCTTCAGCTTCAACGTCAAGCCCTTCGAGATCGTGACGGTGCGTCTGGACGGAACGCCGCGGTTGAAATAGGGCTGGCCACACGAGAATCCTAGCAGGCACCTTGGCTTAGAGACAGTCCTCCGGGTCATTGATGGGTTCTGTCGACCACCGTTGATGTGTAAGCAGCGAAGGCTGAGGTAAGCGGGCCTACGCAATCCACCAGATCGGCGGCCTGGCTGGTCTGGTGGCCCGCCGGTCGGCCGACACACGCCGGTTCTTCCGGTTCTCGGTCGTCCACGGATTCGGGAACAGCCGATTCAAAAACTCTCCCGCCAAGTCCCTCCTGGGCTGACGCTCTGGAGCTCATTGTGACCTGACCCAGAACCCGAAAACTGGTCCGTTAAAAATTGGAGTAATCCCGGGCGTTAGTCCTCTGGCTCGCAGAAACGCAACTCGCAAGAAACGCAACTCGCAGAAACGCAACTCGCAGGTTGAAAAAAACGCGGTGGGGTGTATACTGAACAGGACCCGGGAGTCCAAAATGGGAATTCCGGCTAGGGTCGTTGAAGTTCACCCGATGGCAAGGAGAACGGAGAAAGGATTTATGACTCATAAAGTAAACCACGGAGGCGGAGGATTCGGGCGCCGCCAGTGGCAGACCATGAAGCGAACACGCTGGCCATTCCTGTGCATCGTGTTGCTCAGTATGCTGGCGTCGGCCTCCGCTCAGCCCCTCCGCATCAGTGTCTACGCTGCGGTCGGGGAAGTGAATAAATACATGCTGACGCCCGAGGGCCGTGAGAAGGCCGCTGCAATTTTCAATGGCTTTAAGGTCCACAAGATCTTTCTTGAAGGGCGGAGAGGCGATCAATACGTACCCCCAGCCGTGCTTCGCGAGATTCGGGACGATTTCCGAAAGCGAGGCTTTCTGGTATCTGGCGGGATCATGTACTCCGCAGGTAAGATCTGGGCCGTCAAGACCTCGGCGGGTGGGGCATGGCTAAACTTCCAGGCGGAAAAGACGCAGCACGACATCGCTCAGTACTTCACCGAGAACGCAGCGGTGTTCGACGAACTGCTTGTAGACGACAGGTTCGGCACCGACGACACCTCGCCTGAATCGGATCGGGCCCGCGGCAATCGTTCCTGGTCCGAGTACCGCCGGGACTTGCTCGCCACGGTGATCGAACCGCTCATGTTGAAGTCAGCCCGGGCTGTAAATCCTTCGGTGCGGCTGATCATCAAGTATCCGCAGTGGTATGACTGGTTTCACATGATGGGTTACGACCCGCCGCGCATGTCGGGCCTCTCCGATCAGACCTGGGTGGGCACCGAGACTCGAAACCCCCTCACGGAGCGCTCCGGATACGTACAGCCGACCGAGGGATACATCAACTATCGCTGGTTTTCGTCCATCGCGGGCAAGAAGGTGGCTGGCGCCTGGTTCGATCACGGCGATTGTACCGCGCAGAACTACGTAGACCAGGCGTACCAGAGCGTGCTGGCGGGGTCCCCGGAACTCACCGTGTGGTCAATCGAAACGATGATGGAGGGTAGTCATCCGGGCGATCCGCTTTTCAAGGCGGCGCTGCCCGAACTGTTTGAACTGGCTGAGAAAGTGCGTGGGCGTTCAATCGGCGGCATCAGCTATTACAAGCCGGCGGGGAGTGACGGCGCCGGTAACCTCTACCTGATGGATTACCTTGCCATGATCGGCCTGCCAATCGTGCCGGAGGCGAGCTATCCGGCGGCCTCCCGCATCGCGATCTTGGGCGCCCAAGCGGCTTCCGACCCAGAGGTACTCTCGCACATGAAACAGCATCTCAGCCGAGGTGCAACCCTGGTGTTGACACCGGCCTTCTTGCACCGGTTGGGGAAGGCAGCAACGGAAATGGCTAATGTGCATGTGCTGGGGCAGACGCGACTTGGAACCGCGGACGGGGTCGAGATCAAGGGACAGCGGGTGAGTCTGACCACGCCGCTTGAGATGGACCTGGGCTTGGAAGCCGCAGCAGGTGAAGTACTGATTTCGGCATCATCCGGCGACAATCGCGTTCCGTTGCTCACCTCTCACAAGGTCGGCACCGGTCGCATTCTGGTACTGAACGTGAGGACATTTTCGTGGGGAGACGGCAAGGGAACCTGGCTGTTGGCTCCGCAGCAGTTGGGTCTCCCGGAGATACCGCAAGTGCTGGCTGACGAATTGCGCCGGGAGCTGTTGGCCCCGCTTGGCATTCAGCTCAGCTCGCCCACCAAAGTGAGCTTTTATCGTTGGGGAGACGCTAGTGTCTTCTACAACTTCCGCGATGAGCCGGTAGAACTGATGCTCAACCAGAAACCGGTGACACTGGGCCCACACCGCGTCCTCTGGCGTTGAGTCGATGGTTGGGCCGTATACCGGCTTGGGCTGATTAAGCTGCACCAGTGGCGCACAATCAGCCCTTTGAGTGCAACGTAAAGGAAGGTTGAATTGAAAGAGGCGGCGATGGCGCAGCACGGCTGCGTCTACGAGCGGCCGGCGAGGAAACATTTCCGCTGGTGGCACGGATGGGCCACTGCGGCGGCCTGGATATGGCATGTCGCGGATATGTGTCTCGAAACAGTCACACGACCTAAACTTATACCAAGGAGAGAGGTAGATGTCACGACGAACACTGATTCATGATGCAACTGTAGCCATCGTTCTGCTGAGCTTTGTCCTAATTCCAACTGCTGGCCAGGCGGCTTCCTCCGTCGTGTGGCAGATTGGGAAGTTTGATGAATCTTCCCTCGAGTTCCATGAAGGGGCGCCCGCGACGGACCCGGTGTTCATCGTTGGAAAGAGCGATCCAGCCCGAGACTGGTACAGCGATCAGCCCGGGACATCCAACGGTGTGGCCGGCTTCCGTGCGCATCCGTTCACCATCAAATTCGAGCTTCCACAGGCGCCGCAGGGACTCTATACCGTAAAGCTCTCATTGCTGGCGTACAGCCCGCGATTACCCGTGCTGGAGGTGGGTGTGAACGGCCATCGTGGCCGGTTCTTTCAGCATCCGATCTTGAACTACAGTGGTGGCAACTGGGCAGGGCACTTTCTGCCCCACTATTCCAAGGCGACGATCTCGTTTGACGTCCCGACCCGGGTCCTGCAACAGGGCGTGAACACCTTCGTGCTGACGGCAATCGACGAACCGGGTGAGCGAGATGATTCTCATGGCACAAGTTTCAGCGTGGGCAATTCGCAGATCACCTATGACGCGCTGTCCCTGGAACATGACCCAGCCAGGTCCTTTTCCACCGAGACAGTCTCAGCGGAGATTGTGCCGACGATCTTCTACAAGACCGCGAGCAAGGGCTTGATGGAGGTGGTCGAGGTCTTCGTCCGGTACAACGAGACTCCGCAACGCGGCCAGGTGACTCTGGCGCTGGGTTCCAGCCAGTTCACTCAGCCACTGGCCACAGGCACGGACTTCGGAGAGCAGAAGCTCTCTTTCGAGGTGCCCGAGTTCAACTCGACCACAACGGGCGGGGCGACGGTTTCGCTCAACGGCCGGTCACGCACGCTACCGGCGGAAGTAAAGCCTGGAAAGAAATGGAATGTGTTTGTGATACCCCACGAGCACCTGGACAACGGCTACAGCGACTACCCGCCGAAGGTGGCCGAAGTCCAGTGCCGGGCTATCGACGAGGCCATTGATATGATCCACGAGTACCCCGACTTCAGGTACTCGGTGGACGCGTACTGGGTTGCCGAGCAGTTCATGGCAAACCGCAGCGATCAGCAACGCAAAGAGTTTCTCCGTTTGATCCGGGAAAAGAAGATCTTCGTGCCGGCAATATACGTGCAGAACTCTACCGGTACTTCGAACGTGGAGTACCTGGTGCGTTCGTTTTATCCCAGCTACAAATTTCAGCGTGAAAACGGAGGGGACTTTGACTGGTCCACCAATACGGATATTCCTTCGCACTCCTGGTCCCTTCCGTCGGTGGCGGCAGCCGCCGGTTTGAAGTACTTGATGCTGCCTGCCAATAATGACTTGGGTCCCATTCTTCTATGGGGCCGGCTGCACGAGAAGTCGCCGTTCTGGTGGGAGGGGCCGGATGGCCAGAGGATCCTGACGTGGTATTCCCGCCACTACCATCAAATGTTCAGCCTGTTCGGCTTGCCGCCCAAGGTGGAGGCAGGTCACGACACCCTTCCCATATTCCTGCAAGCTTACACACGCCCCGACTACAAATCCGATGGAGCAATCGTGTTCGGGACGCAGGTGGAGAACACGGACTTGTACCGCGAGACGGCCGCGCTGGCGAGCGACTGGATCGCGGTCTATACCTATCCCAAGCTCAAATTCTCGGGAGTCTCCGAGGCGATGGGATACATCGCGGGGCAGATGGGCGACTCCATCCCCGTGATACGGGGCGACGGCGTCTCATACTGGAGTGGCGGCGCGGCGAATCGGGAAAACGAACACCGGATACTGACGGCTGAGAAGTTCTCAACCATCGGTTCGTTGGTAAATCCCCGCATGTGGCCGGACCGTGAGGCCCTGGACCAGGCTTGGAAGGGGCTACTTATGGCCGAAGGGCACAGCTACAACGGAGGCAGGGACGCCGCGATCGCGGCCCATCACGCTAGTGGTCCACAGACAGCCGAGACCACGCGTTGGCTGGAGCGCGTTCTGATGCGCGGTTTGTCGGCTCTTGCCGATTCCATTCAGGTTCCCAGTGGGACCATGATCGTGTTCAATCCTCTGAACTGGCCGCGGAGCGGGCTGGTGGAAGTCGCCCTGGGAAGCGGCCAGGAACTCGTGGATTCTGCCACCAACCAAGCTGTTCCTTTTGAGGAGGTGTCGAAACCATCCGGCCGCGGCGCATCCCAGCTTATGCCCACGGAGGCAGCCCGGCTGGCAGGCAGACGCATCCGGTTCATGGCGACCGACGTTCCGGCGGTCGGCTACAAGTGCTACATACTCAGACAGGGCAAAACAGAGGCGCCGGTCCTCCCTGCCGTCGGTGGGCGCATTTTAGAGAATGCCTACTATCGCGTTACATTCAATCCTACGACTGGCGCCGTCGATAGCGTCTTTGACAAGGAACTCAATCGAGAACTTGTGGATGCCTCCGGTCCGTACCGATTCAACCAATACGTGAACGTCACCGGGACGGTGGGCTTTCTCAACCAACGAGGCCTCTCCCCCGCGGTCGTGTTGCCTCCAAAGCTGGGGGTCCAAGTGCCCAAAAGTGGACGGCTGGTTTCCATATCCAAGACGTCTTACGGCGCCATCGCCCGGTTGGAAGTGTCCGGGGCTGACAACGCCCGGATTACGACGGAAATCGTCCTGTTCGACGGTCAGAAGAAGATCGAAATCACGAATCGCCTGGAGAGGGCGACAAGCTCCTATTTCGTGTTTCCCTTCGCCATGGACCGGCCCGAGTTTCGGTACGAGATTCAGAACGGCGTGGTCAATGCCCCCAAGGATATCCTTCCCGGCGGAGGCATGGAGTCGTTCCCGGTGCAACACTGGGCCAGTGTCGAGCAGGATGATGTGACGGTTGCCGTGGTACCGGTGGATGCACCCATCGTGACGTTTGGAGACATCCGCCGCTACACGTGGCCCAAGGAGTTCGGGACGCGGAAAGCCGCGATCTTTTCCAGCCTGGGCAGAGGAGCGGGGCAGGGGCTCGTGTTTCGGTATGTTTTCACCAGTGGCCGCAAACTGGCGCCAGGTCTTCTCAGCAGGCTGGGCTGGAACGCGATGACGCCGTTCGAGTTGAACGAAGTGATTGGGGACGACAAGGTCGGCAATCCTCCGCGGCCACTGGATCCGGTGCAAGCAAGTTTTCTGAAGATCGACAACCCTGGGGTTGTACTCCTCACTTGGAAGCGAGCCGAGGACGAGAAGGGCACGATCATGCGATTCGTCGAGACCAATGGCCAATCCGGCACCGTGAAGTTAAGCAGCCCCATCCTGAACGTCGATCGGGCGTGGCTCTGCACCAGCGTGGAGGAGAACCGGCAGCCTTTGACCGTGTCCGGGGGCGGATTCAGCTTCAACGTCAAGCCCTTCGAGATCGTAACGGTGCGTCTGGACGGAACGCCGCGGTTGCAATAGGACTCGGCCACCAGAATCCCGGACGATTTTCTGAACGAACTGTTCATCAAGCAGGCGGTGCGTACCCGTCCGGCGACCCCATCCCGAAGGGTGGAGGCCGTAAACCATGCTCCTCCGGGTATAAGACTTAAGATATCCGAAGACCGCTGCTCGGGGGCTTCACCAAAGCAGATCTGCCCACAAAAACCAAAACCCCCAGAACGGGCATCTTATGGCCCGGTTTGACTGGGGGCTTGGCGCCGTCTGCTTCGGAGCCAGCCCCGTCGCAGCGGTCTTCGGATCTGCCCCAGGGAGCGCGACTTCCCCGGAACATCGAATCCACTCTAACCCCACCCCTCCAGCCGACCTCCTAAAACAGGACATTTCTACTTTGCTGGGAATAGGACATTTCTATTTTGCCTTGACACTCGTACGGGGCCCATTTACGACGGAGCCGCAGGCTGGTACAATTTGAAGCGTTGCGGAAAGGTGAAACCCGATCCCAGGTCCTCCCCGCTATTGGGAAGACGGAAGCGGTCTTCGTGAAGGTAAATCGAGGACCTCAACGAGGTGCAGGTTATGAGGCTAATCAGGTTTCTTGCAGTAACCGGGTTGATTGTCTTAGCTTCGGGGATAGCTGCCATGGCTGGTCAAGCCGTGGCCGATATTCCCATCTCCTTCGATCCGGACTACAGAGCAAAGGCACGGGGCGCAAGGATCGTCACGGAGCAGGAGTTGGCTTCCATCAAGGCTCCCAGCGCGCTCGTCCGCTTGCCCAATCGCAAGCTGGCGCTGATGGTGCGGGATTCGTCGGGACGGATGCAACCGTTCTATGTAAGGGGGCTTGGCGGAGTCGGGTACTGGAAGACCGCGCGGCCGGCGGCGGCCGATCTGGAACGGACGTTCTCCGATTACGCCAAACTCTCCGTCAACACGGCTCTGTTTGGCATTCACTGGCGGGATATCGAGCCCGAGGACGGGCAATTCGACTTCAGCTTCACCGACATGGTCGCCGCTGCCGCGGCCAAGCACGGCGTGAAAATCTGGTGGGTGCTCTTTATGCATTTCCAGCCCGACATCTGGCCCGAACCGAACCTCGACAAGTTCTGGGTCTACCACCTGGATGATCGCGATGGCCGCAATTACACCGTGCAGTGGCTGAAGGACGAACACGGCAACGTTTATGACAGCATCGACAAGCTCCTGGGGCTGGACCGGCCCTCCGAAGTCTTTCCCGTTTATGGCCATCCCAAAGTATTTCCACGCGTCCTGCGAATGGTCCGCACGCTGGCGAGGCACTACCGGGATTCCAGCACGGTGATCGGCGTTCAGATGGGCAACGAAGAGGGCTTCAACCTGTATTCTGGCCACGGAGAGGATGTGGCGACGATCTGGGAAACCGATTTCAATCCCTTCGCGCTGGAATGGTATGCGAGCTGGAAACAAAACACCGGAAAGAGCGACTGGGTGGCGTTCAAGGTGGAAGCGGTGAAGTACTGGTGGAGCCGCTTCACTACGGCGTATCACGAAGAAGATCCATACAAGCTGATCTCGTTCAATCTGCTGGGCGGAGGGCCGGAAACCAACCAGCCCTGGGCGATTCGGGAGGAGGGGGCGGACAGCTCCATGTACGGGGACGGGAATCTGGACGCGGTCGGCTCCATGTTTTATGGCGATCGGGCCGCGGTCATGTGGCCGAACCTCGACCAGCATTACGACTATGTCTATCACCGCCCCGTCCTGATACCCTCTGAAATTGGGTTGCGGGCGCAGGATTCGCACTTCGAGAACAATGTGATCGCGACGCTGGAGCGCGGCGCGCAGGGTTTCGGGATCTGGTCCTACAATCGCGGCATGATCGGCCAGGACGGCGCGCCCAGCGTCAACGGCGCGAGGGTCCAGAAACTGGCTGCCATGATCGCGGCCAACGAGGACGTGATTTACCCGGGCCTGCCGGGACCGGGAGATGTGACGATCGAGGCATCCGGGGAAGCCAAGGCTAGCCAACTCCACACCTCGGTGGCGACACTGGGAATCGTGCGTCTTCCCAACGCGCCGTGGGAAGCGAATCCCGGGAAGGTTGATGTTACGGTTTCGATCAAAGCCAACAAGGCCGGACGGTACGCCATCCTGACGTACCGGAATGGAGAGCCGCAGCCCACGGCGGAGGCGGATCTGAGAGCCGATGAAACCAAGACCATCGACATCCCCGATTTTGTGAAAACCGAGGCCATCTTCCTGAAGGTCAAGCGTTCCGCGCCGCCCGCCGCCGCGCGGAAGTGAGGGCCAAGGGACTGGATAGGCAGGGGCGTTTTGGGATATAAGGATTCGAAAGCGACCGCAAATTCTTAACCTGATTTCCGAAGTTGAGCGCCGTACTCAAGATGGTGGTTTCCGAGCGGCGCGTGGCTCAGGTTCCGAGGACCGGAGTCAACTTCGGCGAATTTGGAAACTCACAAGCCAGGATGTTGTCCAGCAAGGGGATCCTGGATCGTAATCCGCCCCAACTTTGAGACAGGTGGACAACCACCCGACGGCCGGCGCGGCCGAGGATGGCTCCGCAGGTGAGCACCTGGGTGCGGAGCGTGTCCGGCTCGCGATAGCTCGGTAGACCAGCTGCCCGCTGAAACTCGGCGAGCAGGTTGAACAGAAGCAGCACGCTTCGAAACGCGGCTTCCGTGGCGAAGAACTGTTTCATGCAAAAGCCGTGGGCCCCCAAGTCATGCTTCAGTTCGGCGATGCGGTTTTCCATGTCGGCTCGCCGATTGTAATCGCGCCAGATCTCCGCCGGCGCGGCCGTCTCACTGGTGACGAAGACGCGAAACGTATAGCCGGGCACGTCGATCAGTTTGCGCCCCACGCTGGCGCGGGATTCGCGCACCCGCTCGCGAATGACCACGAAACGCCGCTCCACGTCCCAGCCGTGGAGCCGGAGACGGAACTCGCCGGCAGCGTAGTTGTCGTCCAATTGGGTCCATGACTCCACCCGTTGCGCGGCTCGTTTGACCCACTTGGTCATGCGGGCGACTACAATGTAGGGGAGTTGACGCAGTTCCAAAAAGCTCAATAGCAGGCCATCAAAGAAGCCGGAATCGGCTCTCAGCAGGCGGATCTTCTGGCGCTATCCCCACAGCGCGAGAGCTTCTTTGAGAAATTCCTCCGCTCCACGGGCGGTTCCGCAGTTGCCACTGCGGAGCCAGCCGTGGAGGAGGAAGTGGGCTTCGCTCAGCACGGCCAGCAGCGGGTGATGGCTCGGTCGTCCGTGCCGGCGCGGGTTGTGCCCTTTCAGGGATCCTTCCTGCTTGCCGTAACGCTCGAACACGGTGGAATCTAGATCCAGCGTGTAGCCCTCAGGCCGCTTGGGCAGTCGCTGCATTTGCCACTCCGCCAGCGGCTCGAAGAAGCGCTGGACCTGACCCATGCCAAACTTGCGAAACAGATTGCAGATCGTGTCGTCCGTGGGGAACCGCTTTAAGCCGAGCAGCGCATGTAGCGCCCGATCCCTGCGCAACAGGCCGGCGTGAGCGAAGCGTTTGGCGCCCACCAGCACTACCATAAGGAACGCCACCAACGTGTCGCTTGGATCGATGTGGTTCGGCGATTTCCAGCAGATCGGCATGTGCCGACGGATCTGCTCTACCAAATCGACCTTGCGCAGGTAAGCAATGAAAACGGCAACTCCACCAAAGGGGGTTACGGCTCGTTTCGTCTCACGCAGAATCACACGCTCGCCAGAGAGCAGAGCGGCGATTTCCCGCGGAACTGTTTTGTCCGGGGTGTTTGCCTCCACCTCTCTGTTGTCGCAAGCCTTTAGCCGGTTTGCACGGCCGAATTTAGGGATTCAGGATAAGTCGGGCGAGAATCGAGGCGATTCAGCATTTGCCGGTGCGTCGGGCGTGGGAAAACGACGAGACAAGACCCGAGAAGGGCCTGATTTTTCAATGGACTGCGACGCCGGGTGCCTGTGCGCACTTGTGCGCGCTGTATGCGCCGGGAACTCGACATGCCAAAACGAAGGCGGCATTTAAATCGCCCTGACAGCGCTCAAACACTGTCACAAACGATCAAAAGCACGAAAATTTCGCTTGACATCGACATGAATTGGTCGTACGATACCGTAAATGACGGCGCTCAAGCTCTGTCATAAACGATCTTAAACGGCCCGTGTGTTAGACTCGGGAGCTTATTCAGGAACTTCAGGCCTGAAATTAAGGGAGGTTGGTCTATGAGACGAAGTTTAGTTCTCGGTACGAGAACGGCGTGTGCAGTGGTTGCGCTCGCCCTAGTGACGTTTGCACAGAGTGACCGTGGAACCATCACCGGGACTGTTACGGACCCGGCAGGCGCAGTGGTTCCGAGCGCACCGATCACTGTCAAGAATACCGAGACCGGGGCCGTGTACGAAGCGGCCACCACGGCAACGGGCAACTATACGATCGCGCAAGTGCCCGCCGGGATCTACGAGCTTACCGCCGGGGCCGCCGGATTCAGCAAGTACATTCAAGCGGGTATCACGGTTCAGACCGCGCAGATCTTGCGCATCGATGTGGTGCTGAAAGTTGGCTCGACGCAGGAATCGGTCACCGTGACTGCGGATGCGCCGCTGCTAAGAACCGAGAGCGCGGAGCAGAGCACCAACATCACGATGACGAAGATCGGTGAGCTGCCCATCTATGGGGTGCGGCCTGGCGACGCCGGCATACGCAGCCCGTTCGCCGCTCTTAACATCATGCCCGGAGCGACGAATGTCAACACCAGCAACGGCAATAACTATATTCGCGTCAACGGCTTGCCGGTCAATACGTATTCAGCCAAGGTAGAAGGCCAGGAGGCCACCGACTCGTACTCGCCGCAGTATCCCACTGGCACCCAACCGGGCGTGGATGCGCTGGAGGAGATCACGTTCCACACCAGCAACTTTTCCGCGGAGTATGGCCAGGTGGGCGGCGGTCTGATCAACTTCACCGCCAAATCCGGCACCAACCAGCTTCACGGCAATTTATTCGAGTACCTGAACAACGAGGACTTGAACGCGGGCGTGCCGTTTACCAATAACGGAAGTGGGGGGCATATCAGGCCAATGACGCGGGTCAGCGATTACGGCGGGAGCATAGGCGGTCCGGTGTACATTCCCCACGTGTACGACGGCCGCAACAAAACCTTCTTCTTCTTCAACATCGAGCGAACGCCGAGCAGCTCAAGCGGCAGCTCATCGTTTCGGACCGTACCCACCATGGCCTTTCGGAACGGAGACTTCAGCTCGATCTTGACCGGGAGAACGTTGAACACCGACCCGCTGGGCCGGGCGATCCTGGAGAACGTGATCTACGATCCGGCCACACTCCGGCTTGCCCCGAACGGGCAGCCAGTCGAAGACATGTTTCCGGGCAATATCATCCCGGTCAGCCGCATGGACCCCGTAGCCCTGAAGATCCAGGCGCTGATCCCGACGCCGACGCTCGGTACGATGCTGGTCAACAACTGGATTGCGACCTCCGCGAATGCAGCGCAAACAGGCATCAGTGCTCTGACTACGTTCAAGGCCGACGAGAACCTCACCGAAAAGTCGAAGGTGTCCTTCTACTTGTCATGGCGAACGTCGAGTGGTCAATCCATCCGCCAGGGATACGGCTACGATGGCATGCCCAGTATGATATCGAATGGGCGCGATGGCGCCCTCAACACCCCCACCGTCCGGCTCAACTACGACCACATCTTCACTCCGACTACCCTGGTCCACGTGGGACTTGGATTCATCCGGCACCTCCAGCCAGACGTAGCAATACTAGGAGCTCGTAGCTACGACGCGCCTGGACAGTTGGGATTGGTGGGCGGCATAGCGAACACCCTCGGCGGCCAGCCCCTGGCCACGGGTTTCCCGCGAATCAACAACCTCAACAATGCGTGGGGCGGCTTCGATACCAATTTAGGGCCTACCAATGTCAACTTCTACTACATGGAAAAGCCCACGGCGGTCGTAAGCCTGAATCACGTTTACTCCAACCACTCGTATAAGTTCGGGGCGGAATGGCGAAAGGAGGCGTTTACCGACCGAAACGACCGGGGGGGGCAAGGCATCTGGAATTTCAGCACCAATGAGACCGCCCTTCCTTCCACCAACGGACAGAACTTGTCCGGCGGCACGACGGGATTCCCGTGGGCCAGCTTTTTGCTGGGTGGGGCGGACTCGGCCTCGGTCAACACCCCGCAGGATCCACAAGTCCGGAAGGTATCCTTCGGGGTGTATGCGCAGGACAGTTGGAAAATCACGCGCAAAATTACGCTCGACTACGGCCTGCGGTGGGATTTTCAAACCGCCCTGGCCGAGTTGTATAATCGTCTCGCCGAATTCTCTCCAACGGTGGTGAACCCATCGGCTGGCAACCTGCTGGGCGGGATGATCTATGCCGGCACGGGCGCCGGCCGCATCGGCGGCCAGTTCACGAAGAATTATCCGTACGCTTTCGGACCGCGGCTCGGGGTAGCCTGGCAGCTCGCGCCCAAAACGGTGTTGCGGGCCGGCGTTGGCGTCACCTACAGCCAGACCGGGTCTTTCAACTGGATAACCAACACGCCAATTGTAGGGGTGGGCTGGAACAATCTCCAATTCACCTCAACGTCGTTCGGCCAACCTGCCGCTAGCTTGCGCACTGGCCTGCAATACAGTCCGAGCACGTTGTATGCCGTCTCACTCAATCCCGGCCTCTTTCCGACCGCGCCTAACCAGATTCAGGCTCCTCCGTACTGGCTGGATCCTAATGGGGGCCGTCCGGGGAGAATCCTCCAGTGGAGCATCGCGTTGCAACACCAGATCAACACCAATTTGTCGGCGGAGGTCGCCTATGTGGGCAACCGCTCCGTCTGGAACCAGGTGTCGCCCGCTCAAGACAACTTGAATCCCCTGACGCCGGCGCGGATCGCGGCAGCCGGTTTGAACATAAACAGTGCCGCCGACCAAACGCTGCTTAACTCACGCCTGGACTCGCCCTTGGCGATATCCCGGGGCTTCGGAGCTGGCCCCTATGCGGGCTATCCCACCAGCACCACCGTGGCTCAAAGCCTCCGGCCCTATCCGCAATTCCCAACCATTCCCGTACTTTGGTCGCCACTTGGGAACGGCTGGTACGATTCGCTACAGGCAAAGCTCTTGAAGCGTTTCTCGCATGGCCTCGATGTCATATCCACGTTCACCTTTCAGAAAGAGCTGTCTATCGGCAATGCTCCGGTCAATGACGCGTTCAACCGCCCGGTCCAGAAGACGATTGATGCCTATGATTTGCCATTCATTCTTTCGATCGCCGTAAATTACCGGACGCCCAAGTGGGGGCCGAACCGGTGGATGCGCGCGGCAACCGGTGACTGGACCATCGGAACGATGCTGAGATACCAGAGCGGGTTCCCCATCCTGGTTCCCGCGGCGCAGAATTCTCTCAGCAATCTTCTCTTCCAGTCCACGAATGTGAATCGGGTGCCCGGCGTGCCGCTGTTCACCCAGGACCTGAATTGCCACTGCTTCGACCCGACCAAGCAATTTGTGCTGAATCCCGCAGCGTGGACCCAACCGGCCGCGGGGCAGTTTGGCACGGCCGCGGCTTACTATAATGATTACCGCTCCTTTCGCCGTCCCAACGAGGAAATCAGTTTCGGCAGGACTTTCCGCATCCGGGAAGGTATGTCGTTGGACCTCAAAGCGATGTTCTACAACATGTTCAACCGGACCTACATGGCCGACCCGACCTCCACTAATTCGCTGGCTACTCAAACCTATGGTGCGAACGGCCTGACCAGTGGCGGTTTCGGATGGATTAACACAGGGTCGACATTTTATTGGGGCTCGCGAACCGGGCGGCTACAGGCACGATTCGTTTTCTAAAGGGTTATGAAAAGGATGAAAAGGGGTCAGCCTGGTCTGACCCCTTTTCTCACTTGGTCCGGCTGCGCCGACTACGGCTGGATTACCGGGTGACGACCAACAACGACATCGGTGCGCTCCGCGTGTCGGCTCCCGGCCGCAGCGAGTACAATATCGTGCGCGTTAGGGTGTACCGTCACGAATAACCCTGGCTTCATGAGCCGCGACGGGGTGGCCGCTGGTTTTTGAGCGAACGGGATCTGAAACTCCCAGAGGAGAGAATCATGCGTCTATTTACAGCTCTTAGCTTCCCATTCCTGGTTGTTTCTTGCGCCGTCGCGGGCGGCAACAACTACAAGAACTTCGATGTGGCCACCTACGCCACTATCTACAACGTGCAGGAGATGAAGGATCCCGCGTGGCTGAAGAGCCATTGGGAGGCCGCATCCAAGTACGTGAAGATCGACAAGATTTATCTCGAGACCTTCGCCGACATGGTGTTAGCCGATCAGGCGACTTTGGACCAGGCAAAGAAGTTCTTCCTGAGCAAGGGCGTGAAGGTCTCCGCCGGCATCAAGGCGACCGTCCTGGAGAGAAATGGCGAGACCTTCTGCTATTCGAACCCCGAACACCGCAAAAAGATGAAGGAGGTAATGGCATTCACGGCGAAGAACTTCGATGAGATCCTTTTTGACGATTGGTTCTTCACAAACTGCAAGTCGGACATCGAGATCGCCGCCAAAGGGAATCAAAGCTGGACCCAGTACCGGTTGGCGCTCATGGATCAGGCTGGACGGGAACTGGTGGTCAATGCGGCCAAAGCGGTCAACCCGAAGGTCAAGGTCATCATCAAGTACCCGCAGTGGTACGACCATTTTCAATCCTGCGGATTCAACCTTGAGACCCAGCCGAAATATTTCGATGGGGTCTACTCCGGCACCGAGACCCGCGACCCGGTCAACAACAGTATGCACATCCAGCAGTATCACGGTTACTCCATCTTCCGGTACCTCGAGAACCTCAACCATAACAACCTTGGCGGCTGGGTAGACGCGGGCGGCAGCAATCTGCCCAACCGTTACGAAGAGCAGCTCTGGGTGACGCTCTTCGCCAAGGCGCCGGAGATCACGCTGTGGCCCATCGGCTCGATGTGGGCGCCTTCCATGAATGAAAACGGCACCCTCGTGCCGGATTCGAGGCTGGGGTTCCTGGCCGGCCCGGTTTTCGAAAAAGTGGATCGATTCATAGGCAAACTGGGCAAGCCCATCGGCGTGAAGAGCTACAAGCCCTACCACTCCTTTGGCGAAGATTATGTCCAGAGCTACCTGGGTATGGACGGGATTCCGATGGATATCGTCCCGGAGTTCCCCACCGACGCGCAAACCGTTCTGCTGACCGAGCAGGCAAGCTTCGATCCCGGCATCGTCGGCAAGATCGAGAAGCAGTTGGCCGGCGGGAAGACCGTGGTCATCACCTCTGGCCTTCTCAAGGCGCTTAAGGGCAAGCTTGACGATATCGTCGAACTGCAGTACACGGGCCGAACCGTATCGGTGCGCGACTTCATGCAAGGGCGCGGACCCAACGTGGAAAGGTCCGATACCGATATCCTCGTCCCGGAGATCACCTACTTCACTAACGATTCCGGCCCAACCATCAGCGCCTTCACCTCAGCCACCAAGACCTCGGGGACCCCGATCCTGCATAGGGCCAAGTACTCTAAGGGCTTGTTGTACGTTTTGACGATCCCCCAGGCGGAGGGCGATCTGTACAGCTATCCCCGGTCCGTGTTGAATTCGATTCGTGAGATTGTGGCCAAAGACATGTACGTGCGCCTGGATGCGCCCGGCCGGGTCAGCCTGTACGTCTACGACAACGACAAGTTCATCGTCGAATCGTTTCAGGAGAACCCCGTACCGACGGCGCGAGTGGTCACCGATAAGCGCATCACCAAGCTGGTTGACATGCTGACCGGGCAGGTGTTGGTGGGGACGTCTCAGGGCTCGACGACGGTTTTCGAAACGCCGCTGACGTCGGGCTCGTACCGCGTCTTTTCAGCGCAATAGCGGCCCGCGCCGCTGAATTGGCCCGATGACAAGGAGAAAGGGAAGAGGATCTATGACTTATAAAGAAGGCCACAGAGGCGGAGGGTTGTGGCGCCGCCAGTGGCAGACCATGCAGCGAACACGCTGGTCATTCCTGTGCATCGTGTTGCTCAGTATGCTGGCGTCGGCCTCCGCTCAGCCCCT
>OCZT010001897.1_pt1 | contig 21678 bp, 22 predicted proteins | sample 1539031 | NCBI WGS metagenome assembly OCZT01 (sample SAMEA3539308, study PRJEB22396) | soil metagenome | biome: tundra; feature: field; material: soil | place: USA | collected 2010-05 | depth 0.15 m | reverse complement strand
TTAAGGGAGAGTTTTATTTCTTCAATGGGCTTCAGGTCGGAATCATTAAAAATCAGTTTAGACAATGACCACTTTGGGCGTGCTACAAAGTTTACATTAAATGATACTGCCTGCGTAATAAGTTTTTTTATATCTTCAACGGAAATCTTCCTTGTCTTTTTTACCTCTTCTCCGACGAGGTTAAAATACTTTGCTATTTCAGGGCCTGAATAATCGAAAACAGAATTCTGGATAAGTTTCTTTCTGTCCTCAAATATTAAAAAATCTATTTCCGCAGATATATACTGCAGAATTGCCGGATGTATGTCCGTACCGAGTAATTTTTCAAAAGAAAAGAAAGAACCAAGGTTCTTCACTTTGTTTAAAGAAAAATCGACTATGAATTTAATTTCTTTCTCAAACATTTTTAATATTCCGAAATATCATTGGTAAAATAAACAAATGTTATCAGAATTTCTTATCAAGGGGATAAAATAAAAAAGGGCGAACATACTGCCCTTTTAAGTGGAAAATGCCTCTATTTTAATCTTTTTCTTGCCTTACAGACGCCCTAAAATATTCACGTCTAAGTTGAGCAATGACATCCATAGAAATTCCTTTGGGACATTCGGCAGAGCAGGCTTCAGTATTAGTGCAAGAGCCAAAACCTTCTTTTTCCATCTGATTCAGCATTGCAAATACTCTTTTTTCCCTTTCCGGTTTACCCTGAGGCAGTCGTACCAGGTGAGATACTTTAGCACTAACAAACAACATAGCAGAGGCATTTTTGCATGCAGCAACACAGGCACCACATCCGATACATTCTGCGGCGTCGAGAGATTTCTCCAAATTATGTTTTGGTATTGGAACAGCATTTGCATCAGGAGCCCCACCAGTATTGACAGCGATAAAACCGCCAGCGGCAATTATTCTATCGAAAGCGGATCTATCCACCATAAGATCTTTAAGAACGGGGAATCCTTTGGCTCTCCATGGTTCGAGGACAATAGTTTCACCATCCTTAAAATGACGCATATACAACTGACAAGTAGTAATCTTTTTCAAAGGACCATGTGCCCTACCGTTAATAAAGATACCACAGCAACCACAGATACCTTCGCGGCAGTCGTGTTCAAAGGCAACCGGATCCTGACCTTCTTTAATAAGTCTTTCATTCAGAACGTCAAGCATTTCCAGAATAGACATTTCGGTTGAAATATCCTGGATATTATAATCTACAAAACGACCTTTGTCATCTTTATTTTTTTGTCGCCAAACTTTGAGATGTAAATTCAATAAAGCCATTATTTATAACTCCTTTGCGAAGGTTTAACAAATTCGAATTGAAGCTGTTCTTTGTGCAAAACTTCAGGGTTATCAGAACCTGTATATTCCCAGGCAGCCACATGAGAGAAATTATCATCATCTCTTTTAGCTTCATTTTCTTCAGTCTGACTTTCCTCCCTGAAATGTCCGCCACAGGATTCTTTTCTCTGTAGAGCATCTTCAGCAATAAGTTCACCAAGCTCTAGGAAGTCGGCAACTCTAGCTGCTTTTTCAAGTGACTGATTTATTTCTTCATTTGTGCCGATTATTTTAACATTTTTCCAGAAATCTTCACGAATATCCTTAATCATATTCTTTGCTTTATTGAGACCTTCGGCATTACGAGACATCCCGACATAATCCCACATAACGATACCAAGTTCACGATGTAATTCATCCACAGTTTTACTGCCATTTACATTCAATAAACGATTAATCTTATCACTAACTTCCTTTTCTACTTGTTTGAATTCCGGGGCATCGATAGTAAGTTGATCTTTTTTAAACTGAGCAAGATAGTCACCAATACAATAGGAGATAATAAAATATCCGTCAGCAAGTCCCTGCATTAAAGCGCTGGCACCCAACCGATTAGCGCCATGATCAGAGAAATTGCATTCACCTAAGGCGAACAAACCAGGGATTGTAGTCATTAAATTATAATCAACCCAAAGTCCGCCCATTGTATAATGCGAGGCAGGATAAATCCTCATAGGTACCTTATATGGATCTTCATTCGTTATCTGTTCATACATTTCAAACAAGTTACCATATTTTTCAGTTATTGAATCTTTCCCTAATCTCTGGATGGCTTCAGCAAAATCGAGAAATACTGCCTTACCAGTTAAACCTACGCCTTTGCCATCATCAATCATTTCCTTGGCATTTCTTGAAGCAACATCGCGAGGGACAAGATTACCGAAGGAAGGATATTTTCTTTCAAGGAAGTAATCTCTTTCAGATTCAGGAATTTCATTAGGCGCACGTTTATCCTTTGGATCAGTTGGTACCCAGATCCTCCCATCATTTCTGAGGCTTTCGCTCATCAATGTTAATTTAGACTGATAACTGCCCGAAACAGGAATACAGGTTGGATGGATTTGGGTGAAGCATGGGTTAGCGAACAGAGCACCTTTTTTGTGTGCCCGCCAGATTGCAGTTGCGTTGCATCCCTTTGCATTTGTGGATAAATAGAAGACATTAGCATAACCGCCGGTAGCAAGAATAACTGCATCAGCGATATATGATTCAATTTTCCCGGAAACCATATCTCTAAGAACAATACCTCTTGCACGTCCATCGACTACAACGATATCCTGTACATCACTTCTTGGAAATATTTCGACATTACCCAGGCCAACCTGCCGCATCATTGCGCTATAAGCACCAAGTAAAAGCTGCTGACCGGTTTCTCCTCTTGAATAAAAGGTTCTTGAAACCTGAGCACCACCGAAAGAGCGGTTATCCAAGAGTCCGCCATATTCCCTTGCAAAAGGAACTCCCTGAGCTACGCACTGGTCGATGATATTTGAACTTACTTCAGCAAGGCGGTAGACGTTTGCTTCGCGGGAGCGATAATCGCCACCTTTAACCGTGTCGTAAAATAGTCTGAATACAGAATCCCCATCGTTCTGATAATTCTTAGCGGCATTTATTCCCCCCTGTGCTGCAATGCTATGAGCTCTTCTCGGACTATCCTGGTAGCAAAAAGCTTTAACTTTATAACCAAGTTCAGCAAGGGAAGCAGCAGCAGCAGCGCCAGCTAGTCCAGTACCTACCACAATAATTTCATATTTTCTTTTATTAGAAGGATTAATGAGCTTATAATTAAATTTCTGGTTACTCCACTTTTCAGTCAGATTACCAGCCGGGATTTTCGAATCTAATTTCATATTAATGACCTCCCGTGTTAGAGATATAAAGGAAATAAACAGGTATTAAAGCAAATCCTGCGCAAAGGAGAATAGAAAAGATTACACCGAAATTTTTTATGAAAGGAGTATATTTATTATGCCTTAACCCTAATGTCTGGAACGCGCTTTGGAATGCATGAACAAGATGAAATGCAAGTAATATCATGGCTACAATATAGAACCACGAATACAGAGGGTTTTCAAACGCTTTAACGACTCCCTGATACATAGTATCATCCGGAGTTTCAAGTCTATAATGGACGAAAAATGATCTTAAATGGATTACAAGAAAAATGAATATTACAGTGCCACTTTGAATCATAAATCGGGAGAAGAATGAACTATTTTCAGATGCCCGATTTTCATAATAAGGAATACCTTTAGCCTTTCTATTTGAAAGCCAGAGGCGCACCCCATTTAAGGAATGATAGATTAGGAAGAAGAAGAGTCCCACTTCAATAATCCGAAGAGGAATATTATAAGCACTTCCCAGAACCTCAGCATAAATAGTGTACGCTTCTCCATTATCATTATTCAACAGCAAGAGATTTGCGATTAAGTGTTCGATCAAAAAGAGGTATAAGAATAATCCGGTTAAAGCCATAACCAGTTTCTTACCGACTGATGAGTCTATAAATGTTAAAAACCAACCCATTAAATTCTCCTCATATAGGTAAGTTCAGAAATTAAGACAATAAATTAAATTTTAAGGAATAAAACGTGTGAAACTTATTCATTAGAGAAAAGAAATGCAATTTTTAATAAAGATAAATGCAGTATTTTTTTATTTAAAATATAAAATTAATATTTAGCCGGATTGATACAGTAAAATGTTGTTATTTTGGTTATTCTAGGAGACAAGGGATTAATGCATTTGCGGATTTGACAAGAAGATAGTATTTTAGAAACAAGTTCTTTAATTATTACGGTGTCCCGGTAGTAACGGGAAAGATAGGGAATCCGGTGTAAATCCGGAGCTGACGCGCAACTGTAAAGAATATTTATTCAAGCCAGGAAACCTGCCGTAAAATATAATAATCAACCTTCGCGGGCGAGGTTGGATTAACCGAGAGATCATCTTTCGATTTATCTACACTGTACTTCCCCACGAAGTTACGCCATAAAACATTATTTACCAGGAGTAACTTCTATGATTAAAAATTTCTATTATTTTGTTTTAATAATCTTTCCAATCTGCATTTTTGCACAGAATAAAGATACATTAAAAACCTATCAACTTTCTGATATAGTAATTTCAGCAACCCGAACTGAAAATCCCATAATGGAATTAGCTAATTCAATTACAATTATAGATTCTGCTGAAATCAGTAGAAGAAACAAAACATCTGTCTTTGATCTTTTGAAAGATGAATACGGCATCAGCTTTACTCAGCAAGGGGGAGCTAATAAGTTATCTTCAATTTCTATTAGAGGATCGAACTCTAATCATACATTAGTATTGATTGACGGGGTTGAGGTAAACATGCCAAGTGATCCGGGGAACTCTTACGATTTTTCTTTTTTAACTCCTGATAATGTGGAGAGGATTGAAGTACTAAGGGGTCCGCAGAGTACACTATATGGTTCAAATGCCATGGCAGGAGTAATTAATATTATTACAAAGAAAGGGAGCGGCAGACCAAAGTTTTTAGTTGAAGGTGAAGGAGGATCATATGGAACTTACAGAGGAGTGGCAGGATTAAATGGCAGCATAGATATGTTTAACTATTCTGTATCTGTTTCAAGATTAAAGACTATGGGGTTTTCTTCTGCGTCATCAAGATATGGGAATACTGAAAAGGATGGTTCAGATAATAATAATTTATCATCACGTTTCGGTTTAGACCTGTCTGATAATTTTAATTTGAATTTCTTCTATCGTTTCTCAAAAGGGAGTTCCGACCTTGATCAATGGGGAGGGCTTCATGGAGATGATTCCACCTATGTATCTAATATGGAAGAATATGAATTAAAAGGCGAAACCGAGTTATCATTATTTGACGGTTTATGGAAACAGACTTTAGGAGTATCTATATTTAGAAATGTAAGAAAATCTTCTTTTGATTCAACTACTTTCAATCCAAATTCATCAAGAAGTACATATGACGGACAGAGGGTTAAGTATGACTGGCAGAATAACATACAGTTCAACAACTGGAACCTGGTTACATTAGGAATAGAATCAATCAGCGAGGGGGCGAATTCTGAATATAACTCCTCTATTTCTATTTATAATGATATATTAGCAAATAGAATTGTGTATACGACGGGATTATATATTCAAGACCAGCTTAAAGTAATGAATAATTTCTTTGCGACTTTGGGGGTTAGATTTGACAAACATAACCGGTTTGGCGGGGTAACAACATACAGAATAGCTCCAGCTTACATATTTCCAGGGACGGGGACTAAACTGAAATTCACATACGGGACGGCATTCCACTCCCCTTCCTTATATGATCTTTATGATCCTACGTATGGAAATTCTTCATTAAAGCCGGAGAAGAGTAAGGGCTGGGATGCAGGAATAGAGCAGCACTTTCCTGATAACAAATTTTCAATAGGGCTCACATATTTCAACAATCAATTTGTGGATCTATTCGGCTACGATAATAATTTTAGAACTGTAAACATTGATAAAGCGGAGACATATGGAATCGAATTCTTTTCTACTGCAGAGGTAACACCAAATGCAAAGTTCAAATTCAATTATACATATACGAAAGCAATTGAACTGCAGGGACCTGACAAGGATTTACCTTTACTTCGCAGGCCGAATGTTAAGATAGATTTTATTTTATATTACACTATCAGTGATAAGCTTAACGCAATGGCAGAACTGACTTTCCTTAGTGCAAGGGATGATGAGGATTTCAGTTCTTTTGTGAGAGTGACTTTGCCAGCATATGGAATCATCAATTTATCGGCATCCTATAATGTATATTCGTACCTAGATATATATGGAAGGGTGGATAATCTATTCAACAACTATTACGAAGAAATTTACGGGTATGGGACAGCGGGGCTTTCAGGGTACATTGGTTTTAAGCTGAACTTTTAGATACAACATTTTTCATATTTTTATTATATATTTAATTAATTACATTGAAACATAATAGACAGAAATACTCTTAAGGAGATAAGATGAACAAGAATTTGTTAAGCAGTAAATTTATTTTTGCAGCCGGATTGATCTTAGCGGCTGCATTTACAAGGTTAATTCCACATTATCCTAATTTTACAGCGGTTGGAGCAATAGCATTATTCGGTGGTACATATTTACCAAACAAGAAACTAGCTTTTATTGTACCGTTAGTTGCAATGTTATTAACAGATTTAATCATTGGATTTCATCCAACAATGTGGGCGGTATATTTAAGTTTTGGATTAATAGTATTGATAGGGTTTCAGGTTTCAAAGAATAAGAAAGTGATGAATATTTTATTAGCAACTATTTCCTCTTCAATATTATTCTTTTTAGTAACCAATTTTGCTCAATGGCTTTCAGATCCCTTTTATGCTAAAACCGGGGCGGGGTTAGCTCAATGTTTTACCATGGCAATCCCATTTTTCAGCTATACTGCATTAGGTGATATGTTTTATGTAGGTGTTTTATTCGGGGCATACGAGTTAGCCAAGACTAAATTTCCATTTTACCAGAAAGTTAAAGTTTAGGTTTTATTTTAGCCAAATGGGTGAGCAAGGGTTCACCCATTCCTTTCCCAGAAAGCCAAAGGGCTTTTTGTTACTTCTTAATTAGAACATAACTATTCGAATCATTATAACAGGAATATCAAACCACAAATGGAACCAAAGAAATTATATAAGACTGTAGAGACAATCGCATCACAGAATTTCACATCAAACACAGAAATGCTGATATCAGTAATACGAGAGTTAATTGAGAACTATTCAATTAATTTGACAGGCGGAAGGGTATGGGAATTAGATTCTGAAAATGGTGTTTACAGACTTCTATTTCAGACCGGAAAAGTAGATAAAATAGATGATGATTTTTCAATTAAAATTTCAGAATATCCAATATTTGGTGTGATTTCGAAGGAGCGAACAGTCGTTGAAAAAGAGACTGATATGATATTAAGGAGTAAGGGTATCTTTAAATATTCAGCCTCGGGAGTAGGAGATAAAATACGGTACAACGGTAAACTTTATTATGAATATCTTCTTGCATTAAACAGCAATGATATAAATGAAGAGTTTAAGATTACACTTAATATTATAGCTACAGCACTGACATCAAAGATTAAGCAAAGGAAATATCATTTACGGGCACGGGAATTACGAGCAGACATTGATAAAGCTCGAGAACTTCAGAAAAGCATATTGCCTGAACATGAATATAATTTTCAAAATTATGAATTATTCGGTATTACTGATCCCGCTGAGATAGTCGGCGGGGACTTTTTCGATTATCTTGACGTGGGGGGTGATTCGGAGAGGCTTGGCGTAACAGTAGGTGATGCAGCAAGCAAAGGTGTAAGTGCAGCAGCTGAGGCGATGTATATTTCCGGTGCATTACGAATGGCGTGTAACTTTGAAATTAAGATATACCCATTGATGAAGAGGATGAACCAATTAGTAAATAAGATATTTGCAGATGATAAATTTGCCTCTCTTTTTTACGGAGAATTATCCAATGATAAAAGCGGATTATTTTTATATGCCAATGCAGGTCATAATCCCCCAATGTTTGTGAGGAAGGATTCCGACCAGATTACTCTATTAAATTCCACGGGACCTGTATTAGGGCCTGCCCCACAGGCAGTATACACGGTAGAGAACATAAATTTTGCAATTGAGGATGTACTAGTCATTTTTTCGGATGGGGTAACAGAATCTGCAAATTCTGAATTTGAACAATACGGGGATGAAAGATTACAAGAGATGTTTATCAAAAATAAGTTACGATCACCTAAGGAAATAACTTATGCAATCCTAGAAGATGTAATCAAGTTTTCAAAGAACGGACAATATTCAGATGATAAAACATTAGTGGTTATTAAAAGAGTGAAATAATTGGAACAGATGATATGATAAAATCTATAAATCCAGCAAATGAAGAGGAAATTAAATCTTATTCTGAAATGGGGAAGGAGGAAATAAATCGAATCATCATTAATGCTGATAAGTCATTTGAACAATGGAAGAGAACCAGCTTCACACAACGAGCGGATAAAATGAGGAGTGCAGGGGAAATATTAAGGAAGAAGAAAGAGATATTATCAATCTTAATGACAGTTGAGATGGGAAAACCGATAGTACAGTCCCGCAGTGAAATAGATAAATGCGCAATGGTATGCGATTATTTTGCTGAGAATGCAAACCAGTTATTGCAAGACGAGAGGGTGAGAACTGAAGCAACAAATAGTTTTATTACATATCAACCATTAGGGGTGATACTGGCAATCATGCCATGGAACTTTCCATTCTGGCAGGTATTCAGATTTGCTGCTCCAAACCTGATGGCAGGAAATGCAGGGGTTCTAAAGCACTCATCAAATGTAACCGGATGCGGGTTAGCTATAGAGAATATTTTCAAAGAAGCAGGATTCCCAGAGAATTTATTCAAAATTTTGATTATTCCTTCCAAGAATGTTGACGAAATAATCAGGCATGATAAAATAAAAGCTGTGACATTGACTGGAAGTACAGCAGCAGGGAGATCAGTTGCAGGGATTGCAGGATCGGTATTAAAAAAATCTGTTCTGGAATTGGGGGGAAGTGATCCTTACTTAATATTGGAGGATGCTGACCTGGAAAGAGCAGCAGACAAATGTGTTAATTCGAGACTAATTAATAGCGGGCAAAGCTGTATAGCAGCCAAACGTTTCATAGTTGTTCATCAAGTATACAATAAATTTGAAGAGTTATTTGTTGAAAAGATGAGAGCAAAGATTATGGGAGACCCACTAAAGGAAGAAACAGAAGTCGGTCCCCAGGCAAGGAATGATCTCAGGAAAGAATTACATGAGCAAGTGATGAAGAGTGTAAAATATGGAGCCAAAGTTTTAACAGGCGGGAATATACCTGAAGGGAAAGGAGCATTTTATCCTCCCACGGTATTGGTAAACGTTCAACCAGAAATGCCAGCTTATAAAGAAGAATTATTTGGCCCAGTTGCTTCATTAATTAAGGCTAAGGATGAAAAGGATGCCATAAGAATAGCAAATGACACAATATTTGGATTAGGAGCAGCAGTGTTTACACAAGATAACGCGCGCGGGGAGAGAATTGCACGGGAAGAGTTAAATGCGGGGAATTGTTTTGTGAATGATATGGTAAAATCTGATCCACGGCTTCCATTTGGCGGAATAAAGGATTCCGGTTATGGACGTGAGTTATCAGAATTGGGGATAAAGGAATTCGTAAATATAAAAACGGTTTACAGGAAATAGATACTCTATATCCCTTTTAAATTTATTGGACTGCTCTAAAATCCAGTTAAAAGTATAAAGGACTTTAATATCAGGGTTTCAATTCATTTGTGTCTTTCAAATCGAAGATTTTTCTTAATTCAAAGATGGCGATTCCATAGGCTACAGCTACGTTTAGAGATTGCTTAATTCCATATTGGGGGATTTCAATTGAAAGGTCACATAGATCAAGTAAACTCTGGGATACACCTGTAATTTCATTTCCGATAACCAGGCATATAGGAAAAGCAGAATCTTCCAGTTTATAATATTCAAAGCTTGACTCAGTTAATTCGAGAGCACAAATTTTGACACCTTGCTCTTTCAGTTTTAAGATTACTTCTTTTGGATCATCTACATATTCCCAAGTAACGCTATCTATTGCACCGAGGGCAGTTTTCAGTATTTCCTTTTTAGGAGGATGAGGAGTATAGCCACAAAGATAGAGTTTTTCAATCATTGCACCATCAGAGGTTCTGAATATTGATCCTACGTTATAATTGCTTCTAATACTATCCAGGAGGACATATACGGGGAGTTTATTCACAAGGTGAAGAGTATCAAGGGTGCTTCGGTTTTGAGATATCTGGTCGTGGGTAAGTTTCTTCATTTGAGGTTCAATTAAATTTAACAGCAAGTTGTCCACATGCGGCAGCGATATCATCGCCCTGAGTATATCTGACATTAACTGTGATATTCCGGTTTCTAAGTTTAGCAACAAAATCTTCAATCTTATGTTTAGGAGTAGGTTCCAGTAGAGCGGAGAATCCTTCAGGTTTCATATGCTTTAAGGAATTAAACGGAATGACATTGATCTTGGATGGAATCTCACTACAAAGTCTTGCAAGGGCATTTATATCATCCTGTCTATCATTTAAATCTTTCAACATAACATATTCAAAAGTAATACGAGTCCCTGTTTTCTTTACATAATATTTTATTGCATCGATATTCTGTTTCAGGGGATATTTAATGTTTATAGGCATAATTTTAGATCGGGTATCCTCAAAGCAGGAATGAAGTGATAAAGCAAGTTTTACTTTCAACCCAGAATCAGCGAGCTCAATTATTTTAGGAGCTATACCAGCGGTGGAAACAGTAATTTTCTTAAGACTAATGCCGGTAGTAAGTTCATCGGCAAATATTTTCAATGAATTAACAGTAGCAGAATAATTCAAGAGAGGCTCCCCCATTCCCATATATACAATATTAGTAAGATTATCTTTCCCATAATCTTTAGCAGCGAACAGATACTGATCGAAAATTTCGCCAGCAGTAAGATTCTTTTTATACCCCATCAGTCCCGTAGCACAGAATTTACAATCGAGGGGGCATCCCACCTGAGTAGAGATGCATAAAGTTGTTCTTTTTTCCTCAGGAATAATGACCGATTCAATTTTATTATGTTCACTAGTTTCAAGGAGAAACTTTTTAGTACCGGTGGATTCAGATAATTCTGAATCGACATAATCAAGAGTGCGAATAATTGTATTTTCAGACAGATTATTGCGTAATTCCTTAGGGAGATTTTCCATTTCTGCAAAATCAGTAACCAGATGGTTATACATCCAATTGAACACCTGTCCCCCTCTGAATTTAGGTTCACCGATAGAGACGAAATAATCATTCAGTTCATCCAGGGGCATACCCTTAAGGAGAGTTTTCTTTTTAACTGCATTAATCATAGAGGTCAAATATAAGAAATATTTTTGTTTGGGGCGGAGAGGATGAATAGGAAGAGACTTCCGAAGAATTTGTCGAGATCAGGGAGTAGAGAAGAGTACTTCAATTGCAACGAATTGGAGTGCGGTAAAGTGCACTAAAATGCGGTAAAGTGCGCTAAAACCTGTTATTGACTCGTGTACGAGTATTGTTTGAGTATTGTACGACTATCTTACGAACTATTGGAAACCATCCGAGGGAATGCAATTGGTTCTATACTCCTTTTTATTAATCATTCATTCCGGTACGTTTTAATGTGGGGAAAGTTCTATTTATTCACAATTCAGGGAATAATACTCTTTGCTAAAATTCATTTATTAACTTATTTTTAATGCAGTTTTATAATTGTAGGACAATAAAATCATGGTATTTGATTTTACCGAAGAGCAGATAATGATCCAGCAGACGGCCAGGGATTTTGCCCAATCCGAGATAGCTCCATCGACAATTCAAAGGGATATTAATGCTGAATTCCCTACTGAGATTGTGAAGAAATTAGGTGAACTTGGATTCTTAGGAATGATGGTACCTCCTGAGTATGGAGGAGCAGGACTGGATACGATAAGTTATGTACTTGCTATGATTGAAATTTCCAAGGTGGATGCAAGTGTAGGTGTTATTATGTCAGTCAATAATTCTCTTGTATGCTTTGGGGTAGAAAAATATGGCTCACCTTATTTGAAGGAGAAATATCTTATACCACTTGCCAAAGGAGAAAAACTTGGTGCTTTTGCCCTTTCAGAACCGGAAGCAGGAAGTGATGCTACAAAGCAAAAGACTACGGCTGACAAAGATGGTGATTTTTATGTACTTAATGGTATGAAAAACTGGACAACCAATGGCACAACCGCCGATTATTATCTTGTAATGGCGACTACAGACAAATCACTTGGGCATAAAGGCATTTCTACATTCCTTGTAGAAAAAGGGACACCAGGTTTCGGTCATGGTAAAAAAGAAGATAAATTAGGAATCAGAAGTTCCGATACATGTTCACTGACATTTGAAAATTGCAGAGTTCCAAAAGCTAATTTATTATGGGATGAGGGGAAAGGATTTAACTTTGCTATGAATACACTAAACGGGGGACGTATAGGGATAGCTGCACAGGCGATAGGGATTGCGGAAGCCTCACTGAATGCTGCAATTAAATATTCCAAAGAGAGAAAAGCATTCGGTTCTTCAATATCAAATTTCCAGGCAATCCAATTTAAGCTGGCTGATATGGCAGTGAAGGTGGATGCTGCTAAGTTACTTACATTTAAAGCTGCAGCCATGAAAGATGCCGGGAAGAAATATTACAATGAAGCTGCTATGGCAAAATTATATTCAAGCAAAATAGCTGTAGAATGCGCACTCGAAGCTATTCAAATACATGGCGGTTATGGTTATGTAAGAGAATATCTTGTAGAGAGATATTTAAGAGATGCCAAGATAACGGAAATATATGAAGGGACATCTGAGATCCAGAAAATGGTTATATCAAGATCATTATTAGATGAATTCAATAAGTAAAATATTATTTATAATCTGCATAGGAACAATGACGTTATTATCCCAGACTGATTGGGAGAAATGGGGTAAAGCTGATTTTTTATATGAAATGCATAAGGATCCTATCCAAAGAAATTATAACATCAGCGGAGATAATGCAGGACAGATTTTATTAAATACTGCCGCTGTAGGATACTGGTTATTCATTTCAGATGTTGACGGAGATAACTGTCCATTTAGTCCCACGTGTTCATCATTTTTTCTACAATCTGTCAAGGAAACCAACATAATACAGGGGACATTAATGTTTGCCGATCGTTTTACCAGGGACATGGATATATTCGGGCGATTATCCCATTACCCAATTGCCAAGAATAAACATTTTTATGATCCACCAACATTGTACACTTTAGATAAGAGTAAGATCAAATATATACCTGCAGGTGTGGCAGTTAATAATTAACTTCTTTTATGAAGAATATACCATTTCCCTTTCTATTCTTAATATTACTTCAAAACTTTTCATTTCCACAGGATGGAAATCTATATTCAGCGGAAAACAGGAGACAATTTGCAGATTATCTTTATTGTCAAAAGGATTACCTACGTGCAATTAATGAATATGAAGAAATATCAAGTTCTGCTTACCATGATACTCTTAGATTTAAAATCGGAATTGCCTATTTAAAGATGGGTAAGTATGATTCTGCATCAGCAAGTTTCTCGCAAATCAAGCTTAATTCATTTTTTTATAATAATGCAAAGATGGAGTTTTTCAAATCGCAGTTCTTACTGAATAATTTTGATACATTGAATTGGGGCACATATTACTATTTGCCAGTGAGGCAATTAAATGCTTTTACATATTTATTTAGTGACAAACCTCTACCTTCAAAGGATAAATTTCTTTCGGCTTTTGAGGGGAATGATAAAGAAGCTATATCCAGATTTTATGACAGGAAATCAAATCCTCCCTATAAGAGTGAATTAACAGCAGCTCTTTTATCCACCATTATACCAGGAGCAGGGAAAATATACACCAATGAATATAGCGATGGAATAATTGCATTCTTAGTGACAAGTATAATGGGATATATTTCCTATACAGATTTTAAAGCAGACCATAAATTCAGAGGATGGTTATTTGCAGGATTATCAGCATTTTTTTATGGAGGAAACATATACGGTTCAGCAGCTTCGGCCCAGATATACAATGCACAGGTAACTTTTAAACTAAACTCAGACATGAAACTATTCCTTGAAGACACAGATTATTTCGTACCTGATTATGAATTTTGTAAATAGCACTCTCCTCATAATATTATTTGCTGTTATTGTAATAATCCCACAGGATCGATTGGATGAACAACTAACTAAAGCTAAAACATTGTACTCCCACGAAGAATATTTTAGTTCAATAACTGAGCTAAAACGACTAATCTTTTTTGATACAAATAAAAAATACTCTTGTACCGCAAACGAATTGATTGGAGAATGCTACAAACAGGGGGCTAAATTCTCAGATGCTCTTAATTATTTTACAAGGGCAGAGATAGCTACAACTATCCCAAGCGAAATATATAACTGCAGGATAAATATGATCAAAATAAATATCCTACGGAGGACAACCGGAAGAGCGTTATCTTTAATAGACGCTCTGGAAAAGGATCCCCGTTTTACAATGAAAAAAGAGGAGATCAATTACTGGAAGGGGTGGGCATATATTTTCTCGGATGAATGGGACAAAGCATCGGATCAATTTGGGAGAATCTCTCCAGAAAGCGAATTAAAAAGGTTCTGTGACAGCATTGATAATAAAAAGTATAGTGTAATAAAAGCAAAACTATTATCTTACTTTGTACCAGGAGCCGGGCAGGTGTATACAGGGAATTATTTAAGCGGAATATTATCATTAGGATGGAACATTTTATGGGGATATACCACTATAACCGCATTTCAGGCAAACCGAATTTTTGATGGCATAATGGTAGGTGATTTACTTTGGCTTAGATTTTATAATGGAAATAACCAAAATGCAGAGAAATTCGCAGTTGAAAAGAATTTAGAAATATCCAACAATGCCCTCATATATCTACAGAATGTATATACAGGGGTGAAACCTTAAAGTGATCCCAGCACAATTTTATTGGATATTCAATAAAAACATGATAAATTAAAATACTAAATTACTGTTTTTGAATAATTTCTCAAGGAGGTCCAAATGAAAAGAGGGATGATAATCGGATTATCTATTGCCGGTGGAATCCTGCTTTTGATATTGATATTAGTAATGTGGGGAGTGGGGTCATATAATAAGCTTGTTAATTTAAATGAAGCAGTAAACTCAAGCTGGAGCCAGGTTGAGAACCAATATCAAAGGAGAGCAGATCTTATCCCTAATTTGGTAAATACAGTTAAAGGATATGCAAATTTCGAAAGAGGTGTTTTAACTGACGTTACAGAAGCAAGAGCCAAGGTAAGCCAGATGAATGTAACCAAGGAGGTGCTTAATGACCCCCAAGCATTTGCAAAGTTTCAGCAATTACAGGGAAACCTAAGTGGTGCACTTTCACGACTTCTTGTTACAGTTGAAAACTACCCTAACCTGAAAGCTAATGAGAATTTTCTTCAATTACAGGCCCAGCTTGAAGGTACTGAGAACAGGATAGCAGTTGAAAGAAGAAACTTCAACGAGATAGTTCAACAATATAATGTAAGCATAAGACGATTCCCAAGTTCTATATTTGCCGGAATTTTCGGATTCAGATACAAGGAATATTTCAAATCAGTCGCAGGTTCAGAGACGGCACCCAAGGTTGAGTTTTAGGAATAAATGAAAAAACTGTTTTTATTTTTATTTTTTACAATTACAATATTTGCCCAGAAGCCAGAAATACCAAAGCTGCCATCCTGGGCAAATGATTTAACGGGTACATTAAGTCAAGAGCAGACTGCTTCATTAAATTCAAAGCTTCAGGCATACTCAGATACAACATCTAACCAAGTTGTTTTTTTAATGGTTGAAACGCTAGATGGATATCCTCTGGAGGATTATTCATATGAAGTTGCCAAAGAGAATCAAATAGGCACAAAAAAGAATAACAATGGTGTACTTCTATTAGTAGTTAAAAATGACCATAAGTTAAGAATTGAAGTAGGTTATGGACTTGAGGGGATATTGCCGGACGCACTTTCGAGTTCAATAATCAGAAATGTGATAAAGCCTTATTTTTTAAGGGATGATTTTTACTCAGGAGTAAATGCCGGATTAGATGCAATATTTTCAGCAATTGCGGGGGAATACAAAGCGGAGAAACAAACCACAAGTAGAAGGCAATTTCCTTCGATTTTTACTATTATTGGCATTATTTTCTTTATCCTCATCTCTTTTTTCAGAGGAAGGAGAGGAGGCAGAAGGGGTGGATTTACGTACTTTGGCGGCTTGGGAGGATTCGGAGGAGGAGGCGGTTTTGGTGGTGGAGGGGGCGGATTCAGCGGTGGTGGTGGAAGTTTTGGAGGGGGAGGTTCTTCAGGCAGTTGGTGATATTATATATATAGTAATATTTACATTGATGTTTTAATCTAGTTTTCGTTAAATTACAATTCGAAAATTATACAATGATGGGGAATAAGATATTTAATTTATAATGGAGACTTCTAATGGCAATAAAGATAACTGAGGAATGTATTAATTGTGGTGCATGTGAACCTGAATGCCCAAATACAGCAATTTACGAAGGTGGAGCTACCTGGGAATTATCCGGAAAAACCTATGGAGATGGTGATGCTGCTCCATCTGGTGCAAATGGATTCTTTTCTAACGATTTCTTTTATATAGTACCAGATAAATGTACCGAGTGCGTAGGATTCCATGACGAACCTCAATGCGCTGCTGTGTGTCCTGTTGACTGCTGCATCCCAGATCCAACCCATGTAGAAGACAAAGATTCCCTTTTAAAGAAAAAAGAATTCTTAGATAATTTAGGCAGATAAATTAGAGAGGCTGTTAAACAGCCTCCTAAATTCAGTTCAAAATAAAGAAATACACTTACCTATTTTCTTAAAATTGACAATCCGAATATTGCTTTTTTTAACACCGACAAATACCATCCTTACATTTCAATAAAATGGCTGTTATTTTAGTAATATTATTATTTTAATTATTTGGCATAGTATTCGAGGTATAATCACAAGATTTTTAATGCTGAGATTTTAAACAAACAAGCAAACAATAATATTTAGGAGAATTAATAATGGCATACAAAATAACCGAAGAATGCATCAATTGCGGAGCATGTGAACCTGAATGTCCAAATACGGCGATTTATCAAGGCGGAATAAACTGGGAATTAGCAAAGGTTTCATATGGTGAAGGAGCAGCTTCTCCCGCAGGCGCTAATGGATTTTATTCAAATGATTTCTTTTATGTAGTTCCAGATAAATGTACAGAATGCTCAGGGTTTCATGATGCACCACAATGTGTAGAAGTATGCCCTGTTGATTCATGCATTCTGGACACAAATCATGTTGAAGACAAGGATACACTTCTAAAGAAAAAAGAGCATCTTGATCAGTTAGGAAGATAATATTTAATCTGCAAAGGTGCAGTAAAGAGAAAGGACACTTTGATAGTGTCCTTTTTTTATTATTATATCTTAACTAATTTAATTTATTAATATTTCCATATATAACAATGCAGATAGGCGAATATAAAATAACAGCTATTAATTCGGGATATTTTAAACTTGATGGTGGTGCAATGTTTGGTATTATTCCCAGGCCCTTATGGGAGAAAACCAATCCCCCAGATAGTTTAAACCGGATTAAGCTAACTACACGTAACCTATTATTGCAGAAAAAAGGAAGAAATATTTTAATAGATACAGGCATGGGGAACAAATGGGATGGCAAATCAAGATCGATATATGATATTGATCAAGAAACTACATCAATGCAAAGTGAACTTCTAAAAATCGGGCTACTGCCAGAAGATATAACTGATATAATACTAACTCATCTTCATTTTGATCATACTGGAGGTTCGACAAAGATTGAAAACGGGAAGCTTGTTCCGACTTTTCCTTCGGCAAAATATTATGTTCAGAAACAGAATTTAGACTGGGCAATGAACTCAACAGAGAAGGACAAGGGGAGCTATATAAGAGATAATTTTGTTCCGCTTGTTGAATATGGAGTTTTAGATCTAATAGATGGGAACTCTAAATTTGATGATAATATAGAATTTATAGTTGTAAACGGGCATACATTCGGACAACAATTGATTAAAATATCCGATAGTGATAATACATTACTCTATTGCTGCGATATGATTCCTACAGCTGCTCATATTGCCCTCCCCTATATTATGGGATATGATCTACAGCCTCTTGTGACTTTAGAGGAAAAGAAATATCTTCTTAAGAAAGCTTCTGATGAGAAATGGAAGTTAGTTTTAGAACATGATCCTGATACAGTAATGGTGACTGTAGTTCAGACCGAAAAGGGATTTATAACAGAGAAAAGATATAATGAACTATGAGAAGGTAATTGGATTTACCAGAATATGTTCATTAAATGAACTTAAAGAGGGAGAAGGAAAAAGATTCTTTGCGGAAGATAATGAGATAGCAATATTCAAGATTAAAGGTGAGGTATTTACTTTAAGCAACCACTGTCCTCACCAGCATACTGCGTTAATATATGAGGGATTTATTGAAGATGGGTGTGTAGTTTGTCCAGTACATGGTTGGATGTTTAATTTAAGGACGGGCAAAACACCAGCAGGAGGAAGAGGGCTAATAAGTTATGATACAAAAGTCATCGATAATGATATATATGTTATGCTCAGGGAACAAGAGTGGAAATGGTAGAGAATAATGATTACGAATGATGACGTTATACTTGTTGCGAAGGAACATGGTTTTGAGATGGTAGGTTTTGCAAAAGTTGAACCATTAAAAGAAGAATATGAGCATTATTTGACGTGGCTTGAGAAAGGTTATCATGCTGATATGAAATACATGGAGAAGAACCAGGGAAAAAGGAAAGATGTAAAGGAAATATTTTCAAATGCTAAATCAGTAATATCGCTCGGATTAAATTATTACACTCCAAATTCCTATTCCGGAAACAGATCTAACGGAAAAGTAAGCAGGTATGCATGGGGAAAGGATTATCATCTTGTAATATGGGAAAAGTTATTTCAATTAATTCAGAAGCTTAAAGAGATAGACGATACATTTGAAGGGATATCATATGTAGATACCGGTCCGATGATGGATAAAGCGTGGAGTGTAAGAGCGGGCATCGGGTGGCAAGGGAAACACACTAATATCATAAACAAAGAATATGGAAGCTGGTTTTTTATTGCAAACATAATAACCAACTATGAGTTTAAGTATTCAAAGCAATTAGAAGATTTTTGCGGATCATGCACAGCCTGCATAGATGCATGTCCGACCAAGGCAATCATAGAGCCCTATATTGTAGATTCAAATAGATGCATTTCATATCATACAATAGAAAATAAGGAAGATATACCGGTTGAACTAAAAGGTAAATTTGATAATTGGATATTCGGATGTGATATTTGCCAGGATGTATGTCCATGGAACATCAAGTTTTCACAAAACACATCCATTGCTGAATTTTATACAACTGAAGAGAGGAGAGAACCAGAGTTAGAAACGGTTATGAATATGACGGAGGATGAATTCACTATAGTTTATTCGCATTCTGCCGTAAAAAGGACAAAATTAAAAGGACTTAAGAGAAACGCAGCATTTCTATTTGAATCCAATCAATAAATTCTTAATCAAATAAGTATAATAATTTATATTTTTGAACAGATGATTTCATTACTCCGGAGATTTTAATGACAGATAATAAAAATAATATAATACATCGCCACGTTGCTATAATAGGATCAGGACCAGCGGGATTTACAGCAGGGCTTTATACAGCCAGGGCTAATTTGAAACCTGTAATATTTGAGGGAATACAACCGGGGGGACAATTGACTATAACTACGGAAGTTGAGAATTATCCGGGATTTGAAGATGGTATTCAGGGTCCGCTACTTATGGACATTATGAGAAAACAAGCAGAACGATTTGGAGCGAAATCAATATTTCAGGAAGTAACAGAAGTTGATTTCACAAAGAGACCCTTTATTATTAAGACCTATGAGAGTGTCCATAGTGCAGATGCAGTAATAATAGCAACAGGAGCTTCAGCGAAACTGCTTGGAATAGAAAGCGAGGCAAAGTATATGGGGTTCGGTGTTTCTGCCTGTGCTACATGCGATGGATTTTTCTTTAAGGGACTGAAGATAATAGTTGTGGGGGGCGGCGATACTGCTATGGAAGAAGCTAATTATCTAACCAAATTTGCTTCAGAGGTCCTTGTAGTGCATAGGAGACATGAATTCAGAGCAGCCAAAATTATGACTGAGCGTGCACATAAGAATCCAAAGATTAAATTCCTTACAAACAAAGTAGTAAAGGAAGTCCTGGGGAAAGAAGAAGGCTACAGGAAGACGATGACCGGAGTCATTTTACAGGATACAATAGATCTTTCAACGCAGAAGTATGATGTTGACGGTTTATTTATTGCTATCGGGCATAAGCCAAATACAGATCTGTTCAAAGGGATTCTTGACATGGACGAGACAGGATATCTTAAAGTAGCGCCAGGATCTACATACACAAACATTCCGGGAGTATTTGCGGCGGGAGATGTAACTGATAAAGTTTACCGTCAGGCAGTTACGGCGGCAGGTTCGGGCTGCATGGCAGCTATTGATGCTGAGCGATGGCTGGAAGATCGGAAATAGATAAGTTTAATGAAAGCGGCTTCATGAGCCGCTTTTTTAATAATGATTCTTTATGAAGGTAAATTTTCTTTTTTTGACATTACCCTACCGAAGATATTGGCTAAAACAAAACCTATTCCTGTAGAGACAAACAATAGGAAGGGAACCCAAAAATCCTTAGTAGTATATTCCTGAAGCATTAAGCCAAAGCCCAAACCGAGTCCAAAGAATATTGAGACAATTCCTATTTTCATTAAAATATACGGATCTCCTTTTCCCCTATCATAAAATGTTTTTATTTCATCGGATGACAGGCCTTTTTCAATAAGCATTTGTTTTTCTTTTGATCTGAGATAGAAGAATGTTACCATAACCAAACCGATTACGATGAATAATATTATGGGTACGAATACACCAATAACTCCTGAGTCCATGACTAACTCCTTTTTTTCTTTCTATATCTTAAGACAAATAAGTATTACCAAAGGTTACAGTTTTACATTATATATTTTTATTAAATTATAAAGTAACCTTTTCCACTTATTCATAGTCTTAATAATAATGAAAGACTTATCCGATTTAGAAATTATTGAATCCATAAGAAATGGCAACGATTCGGATTATTCATTATTAATCGATAAGTATAAGAACAGAGCATTTTCAATGCTGATAAGGATGCTTAAGAATGATATGGATGCTGAAGAAGTACTTCAAGATTCTTTCTTAAAGGCTTTTAACGGCTTAAAGAATTTCAAGAATGAAGCCAAATTCTCCACATGGTTTTACAGGATAGTATATAATACGGCTTTAACAAGATTGTCGGGGAAGTTAAGGAAGATAGAGAATGAGACTTCATCCATAGATGACAAATTGGAATTACGAAGCGATTATGATTACCATAATACAGAAAAGGAAGACCTTAATAAATTTATAAATGAAGTTATTAAAGAACTACCTCCAAAATATGCTTCGGTGATAAACCTGTTTTACCTGGAAG
>OCZT010001896.1_pt1 | contig 21682 bp, 17 predicted proteins | sample 1539031 | NCBI WGS metagenome assembly OCZT01 (sample SAMEA3539308, study PRJEB22396) | soil metagenome | biome: tundra; feature: field; material: soil | place: USA | collected 2010-05 | depth 0.15 m | reverse complement strand
GCGCCGACGCCGCACATACCGTGCACGCCGCCACCCGGTGGCGTCGACGCCGAGCAGAGATAGAGTCCACGATCACCGGCGCGGTAGGGATTCCACCGCATCGTCGGTCGAAAGATTGTCTGGCGCAGGGTTCCGGCACCACCGGAGATGTCGCCGCCGACGTAGTTCGGGTTGTGCTCCTCGGCTTGGATTGCCGTGGTCGTGTGGCGCGCGAGAACGAGGTCTCGAAATCCCGGCGCAAAGCGTTCGATCTGGTCTTCGATCCTGGACGTCATGTCGACGGTCGATCCCTGGGGCACGTGGCAGTAGGCCCACAGCGTGGACTGTCCCTCGGGCGCTCGGGTCGCGTCGATGACCCCGGGTTGAACGACGATGCAGAAGGGGCGTTGGGCGTGGCGGCCCGCGGCGACGTCCGCTTCGGCGGCGGCGACGTCTTCGAAGGTTCCGCCGAGGTGCAACGTGGCGCTGCGTCGACAGACCGGCGCGAGCCAGGGCACCGGCCCCGAAAGAGCCCAATCGACCTTGCAGATGCCGGGGCCACTACGGAATTTGCCCAGGGCGCGCCGGTAGTGGCGCGGCAGTCGCTCGCCGGCGATCTGTTCGAGCATCCGCGTGGAGGTGTCAAAGAGGGTGACGCGGGCCGCGGGCAGATCGCTGACACTGCGAATCCACCTTCCGGTGTGTACGACCGCACCGGTCTCGTCGAGCGAACGGACGAGGCCGTCGACGAGTCGCGCGCTGCCGCCCTCGACGAGCGGCCACCCTCCGGCGTGGGCGGTGACGGTGAGAAAGAGACCGAAGGCCGACGTCATAGCGTGGTCCAAGGGCAACATCGCGTGCGCCGCGACGCCGGCGAAGAGACCGCGGGCTTCGTCGTGAGAGAAGCGCCGGGCGAGGTGGGCCGCCGAGGGTACGCCGGCCAGGGCGAAGCGCATCATGGTCACCGGATCACTCGGGAACGAGCGAAGCGGCGCGAGGATGGTCGGCACGATGTTCGCGGCGTGTTCGACGAGCGGGCGCATCAGTCGCGCGTACGACGCGCCGTCAGACCCGAGTCCGTTGGCCGTCTCGTCGATACTCTGAAAGACCGCGGCCGACCGGCCGCCGTCGAGCGGGTGCGCGAAGGCCACCTCGGGTGTGCGCAACGTCACGCCGAGCCGTTCGAGATCGACGTCGAGAAAGAAGGGCGACAACGGGACCATTGACTGGATGGTCGAGCAGACGTCGTGACGAAACTCCGGGAGGGTCAGTTCTTCGGTTCGACACCCACCGCCGGCGCTGTCGGCGCCTTCGAAGACCTCGACCGAAAGACCCGCTCGTGCGAGGACGAGCGCCGCGGCCAGTCCGTTCGGACCCGATCCGACAACGACGGCGTCGGGAGAATCAGATCGCGACGAACTCAAAGTTGCAGCACCAGCGACTCGGTGGCGATGGTCACGCGCGGCGTTTCGCCAAAGCGGGCGAGCATCGCGTCCAACGCGTCGTCAGTGCGGTCGGGCTTGTGGTGGAACAGCACACAACGACCCGCGCCCGAACGTCGCGCCAACTCCACGGCGTACTCCGCGGCGGCGTGCCCGAAGAACCCCTCGGCGGCGAGTTCCTCCGCGACGAGGAACGCGTCGTGCACGAGGACGTCAGTATCACGGGCGAGCTCGAGGGCGTCGCGGTGATATTCGCCCCAGCCGTCGGGCCCCGGGCCGAGAACCGTCGGGCAGTGGTCGGGTATGTAGGTGAGCGAGGAGTGTCCGTCACTCACGCGGTAGCCGAACGTCCGTCCGCCCTTGTGCGGTATCTCGAGCACGGTCACCTCGAATCGCTCGATCATCGACGTTCCCGGCTCCGCGTTGGAAAACGTCCACTTGCCGCGCAGCTCTTGGGGACTGATGGGAAAGTGCGGCGGCGACATTCCGCGGGCCAACGTCGCCTCCGGCGCTACTTCATTTTGCTGATCCGGTATCAGCAACGTCACTCGTGCGTCCTCGCGATCGGCGCCGCTGAAGAAGGGAAGTCCGTGCAGATGGTCCCAATGGAGGTGGCTCAGCAGGATCGTCCCGTTGAACGCTTCGCTCCCAAGCAGCGCCGTGCATCGACGGATACCGGTGCCGGCGTCGAGGATGAGCGACGGCGCGTCATCGTTGTCGTGGGCGAGTGCGACGCACGAAGTGTGGCCGCCGTAACGGATGAGCGACGGCGCGTCATCGTTGTCGTGGGCGAGTGCGACGCACGAAGTGTGCCCGCCGTAACGCAGAAAATCTATGCCCGGCGCTGGCGTGGAGCCTCGTACGCCGAGGAAATGGATCCGCACGTGGTCAGCCCATGTCCTGATCTTCTCGACGATGATCAGCGGCCAGTTGTTCGAGCGACGCCCGGTCCAGTGACTCGGCCGGTACCGACGCCACTCGACAGTCGGTGACCGCGACGAGCGTCGACGTCCTCGCGCCACCTTCCAGGTGGGCCCGTTCGCCGAGGAGCGCCCCCGGTCCGTACTCGGCCAGGCGTTCGCCGTCCACTTCAACGCGCAGCACACCGTCAAGCACGAGGTACACGTCGGTACCCGTCTCTCCCTGGCTCACCACCGTGGTACCCGGCTTCACCTTCGTGATTCTAGGTTTGGCCGCGCCCGACATGAGTTGTTTCGAGAGAGAACGTTCGAGCGCCGATTCGACCGCGGTGACGAAGGCCTGGGAGTCCTGCTGACCCCACGGCGTCTTCTTACCGAAGGACTTGCGATACCAGTCCTTGAAGTCGATCAGGCCGGACTTGGCGGTCAGATTCCCCTCATTGTCGTATACCCAGTGACGCGGGAAGCGACTCGCCCCGACGAGCGTGCCCTTGGCCTCGCCGTTCTTGTGCAAGGTGAGCGAGAGTGTGGTCCACGCGAGCGGCGCCTGCCACTGGACGAACGGCGCGCGACGCACGCGTCGTGGCGCCGGCATCCCGGTGCGCCCGCCTGCGGTCTGGGTGAAGCGGACCCAGCCGTTGCCGTACTCGGGCTCTTGACAGAGGTCCGGTAGCGCCACCGCCTGAAAGACGTGGCGTAGTCCACCGATCCTCACGGTCGTGCTGCCGATCAGGCCCGAGCCCTTGTAGCCCGCGCCCACGATCCGTCCTGCGTCGTCGACCTCGATCCACGCGCGCAGGTTGTTCGCGAACCGGAAGCGGTCCGCGTCGCGCAACGCCACGATGTCGTCGAGATGGTCGGGCGGGGGCGGATCGTAGTGAGCCATGCCGGCGTCGAAGGGAAGTCGTGTTCCGCCCACGATGGCCTCGGAAGGGATCCACGACAATGACGTGATTGAACTTTCGTATCTCATGAGCCGATATTGACAAGAACGAACGGCTTCGTGAAGGGTGCTGACGCCACGTCGCGGGTGGGACTAGCACCCCCTCAAGAATGGGGGGTCTGCCCCCTGTTCTCTGGCGGGATCGCGTGGCTAAATGGTGGGGCGATGAACGACACGGGCGACACCCCTCAGGGGATTATCAAGGTCTTCTTGGCGGACGACAATCTGCTCGTGCGCGAAGGCGTTCGCGCGCTCATCAACCGCAACGACGACCTGACGGTCGTTGGCGTCGCCGCGGACTACGACGAGACGGTGGCGGGCGCTACCTCGACCGAGCCGCACGTCCTCGTCACCGATATCCGCATGCCGCCCTCGTTTCACCGCGAGGGAATCGACGCCGCCAAGGAGGTGCGCAAGCGCCACCCCGGTACCGGGATCGTCATACTCTCCCAGTACGACGACCCTGAATACGCCGTGGCGCTGCTCGCCGAGGGATCGGCCGGTTACGGCTATCTACTAAAGGACCACATTGCCGAGGGCAATCAGTTGATCGAGGCGATCAGGACCGTGGCGACCGGTGGCACGGCCCTCGACCCCGCGATCGTCGAAGCGCTCGTTCGCCCGGTGACGTCTGGTGGCGAGCTCGCCCCCGACGAGGAGGAACTGCTCGCGATGGTCGCCGAAGGTAAACCCATCAAGGCCATCGCCGTCGCTCGCGGTCTTCCGCCCGAGGCGATCGACGCCGAGGTGGAGGCGGTGTTCTTGAAACTGGCCCAAGGAGTGTCCGCCGGCAATCAGGGGGCGTTGCACCGCCTGCGGTTCCTGCACCAGGCGATCGTCGACCGCGAGGAACAGGGTGAGACGTTGTCGCGATTGTTGCCCGGTGGCCTCGCCGAAAAACTCCGCCTCGAAGGTCGTCGCATCGGAGAGACTGAACGAGTGGAAGTGACCGTGGTCATGAGCGACATCCGTTCCTACTCAACCATCGCCGAACACGCCGACCCGAGCCAGCTCGCGGGTCAGCTCAACACCCACCGGGCCGCCATGAACCAGGCGATTCTCGGTGAAGGGGGAACCGTGATGCAGTTCGTCGGTGACGCGGTCATGGCCGTGTTCGGTGCGCCCGTCTCCCAACCCGACCACGCCGACCGCGCGGTCGCCGCGGCGGCCGGGATGCACGCGCTGCAGTCCGATATCAACGACCTCTGGCTCGCCGAAGGTCTGCCGGTCTTCGGCCTGGGTCTCGGTCTCTCCACCGGTGTCGCCGCCGCGGCGCTCCTGGGATCGGACGAGCGCCTGGAGTACACCTTGGTCGGCGACACCGTCAATCTCTCCCAACGCCTGCAACAGTTCGCTTCGGCCGGCGAGACCGTGCTCTCCGAAGCGACCATCAACGCGCTGACGGTCGAAGTATCGACCGTGCGTCTCGAGCCGCAACTGGTGAAGGGACGCGACACACCAGTGGTGGCCTACAAGATTCTCGCCGTTGACCATCCTCGCGGCGAGGCGTCCTCGACCAATTTTGCACGACAAGGAGAGTGATCATGACCACAACGACCAACGAGAGCGGTGTCGGCGTCGCCAGCCCGTCCATTGCGGCGCTCGAGGTGAAGGGGGTTCGCAAGACCTTCGAAGCCGAGATTGCTCCCGTGCGCGCGCTGCGCGGCGTGGATCTCAAGGTGGAGCGCGGCACGTTCCTCGCCCTCATGGGCCCGTCGGGATGCGGCAAGTCGACGTTGCTCAATCTCATCGCTGGACTCGAAGAGCCGGACGAGGGGACGATCCTGGTTGCCGGCGAGCCGATGACCGGAGGGACCGAGGACGATCACGCGCTCATTCGACGCCGTCACATCGGCATCGTGTTCCAGTTCTTCAATCTGCTCGAGGGCATGACCGTGCTCGAGAACGTGGCACTGCCGGCGATCATCGCCGGCAGGAACCGCAAGGGTGCCGAGACGCGGGCACGCGATCTCCTGGACCTACTGGGAATCGCCGACAAGGCGTCCGAGATGCCCGGAGTACTTTCGGGCGGACAGCGCCAGCGCCTCGCGATCGCGAGGGCCCTCGCGAACGAGCCCACGTTGCTGTTGGCGGACGAGCCCACCGGGGCACTCGACTCGTCGGGTGGTCAGGAGGTCATTGAGTTGATGAGCCGCTTGCACACGGCGGGTCAGACGATCATCCTGGTCACCCACGACGCGAGCGTCGCCGCGGCGGCGGACACCGTGCTCACGATGCGCGACGGACGGATCCTCGACAGTGACGAAGGTGCCGAGGGCGCCGAACCGGTGACCACCATCGGCTCGCTCTAGAGCGAGTGGGTTGATCGTGACTACCAGCAACGCCACGCTCGTGGCCGAAACCGTTTCGCGCCCCAACGACTCGCGGTGGTCTCTGTCGGCGACGGTGGTCGCGGTTCTGGCGGTCGGCGCGTTGGTACTCGCGTACTTTTCCAAGTCAAACGTCGTCCACAGTTCGCTCTGGACGGCATCGGCGCTCGTGATCACGTGTTGGGCCCTCGCGGCGGTCGCCGTCTTATGGCGCACGCCGAGAGTCGGTTGGCTCGTCGCACTCGGCGCCTTGTGCGCGGCCGCGGCCACCGCTTCGTCACGAATGGGCGACTCCAACGGACACGGTATCCACGGCGCGTCGCGTGTGATCGTCGCCATCGCGGCACCACTCGCAATGGCGGTGTCGGTGCACGTGCTGCTGTCGCTGCCCGACGGTCTGCTCGGCATGCGTCCTCGCCGCGCCACGGCTCTCGTGTGGTACGTCGCCGCGCTCACCATCGGGATTTACGTCGCTTGCACCGCACGCCTCGTGTCGCCGTGGCTCGCGGCGATCGGGTGGCTCGTGGCGATCGCCAGCACCCTGCCGGCCATTTACTCGCGCTACGTGCACGCGTCCGCAGCGGGACGCCAGCGCGTGCAGTGTCTCACCGGCGCCGCGGTCCTCGCCGCCATTGTGGTGGTCGCGACGTCGACACTGCACCTCGTCGTCGCGTGGCCCGCACATCTCGCGGTCACGCTGATCGCGGTGACGGCACTCTTGCCGCTGGGACTCGTGTTGGGTACTCGACGTTTCGCCTCTCACGCCGATCGCGTACTCGTGCAACTCTTGACCATGCTCGGAATGACCGTGGTCGTCGCCGTGGCGTACCTCATCGCGCTACGCGGGTTCGGCAAGGTCCCGACGACCAGCGCAAGCCGTGAAGTGCTCTGGTGGTCAATGGCGGCCGCGCTGGGCGCTGCGATCGTCTACATGGCGTTGCGGAATCGTTTCGTTCGCCTGTCGACCGGTTTCACCTATGGGGCTCGCGAAGCTCCGGACGAGGTGGTGCGCACCTTCGGAAGTCGCCTCACGCGCGCGATTCCGATGGATGAGCTCTTACTGCAACTCGTCGAGTCACTTCGCAAGACCCTGACGCTCGCCTCGGCGGAGATCTACACCGGTTCGGGGGAGATCCTCGACCTGATCGTCTCGGTGCCCGACATGGGCAAGCGTTCGCTGCGCGTGTCGGGTGATGAACGATCGGTCGTCGCGCGAGCCGGCGTCTCGGGCAACGCCTGGGCGTCGGTCTGGATACCGTCGTTCTTCAATGACCGCACCGTCGGTCCGATGCGCGTCGCGCCGATCAGTCACGGCGGTGAGCTGCTCGGGATCATCGTGGTGACGCGTGTTGAAGGAGCCGTAGCGTTTCGTGAAGAGGACGACCGCGTGCTCACTGAGTTGGCGCGCCAGGTCGGTCTGGCGCTGCACAACGCCCAGTTGGACACGGCACTGCAGAGTTCGCTGGACGAACTGCGTCGCCAAGCCGATGAACTTCGCGCTTCGAGAGCGCGCGTAGTGGCGAGCGGCGACGCCGAGCGTCGTCGGGTCGAGCGAAACCTCCACGACGGTGCCCAACAACACCTGGTGGCGCTCGCCGTGAATCTGCGACTCGTGAAGGACGTCGTCACTGACGACCCCGACGCCGCGGTCGAGATGCTCGACGAACTCGGTCAGGCCGTCCAAGAGACGATTCGCGAGTTGCGCGAGTTGGCGCACGGAATCTATCCACCGTTGCTCGTCGACAGTGGACTCTCGGAGGCGTTGCGCGCGGTCGCGAACCGCAGTCCGCTCGACATTGAATTGACGACTGAGGGCATTGGCCGCTACGGCGGTGACGTCGAGGCGGCCGTCTACTTCTGCTGCCTCGAGGCGCTGCAGAACGCCGGCAAGCACGCCACGCAAGCGCACGTGTGCGTGCGGATCTGGGAGGAATCGGGCGGTCTGCTGTTCGAAGTAAGTGACGACGGTCCCGGTTTCGACATTCGCATGGCCAAACGTGGACACGGCTACGTCAACATGATGGACCGACTGGGCGCCATCGGCGGCGCAGTTCGTTGGGAGTCCCAAATCGGCGAGGGCACCACGATTCGCGGCTCCCTGCCGCTCAACTGAGTCGAACGACTAACTCGCGAAGCCGTCGAGGTCGCGTTCGTCCCAGAGACGGCGAAGGACCTTGGCACCGAGCTGCTCCTTGTGGACGTACGCCCGAGCGCCACTAGTCGCCGCGTCGGGCGGCAGGTCGCTCACGTCGTACGTCGAGCAGAGGATGACGACCGTTTCGGGGAGTTCGGCCATTATCCGTCGCGTTGCCTCGATGCCGCCCATATCGGGCATATTGATGTCCATCAACACGAGATCGGGATGCTTCTCGCTCACGACCGTGATGGCCTCGAGGCCGTTGGCCGCTTCACCCACCAACTCGAATCCCTCGGTGCGTCGCAGCACTGCGCGCGCCGCCATACGAAAGGGTGCTTGGTCGTCGACAATGACGACGGATAGGGAGGCGTCCATGGTGACCATTATTTCACGGGAACGATGGGCGCAGTAGTGAGGTGCCACCCGACGGCGTGGTGTGGCTAGCCTCCCGACTGCGCTCCAAGGTAGACGAGGACTGCCTTTACCCGGCGGTTGAGGTCATGTTCTTCGGAGAGGCCCAGCTTCGAGAAGATGGCGTTGGAATGCTTCTCGACCGCGCGTTCCGAAACGCCCAGGCTCTTCGCGATCGCGCCGTTGGACTTTCCTTCGGCCATCTCGCCCAGGATCTCGGCCTCGCGCGGCGTCAACCATTCGAGATCGGATTTGGGACGTTTGGTGCGCGCGCGAACTAACTCATCGACGACGAGGGGATCGATGACCGAACCACCCGACGCGACCGTCTGGATCGCGCGCGAGAGTTCATTCGCACCGGCCACCCGCTCTTTGAGGAGATACGCGCGGCCCGCCGATCCCTCCTCGAGCAGCGCCATCGCGTACGCCGGCGCGGTGTACTGACTCAGCACGACGACCCCGACCGACGGGTGATGCTGACGTAGCCACGCCGCCGCTTGGATGCCCTCGTCGGTGCCGGTTGGCGGCATTCGAATGTCGGTGACCACGACGTCGGGCACGTTGGCGGTGATGAGCGCGAGCAGTTCTGGAAGATCGGTGGCGACGCCCGCCAACTCGAGATCGCCGTCGCCCTCGATCAGTCGGGACAATCCTTCGCGAAGAAGCGTGTTGTCCTCTGCCAAGACCACCCGGATCGCCCGCATAGAACGGTGAGCGTATCACCGTACCTTTCGCGAGACCGGTTCTCGTTTTGATGTCGATGAACGGCGTTCACTCGGTTGAGCGACAGCGTGACTGCCCCTCCTTCGAAGGGCCTGATCCTGGCGCGTCGCGCACCTCACCGACTCGGTCCGCAGGATTCGATAGTGACGCCGCGTTGTGGTGCTGCCGTGAAGCGACGTGTTCTCGGCTCTCCAAAAGACGACCGAGCGGCGATGATTGATGGCGCGTTGAGCGGGCGAGGGATCCACGTCACACCTGCTTGAGGCCGTACCTATGCTCAGGTCAAAGAAGAGGGCGAGATTCTTGACTATTTCCATCGTATTAGTTATATAATTCGAGCGAAGAAATTCCACGGTGACCGAACGTGTCACCACGACGAACAATGAGGAGATTGAAGTGGCTGATTGGGGATTTGAAACACGTCAAATTCACGCCGGGACCCAGGCCGATCCGGCGACGGGTGCGAGGGCCGTGCCGATCTACCAGACGACGAGTTACGTTTTTCGCGACACCGACCACGCGGCAGCGCTCTTCGGACTTTCCGAACTCGGCAATATCTACACCCGTATCATGAACCCCACCCAGAACGTCTTCGAGGAGCGGATGGCTTCGCTCGAGGGCGGCGTCGCGGCGTTGGCCGTCTCGTCAGGTCAGGCGGCGGAGACCATTGCCTTGTTGAATCTCGCGGAGAACGGCGGCCACGTCGTTTCGTCAGCTTCGCTTTACGGCGGGACCTACAACCTCTTTCACTACACGCTGCCGAAGTTGGGCATCGAGACGACGTTCGTGGACGATCCCGATGATCTGAACGCCTGGGCCGCCGCCGTGCGTCCCAACACGAAGGCCTTCTACGCCGAGACCTTGGGCAATCCCAAGGGTGACGTGTTGGATTTCGAGGGCGTGTCCAACGTCGCCCACGACCACAAGATCCCGTTGGTCGTGGACAACACCCTCGCCTCGCCGTACCTCACGCGTCCGCTCGAGCACGGCGCGGACATCGTCGTGCACTCGGCGACCAAGTTCATCGGCGGGCACGGCACGTCCATCGGCGGCGTCATCGTTGACGGTGGCACGTTCGACTACGAGGGAAGTGGACGGTTCCCGAACTTCACCGAGCCCGATCCCAGTTACCACGGCCTCGTCTTCGGTCAACTCCCAGCGCCACTCTTCCCGGCCCGGTTCGTCCTCAAGGCGCGCCTGCAGTATCTGCGCGACATCGGCGCCGCGATCGCACCGCTCAACTCGTTCCTGTTCATCCAGGGCCTCGAGACACTGAGTCTACGGATGGAGCGCCACGTCGCCAACGCGACGACCGTTGCCAAGTGGCTCGAGGCGCGCGACGACGTGAGCTGGGTCAACTATCCCGGACTCGTCTCGAGTCCCTGGCACGATCGCCAGCTGCACTACCTGCCCAAGGGTGGAGGATCGATTCTCTCCTTTGGCATCAACGGTGGCGTCGAGGCCGGCAAGCGTTTCATCGAAGGACTCGAACTGTTCAGTCACCTCGCGAACGTCGGCGACGCCAAGAGCCTGGCGATCCACCCGGCGTCAACGACGCACTCGCAATTGAGCGAATCCGAGCAGACCTCGGCCGGCGTCAGCCCCGACCTCGTGCGTCTGTCCATTGGCATCGAGACCATCGAGGACATACTGGCGGACCTCGACGGAGGTTTCCGCGCGGCCAAGGGCGCATGACCTCATGGTCGCCCGGGTTCTGGCGCCCGGGTGATGACCCTGGAGACCGTCGATTCGTCACTCTGAAGGGAGAGCGCAGCGAGGGCTTCGTCTTCGAGGGCGGTGATGCTCTCGACGAGGTGACCGTCGCGTACGAGACCTGGGGGAGACTCAATGACGGCGCCTCGAACGCGGTCCTGGTCCTGCACGCGCTCACGGGTGACTCGCACGCCGCGGGCTCCGTCAAGCCCGGACACCGTACGCCGGGTTGGTGGGAAGGCATCATCGGTCCGGGACTCGCACTCGACACCGACGAGTTCTTCGTCGTCTGTCCCAACGTCCTCGGCGGGGCCCAGGGCACCACCGGGCCGTCGTCCCTTGACGCGCAAGGTCAGCACCTCGGTTCACGCTTTCCAGTGATCACGATTCGTGACCAGGTCGACGTCGAAGTCGCCTTCAGCGAGTACCTGGGGATCGACGCGTGGCGCGCGGTCGTGGGTGGATCCATGGGGGGGATGCGAGCGCTCGAATGGGCCGTCGGGCACCAATCGAAGGTGCGCCACTGCGTCGTCATCGCCGTCGGCGCGGCCGCCACTGCGGACCAGATCGCCCTGTGTTCGTTACAGATCCGAGCGATCCGCGTCGACCCGAACTTCTGCGGTGGCGATTACTACGCCTCGGGTCGGGTCCCCTTCGAAGGCTTGGCGATCGCTCGCGGACTCGGCCAGTTCAGCTACCGCACCGGTGGCGAGTTCGAGAGCCGATTCGGTCGTACGCCCCAAGGCGACGGCGACGTGCTGCGAACCGGTCGCTACGCCATTGAGTCGTACCTGGGCTACCACGGCCACAAACTGGCGGCGCGGTTCGATCCGAACAGCTACATCGTCTTGAGCGAAGCGATGAATCACCACGACGTCGGTCGAGGTCGTGGTGGCGTCGCCGAGGCGCTCGGTGGTGTGTCGATACCGGTCACGGTGGCTGGCGTCGCCTCGGATCGGCTCTATCCACTGGCCCAGCAGGAACAGTTGGTCCAACTCCTCCCGTGCGCCGAACCGCTGACGGTCATCTCTTCTGACGCCGGACATGATGGCTTCCTGCTCGAAGTCGAGCAAATCGACGCGGTGCTTCGATCGGCGCTACCCCGCTGAGCAGAGAGCCGGTCGGAGTATGCTTCGCTCAGACCCGGATTACGGGGTCGAGCAACGCGAGATCTAGCCCCCGTTGAGCGTCGATGTGTCCTTAGGAGATCGACGGTGCCACAGCGCGAAACAGCGAACGAGTCCACCGCCATCGGACGGATGGGAGTCATATGGCGACTGACCGCTTGATGACGATCTTCGAACTTCTCGCCCGACACGAACGTACGGGAGCCGAAGGCGGAGCGCTGTGCTCGGTCGCGGCGGATTTCACCGACCTCTCCGGAGCGGGTATCGTGCTCGGTTCCGCCGGGCGCACCATGACGACCTTCTGTACGAGCAACGACGCCGCGCGGTCATTGATGGACATCGAGACCATGCTGGGCGAGGGTCCGGGCGTGGACGCGTGCTCGTCCGAAGGAGCAGTCGACGAGGTGAACCTGCCAACGGCGCACGAGGCGCGCTGGTTGGCGTACACGCCGCTCGCTGTATCGGCGGGGGCGGCGGCGGTCTTTGGTTTCCCGGTGCGCATCGGCGCGGTTCGCCTCGGTGCGCTCAGTCTGTTTCGCAACGAACCGGGCACGCTGACCGAAACCCAGTCCTCTGACGCGTACTTGATGTCGTCGGTCATCGCGCGCGCGATCCTCTCTTTCCAAGCCGGCGCGTCACCCGGCACGCTCGCTGCGGAGTTGGAGCGCGAAGCGACCTTCGACTTCTCTGTCCACCAGGCTGCGGGCATGGTCGCGGTTCAGGGTTCGATGTCGGTGGGTGACGCGTTGGTCGCCCTGCGCGCGCACGCCTTCGCGATCGGCGTCCCACTGTCCCAGCTCGCCATTTCGATTGTTGTACGAGATATATACTTTGACCCGATCAGCGGCACGTGGCGGGACAATCTGGGGCCAGAATCGTGATCACGCGTGTACAATCGAGCGAATCGGCTGCGCCCGCGCTTGGCGTTCGTCGCTGGCCGGCGCCCCGGGGGGAAGGAATCTGATGGCACGAGAATCGCTCCTGATCGCCACGATCGTCGAGCTCGCCGACAATTTGGTGGACGACTTCGACGTGATCGACGTGCTCACCGTGCTGAGTCTTCGGTGTGTCGACGCCATCGACGTCGACGCCGTCGGCGTCATGCTCGCTTCTCCGGGTGGAGAATTGCAGTTCGTCGCCTCGTCGAGTGAATCGATGCGGATCCTCGAGCTCTTTCAGATTCAGGTCGACGAGGGTCCGTGCGTCGACTGCTTCCGCGACGGCACGGCCATCGTGAACAGGGACCTCGCTGATTCCTATGATCAGTGGCCAGTCTTTGCTCCTCGGGCGATCGCGCACGGCTTCCATTCCGTGCACTCCCTTCCCATGCGACTTCGGGGTCGAACGATCGGAGCGCTCAACCTCTTTCGATCGAAACTCGGACTCTTGGACGAGGAAGACGTCGCGTTGGCCCAGGGCCTGGCCGACGTGGCGACCATCGCGATCCTCCAACATCGGACGTCACACGATGCCAGGGTGCTGAACGACCAGTTGAGTTACGCCCTCAACAGTCGGATCATCATTGAACAGGCCAAAGGGATGGTGAGCCAGGCGACGAGGGCCGACATGGACCACGCCTTCAGTCGCTTGCGCACGCACGCACGAAACCACAATCTCGGATTGACCGAGGTCGCCAACATGGTTGTCTCCAACGCCCTCGCGGCGACCGACCTGGACTCATGACGCACCCCTCTCGAGCGCTGGTGACTTCCTTCACGTAGACGTCACGACACGGTTGAGAGGGTTTTCGTTGGCTGGCACGAAAGTGCCCGCACGATTGAACGCGCGAGTCCTTGTTCTCGCAGTTGTCACACGTTTTCCGGTTGAGAATTCTTGAGCGGTGGTACTGTCGAATCAGGACGTCCAGACCCTGCTTCCTTACACACCTCTCAGCGCGTCAGGTGTGTAAGTAGAAGGAGTGTCATGGGTCTACCAGGAATGGTCCTCAGCGCTATTTCCGTCGCCGTCGGTGCAATCATGTACTGGGCGGTCACGTATCAGGGGCACGGATTTCGCCTCTCCACCGTCGGCGTCATCCTCATGATCGTCGGCGCGGCCGGCTTCGTCGTCTCATCGATCGTCTTTGGCGTATCGCGCGGATCCGTTGGTTCGAGTCGTCACTCGTTGGACCGGCAGGTGGTCGACCCCGATGGTCGTTCCAGTTCGGTCCACGAGGAAACTAAATAGTCGCGTTCGAAGCCGTCGCGCGCCCGAGCGGCGCGACGAAGAGTTGTAACGGCCGCGAGAGCGGAGAGATCGAGAAAGGGCACGTATGTACATCGGAGGCGGAGCAGTCGTCATCATCTTGCTCGTCGTTGTTTTCTTCCTCGTCATCCGGCGATGAGGCCGGGCGCCAGTTGTCGCGAATGACGCCAAGGGTTACCTCGTGCAGTGCCAGGGAGTATCAGCGCGATGCTGCGTTGTAGTGACCCGGACGAGGTGTGAAATGAAAGTGAGCAACAAGTCCAAGAACGTGACGCACGTCACGAAAGGCAAGATCGAACAGGCGACCGGCGAGGCACTGGGCGACGAGAGGTTCAGTGCCGCGGGTCGCAACGAACAGATGACGGACAATCTGAAACGGGCCGGTGAGAAGGTCAATGATGCATTCAAGGATTAGGGCGAATCGAGCAGGTTCGACCCCACAAAGCCGCCCGTCGACAGGGATGTCTCCCCCAATGGTCCCTGTCGACGGCGATTACCCCTTTGAATCGACGGCGCGCTTAAGCGTCGATGAATCTGAGGGCGCCGCGACGAGCAACGTCGTTCCCGGCGGGCGACTCCGGCGGATTCGAACTCGTCGCGGCAGCAGGTTTCATTGTGCCCAACTTCTCGAAGAGTCAAGGTGAAACGAACTGAACACCTGGCGCCACTCGACGCACGACGAATGAAACTGATGGCACCGTCCGGCCAGATTCGCGCAACGTACCACGACGATCGAGGGGTCCCGAAGCGCCTCACGGTTCCGCAAGGCCTCCGCTTGGAATCCTTGGCGCCAATGGCGAACGTCCCCGCCATTGAAGAGACCGACGGTGCCGCGAACGCAGAGTGAGGGATTGTCGGGATCGTCAATCTTCGAGGTGACGCCGCGCCAGCCCTCGACGCGGACCTTCGGACGTCGCGCGAGTGGGAACGTCGGTTCAGCTCGGGTACCAGTCCTCCGCTGACGGTTCTCGCAGCGCCTCGTGGTGCGCCACCGAGTCGTGTTCTCGATTGATCAACTCGTCATCCTCAGACTTTTCGATCTTGACGAGGAGGTCGTCGGCGTGAGGCGACGATCGAATGAGTTCATCCAATTTCAGCTGAAGGGCGATCTGTTGGCGACTCTGGGTGTGTTGAATGACGAACAGCATCACCAGCGTGATCGAGGACGAGACGGTGGCGAAGCCGACTTCCCAGTTACCGGGGAAGCCCTCGATGCCCAGGACGATGATGAACAGGAGCATGATGAAGGCGACCAGCGCCGCCGCGCCGGCCCTCGAGGTGATCTCACCGACCCAATGAAGGAACCGGCTTATGCGCTTTTGCGCGGGGGAGTGTTCCATGACGCCTCTCTTATGGTTCGGGGCCAACGTGGTCGCTGGGTCGTCGTTCGGTGATATCCAGGCTCGAGTGATCCACTGTGGTCGCTCGGTGTTCGTCTCTCGTCCAAACGCAGTGCGCGAGAAACAGCTGATGAGACGCGACGTCGCGCGTGTCGCGATCACCAGTTTAGTGGTACGCACGATTCGGTCGAAACGCGAGCGGCAAGGGCCTCAATTTATCGCAACAACGCGTAGACGTCTTCACGTCGAAGGATTGAAGAACGTCCGTTCTTCAATTGACACCAGGTGGACAGCTCGTCATTCGCTCGTGGCCGGCGTCGCCAACCCGGCGAGATGGGTCGCGGTGTTAAGCGCATCGACGAGCTCGTCAAAGTGCAAAGAGATGGAAGGTGGAGCGTTGTTTGCGGTGAGTGCCTGTTCAGCGTCAAGAAAGAGTGGACGGAGTTCGTTGACGGGTCCGAACGGTTGATCCGAGAACCACCTGCCCAGACGTTCGAGTGCGTCGACGCAACTCGAGGACAAGGAGTTCACCGACGCGAGTGTCGAGATGGTGGCACCGCGCTCGGCCTCGATGCGCAAGGCGTGAATCGCTCGAAGTATTCGTAACGCGGCGGCGAGAAGTCCCCGACCCTCGGAAGGATCAACTCGTGTCGCTGCCGGCTCCTCAACTGAACGACCGACCGCGGCTTCGGACTTCGCCCAAGCCAGGCGCACCGTTCGGGAGCTTTGGGCGATCACGTCGGGGTTGGGATCTCTGTCATCGACGAGTTTGACGACCTGTTCGAGGTAGTCGCGCAGTGCCAGAAAGAGCGCGGCCTGTGCCTCTCGGACGCCCGCGCGAGGAGAAGTGGGCCAGATCAGGTACGCCACGACCGCGATGGCGCCGCCCAGCGATATATCGATCAGTCGATCAAGCGCCGTCCCGATTGTGTCCGCGATCGAGGTGCTGAGGAGGATCAGGACCATCGCCGTCACGAATCCGATCGCGACCGAGAAACTCGCTGCCCACGTCGAATAGGCAATCCACGAGGTGAGTGCGACCAACAACGTCGTCAGCACCAAGTTGGGATGGAGCTCGCTCACGAGCACGGCCGCCACGGTGGCGCCGAGGACTGTCCCCACCAATCGGCCCAGTCCTCTCTTGACCAACGTGCTGTAATCGGGCTTCAGGATTACCGCCACGGCGAACGGTAACCAGTAGTTGCGTGGCAAGGACAGCGACGCGCCGAGAATCGCGGCGAGCGGTACGGCGACTGCGAGTCGCACGGCGTGGCGCAAGGCCGGCGAACTGCGGTGGAGATTACCGCGAACGACGGCGACGTCACTTTGGAAGTGGCCGAAGTCGAGACCGCGAAGCGCGGGGACGCTGGGACGCCACACGTGGCGTCCGCCGCTCTGATCGAGCTCTTCTACGAGTTTTCCCGCTGAGCGCAGCTGCCCCCCGATGGCGTTGAGGTGCTCGACGCATTGGCGCGCGATGACGTCGCCGTTCAGAGCGCCGTCGTCAAAGGCGTGCTGCAACGTCGCGAGTGCACCCACGAACTGCCCGAGGGCCAACCGCCATCTCGATTCCTCGGGGCTCTTGCGCAGCGCCACGGCCATTTCGACGAGAGTCGCCGCGACCACCTCGAGACACGTCTCGATCCCCGAGCTGTCGTGCGACGTACGTTCGCGGGCCATGCGAATCCGCAGTCCGGCCATCGTCGTGAGTTCCAAGCGAACTCGTCGGGCCTGATCAAGGATGGCCCGTAGATCGCGAACGTCGGTACGGCCGAAGAGTGACGGTGCCGAGAGCGCGCGCTCCGCGTCGTCGAGGATTGGCAGCACGTCAGTCGCTGAGCGGCCCGGATCAGAACGGGCCAGTTCAGCGACCGCCTCGAAGCCGTTGGCCATGCGACCCCGCTGGTAGCGCAGGCTGGGGGGAAGGCGAAGGATGACGAGGGCGAGCACCTCGACGAGAGCGCCGGTCACGACGAACAGTCCCAGGTGTAGGGCCACCAAAGATGTTCCCGAGAATCGGCCCAGCACTACGTAGGCAATGATCGCCTGGGAACCGATCGTTGCCTGGGTCTGACCGAAGACCACCAGCATCCCCGCCCCGAAGCACCACGGCACCAGCAGGGTCATGTGCAGCCAGGGGTAGGGGTGGGTGACGGTGCCCACGAAGACCGACAGTCCCATGGTGAGCGCGTCGATGATCGCCAAACGGATCGAGAGCCGTGGCGCGCCGACCAAGGACACGATGGCGATCAAGTTCGCGCCAATGGCCATTGAGATCGCGGTACGCGCGGTGCCAACCGAGAGACCGAAGATGAAGATGGCAACGAAGGGCATCGCGGTGATGGCTCCGGCGACCGGCGTGAGCAGGGAGAAGTCGACTTTCAGCGTGCTTCGCAGCGCCGAACGAGTGTCGATCACCGAGGTCGCTCGGCGTGGCGCCGCCGGTAGCGAACGGTCGAGTCAGACATCGGTACGCGGCGCACTCACGGACGCCACTTTATCCAACGTCCAATCCGACGTAGGTCTGACGCACGGGTTCATCGTGCGCGAACCGACGAGGACGTCGCCGATCGGTCACGGCAGATTGCAATGGCGTCGTCAATTGATCGCGGGTTGGTCACCTCGCGCGCGACGGCCGCTCGGTGGTCAGACGCTGGCTCGCGCCGACGTCGCTCCGCCAATCGCGACCTTGAGCGCCCGATGCAGATTGGCGTTGTCGAAGGTGTCGTACGCCTTTAACATGTCGTCCCAGACGAACCGGTGGGTCACGAGTTCGTGGGCGGGAATCTGGTCACTCGACACCAGTCGAATCAAGGTCGGTGTTGAAAAGGCGTCGACGAGTCCGGTCGTGACCCTAATATCGCGATTCCAATAGTTGTTCGACCGGAGCGGTGTCGGCGTGCCGTGAGAGCTGATCTTGGCGAGGTGACCCACTGGACGAACCAGCGTCGTCGCGAGTTGAAACATCTCGTCGGAACCGACCGTCTCGATGACGACGTGGACGCCGTCGCCGTTGGTGACTCGCTGAACTTCCTCGAGCGCACTCGCCACGTCGCAGTTGATCGTGACGTCGGCGCCGAACACCTTGGCCATGGTCAGTCGATTGTCGTCGACGTCGATCGCGATGATGCTCTGCGGACTGAGCAACTTGGCGATCGCGATCACCGCGATCCCAACGGGGCCCGCACCGATGACGGCCACGACGTCAAGGGGATGAACGGTACCGGAAAGGACGCCCGCTTCGTAGGCAGTGGGAAGAATGTCCGCGATCATGAGCATTCGCTCGTCACTGACGCCCTCGGGAATTGCGTAGGTCGAGGTGTCGGCGAAGGGAACGCGGACGTACTCCGCGTGGGTGCCGTCGATGAGGTGACCGAGTATCCAACCGCCACCGCCCGAGCACTGACCGGCGTGATAGCGCTGGCAGGACTGACAGGTGCCGCAGACGCTGATGCACGAAACCAGGACACGGTCACCCACCGCGACGCGCCGCACGCGGCTGCCGATCTCGGTGACGGTGCCGATTGCTTCGTGTCCGAGGATACGTCCGGCAGCGACCGCGGGGACGTCGCCTCGAAGGATGCGCAGGTCCGAATCGTAAATGGTCGTCAGATCGACCTTGATGACGGCGTCGCTGGTCTCCAGCACCGTCGGCATCGGTACGTCAGACCACGACTTGAGTCCCGGTCCATTGAAGACGAGTGCCTTCACTTCGGCGCCAAGTCTTCGGTGTCGAACTGATAGTTCTCGGATTGTCCGCACGCAGGCGTGTTAAAGATCCGAAGTGAAGTGAGGGAGAATTCGGAATGGCTGAGCCACGCCGCGCTGAGCGGCCGTAGTCGCTGACGCCAGTCGAATGGCAGGGCGAGGCGTGCGCCGAGGTTCTCGCCTGATCTCGATCGAAGAGACTTCATGACGCTCCAGACAAGGGTTGACCGCAAGATGGGGTTCAACAACCGTGTTGTCTAGAGCTGCGAAAATGAAGGTACCGCACGATTCGGCGAATCTTGCCGAATGTTGCGACGATGACCGGGTTGTGGTGACGCTGTCGTGTTCGTCCGCGACGCCGTTGGCCCGTGAACCCGAGACCATCGCCGGCCCCACCAGAGTTCGTCGCGCTGACGTCGTATGAGGTGAACGACACGTTCGTAGGCCGTGCCGCAACGGGGGCAGACCTCCTGGGCAGACTCCAGAAGAGGAATAGACGCGCGTGTCGAATCTTCGTCTCCTTGGCGTGACATGACGTCACGGGCCGTACTCTTTGGTGTCGCGGGACCTTGGAAGTGCCTATGTTCATTGGGCTTCGCCGCCACGACTTGCGGTCGAGCCGTGTACAATGGAGGGGCGTCAGGAAGTGTTCCTCTCGTGTTCAAGACGCCAAGTTTGGGTCGGACGATCGAGACGATTGTCGCCCGTTCGGGCTCGACGCCTTCATCTGGCTGGAGGTCGGTTATGTCGCTTCGACGCCCGTCTGAGGCTACTCAATCTCCCGCGACACCTTCATCGAAGAATTCAGGGAAATTCTTGGTCGTTGTCCCTAAATGGTTCGTTTTCGAGACGATGTTGGCGTCGGTTGCGGTCGGCGCGCTGTTGGTCGAAATGAGATTGGTCTCTCGACTCACCAAGAGCGCACGAGGAAAATGAACGGTTGGACCGTGGACGTCAACGCTCGGTCCGAGCCAAAGATGTGGCCTCGGAAACATGGATTTCCGTCCATTTCGCGTCGCGAGTTGTGCGGAGGTAGTTCTTGCCACGCCTATTGCGTCGCACCGTGGAACGAAGAAGGCAACTGTTCTTCACGAACAAAAGGGGTCGCCGAGGCGTCTCGCAGTAACTGCAGTCCCCCTCAACCATCGGAGTAAGGCATGAAATCGAGTACTGCAACCTATGGATTCCTAAGCAGTGCGCCGCCGACACCGTGCGGCATCGCCACGTTCTCGGCCGCGTTGGGATCGGCCCTGATGCGCCAGGGCGCCGACGTTCGCGTCGTTCGCGTGCTGGATGTACCTGAACCTCGCTCGGCGTCGGTCTTTCCGGTCATCGGCGACCTCGTCGCCGCGAAATCGTCGACCATTGCGCCCGCGGCCGAGGCCCTCAACGAGTGTGACGTCGTCTTCATCCAGCACGAGTACGGCCTCTACGGCGGGCTAGACGGTTCGGCGATTCTGTCCGTACTCGAAGGGATCCACGTTCCGACCTTGGCGATTCTGCACACGGTTCTACCGTTTCCGACACTTCACCAAGAGCACGTTCTCAACGAGGTGATCCGCAACGTCGATAGCGTCGTCGTCATGACGAGCGCGGCCGAGGCGACACTTCGACGGGTCAATGACGTCGGCGACACGCCCGTTGCGGTGATCCCTCACGGGGCGGCGATCGCTGACCGTTACGCCGCGACGCCACGTCACGCTCGGAAATTGCTCTTGACGTGGGGACTGATCGGTCCCGGCAAGGGAATCGAGTGGGCGATCGACGCGTTGGCGAAACTGAAGGACATCGTCCCGGCACCCCTCTACGTGATCGCTGGACGGACGCATCCCAAGGTATTGGCGTACGAGGGTGACGCGTACCGACGAATGCTCGAACAACGTGTCCAGGACAATGACGTGTCCGAGATGGTCGTCTTTGACAATTCATACCGCGACCTGCCTTCGCTGAACCAGCTCATTAGTAGCGCCGACGTCGTTCTCTTGCCGTACGACTCGGTGGACCAGGCGACCTCGGGCGTTCTCGTCGACGCGATCGCCGCGGGACGACCGGTCATCGCGACGGCCTTCCCGCACGCCATCGAGCTGCTCAGTGACGGTGCCGGTCTCGTGGTCGAACACAAGGATCCCGACGCGATCAGCCGCGCCCTACGGCGCACGATTTGCGAGCCGAAGTTCGCCGAAGATATGCAGCGCCAAGCGCGGCGCATCGCGCCGAGCTTGGGTTGGGACGCCGTGGCGACGCAGTACCTCGAACTGACCGACCGAATGCTGCTGAGCGTGGGCGTCGGTTGATGCAGGTTCCTGAGCCAAACTTCTCACACCTGCTGTCGCTCTCGGGGCCCTTTGGCACCTTCGAGCACGCTGACCATACGTTGGCTCGCGTCGAGCACGGCTACTGCACTGATGACGTCGCGCGTGTTCTGCTGGTCTGCGTTCGCGAATCTGCACCGTCTCGCGAAGTGGCTGAACTCGCGCGCTCGTCGATGCGATTTCTGGCGGACGCCCAGGGGCTCAACGGACAGTTTCGAAATCGCCGCCGCGAGTCCGGGTCGTGGTCCGGTCCCGTCGCGAGCGAAGACTGTTGGGGGCGAGCGATTTGGGCACTCGGCTCAGCCATCAGGTTCTCCAAAGACGAGTCCCTCGTCGAGTCGGCCCTCGTGCTGTTTCGTCGAGCCATCATGGCGCGGTCACGCTGGCCCCGG